>Ga0078972_1011534_pt1 | contig 15779 bp, 12 predicted proteins | sample YelNatPaOPGAMG01_FD_67568 | JGI IMG/M metagenome (GOLD analysis project Ga0078972, IMG submission 67568) | Hot spring thermophilic microbial communities from Obsidian Pool, Yellowstone National Park, USA - OP-RAMG-01 (SPADES assembly) (version 2) | ecosystem: Environmental > Aquatic > Thermal...
CACCCTTTGAACCACTGATCTCATAATTACATCCTAACAATTTCTGATAAGATCCTCGTATGTTTCACGGCGCCTGATAAGCTTTATTTTCTTCCCATCGACCATAACCTCTGCAGCCCTGGGCACGGGTATGTACAGAATCTGTATATACCCCGAGCTGTCTCCCGGTGAGGGCTACGGCCTTCATACCCAGAGCCTGAATAGCCATTGCCGTAAGGGCGCAGGTAACTCGCTCCCCCGAGGAGAGAAGTATATCCATCTCTCTCTCAGATGGATTCGGGTTTACCTGATGGGCAAGGGCAATAAGTTTATCTGTCTCACCAGCCATTGCGGAGACCACAACAATAACGGAATTACCCTTTTTTGCCTCCCTCACCGCCCTGCGGGCGACATTCCTGATCCTCTCTATATTTGCAACGGATGTGCCACCAAATTTTTGAACTATCAACATACTGGCCTCTCAATAAAGTTGATACTGAGTTGCACTTTATACATCACTGTTTTATCTTTTGCAATATATAATGAAATTCGAGAGCAAAGATTTAGTTATCAGCGGTATTTTCGCCAGATGAAATAGATATGCATTTAAGTGAAAAGTTGGTAAGAAAAATTCCCCTCTCGTAGAGGGGTGGCTATCGAAAAGGCAGACAGAGTGTGTTAATCCCCCTCTAATAGAGGGTGGCAATTAAATAAATCAATGGTTGGGTAATTGCTGGAAATCATCCATAGAGACAAACCTTACAACTTAACTCTATTAACATTCAAAATCTATAAACTTCTTTGACAACTATAGTTGCCATCCGTAACTGAATCTTTACAGATGAAGTCTGGTTCATATTGTAAAATCCTGTTAATATAGATATAATGAATAAGCAGGTTGAAGGAGGGCATAATGAGAATCTCAAGAATATTGTTAGTATTTCTTATCTGTATTCTGTTCTCTAATTGCAGTAATGTTAAGGATACATCAGATTGCGGCATTCAGGATGCCATAGAGAATGGGGACTATTCAGATACATTTATTGAGGATACTTCCCAGGGTCCGGCAAAGACAATCAAATTATCTGTACGAAATAACTTTATAGATAGAAAGCCAAATGAAGAGGTGACCATAATAATCTACCGAGATAGCAATTTTTTACTACCTGAGGAGAGGGATATAGACCGTACAGAGAGATTCGAGACAGACAGGACCACAACAATCTCGCTCAAACCCGATGAGGGCGTCCTTGCATTTATTGACAGGGATAATAATGGCAGGCTGAGTCCATCAGATTATTTTGGCAAATTGAAGGCAGATGAGTTGCAGGACGGGGGGCGATACATCCTGTTGATAAATTCTTACATACCGTTTGAAAGGAATGGTGATCAGGGCTTAAACGGAAATGAGATATCCGTCTTTGAGAGGATAAAGGATAAACTCAGAGATGCAAAGGGACTTTCGATGGTGATTACCAGAATAGGCGAGGAGTACTTCGTCTATTCAAAGACAGGCACGATATCATTTAAGAGGGTATTCAATGGCAATAGTTATGAGTACCCCATCAGTTTTATAGAAGGGAAGAACCCGCTTGAGAATACTGATGAGACCGCACTCTCCACATTTGAAGAGGAGATAGATGCAGGTTCGAATCCGCTCAATACTCAGTATCAGGGGGCGGGGTATGAGCCGAATGACAGGAGGATATCATTTATTGAGAGTGACAGGACATCCTATCCACTTGCATACGAGAGGATTGCACAGATATTCGACAATCCCGATGCAGGAGACATAATAGGCCTTTTAGAGCCCTATGGAGATGGACTGTACGAGATCGGGTCCCACGGGCATCTGGACATCACCCAATCGAGGGCACCCCTGATCTTCTCTGGCAGGGGCGTTATTAAGGGTAAGATTTACGAAAAGCCAGTAAGGGCTGTGGACATTGCACCGACCCTGTTAGCCGCTATGGGAGCAAATAAGATTTTAGGTGTAAATAGATACAATCAACTCTCAAATGAAAATTATCTTAGGAGGCAGGATGGAGAGACTATAACCGATATACTGAGTGGGGAGAGGGCTGAATACGCCATAATCATAGTGTCCGATGGACTCTCCCATACTGAACTGGAGCGGGCAATAAAAGACGAGAATTACAATATCCCTAATATCAGAAGACTCAAAGAAGAGGGGGTGTACTTCAAGTACGGACATATAACCAACTACTTCTCTGTCACTATACCATCTCACACTACGATAGGCACGGGTGTATACGCCGGTCACCACGGGATTGTGAATAATTTGTACTACCTGAGGGATAAGGGGAGGTTGTTAACATTGTTAGACCTCGGGGTGGGACCTGCTCAGTATCTCGTACCTGAGATAGAAACCATATTCGAGGCATATCACCGAAACTTCGGCAGATATGATGAAAAATACAACCCAAATGGGAAGTTCTCTGCCTCCATCAATCAGCCCTGCACAAGAGGGGCGACCTATGCCACTCTGGAGTCCCTCGTATACAACTTTGCCTCATATTCTTACGAACCACTCCCGATTATCGAGGAACTAAAACAGGTTACATCAGCGGACAATACAGCGATCAATCAGATGATATACCTGTTTGAAAAGGGCGAACTCCCGATTCCGTCTCTGGTTATGATAAACCTCACCTCCACAGACTCTGCAGGACACGGCTGGGGACCTCACTCAGATATGATAAAGAGGGTTCTGGAACAGACGGATTTCAGAGTTCAAAAGATCATCGAACTCTACAAAAATGCAGGGATACTTGATAAGACCCTCTTTATATTTACGGCTGATCACGGTATGGAGATTCAGGATAAAAACAGGTCCTTTGAATACAAAATAGATGGAACGAATGTAACCGTACCGCTGCTGGATGAGGCGGGTGTGAGATACATTGGAGGATTACCGTTCATATACTTTATGACCCTTGATTATAGCCTCAATAGAGAACTCACCTCCGGGGATTATGAGTATGAATTCTATATCTTTGATGAGGATAGGAGATTCCCTCTGAAAGATGCGAGTGTAAAAATATCTCAGAATGAGAATACCGCAGGTTGTATCACCGGCGAAAATGGGAGTTGCAAACTCACAATAGATCTCAAGGCTGGGGCTGCCACTATCAGGATAGACCACAGCAGCTATAACTATCTTGAGAGGACGATAGAGATCAAATAATACAGAACAAGAATCATTGAGCCCTCACCCCTCTGTTTTTTTATTGAGTGTAAATGAGGATTTGTATCTCTACCTGTCAATCTTAAACAGTTCCTCGGTTTTGTTTGCAGATTTTTTTGAGAGTAGGGCATCAAAATCTGTATCCTTCTTGAAGGGAGCCACAATCCCCCCCGTCTCCTCATCCGACAGGATCGCACCTGTTACGGGGTCCATCCGTTTCATAACTATCCCTGGTGGAGGGTAAAAATCGGGCTCAGTCCTCCCCTCGAGTGCCTTTTTAACATATGCCATCCAGATGGGGAGTGCCGCCTTTCCCCCCGTCTCCCTCTTCCCGAGGGGTATCTCGTATTTGTCATACCCAACCCATACGCCCGTAACCAGATTCTTCGTAAAACCTATAAACCAGGCATCAAAAGAGTCATTAGTAGTGCCTGTCTTACCTGCAACGGGCTGTTTTAGAGAAGAGGCAGCCGCAGCGGTTCCATAGGTACAGACATCCCTCAACATCCTCACCAGTATAAAGGTGCTGTCTGCACTGAGTACTCGCTCTGGTGGATTCAAGACTGTCTCGACTCCCCTCTCTACCCGTCGAATAAATGTTATGTCTGCATCATAAAAATCAGAATTGTCCTCAAGGATATTCCCGTATCTGTCCTCCACCCTCCTGATAAATTTGGGAGTTATCTTTGTGCCCAGTCGAGCAAAGACGGTATATACATTTGTGAGGTCCCAGAGGGTCACACAGGAGGCACCGATTGCAAGTGCCAGATTCGGGGCGAGCTCCGTCGTTATCCCCAATCGCTTCGCATACTCTATTACATCCGATATCCCTACATCCATAAGGGTCTTCACGGCCGGTATATTAAATGAGTTAACAATCGCATTTCGCATAGTCACATCACCCTTATAATCACTCTCAAAATTCTCCGGCTTCCATCGGAGGTTATTATCTGCATCATCAAATACTATGGGTGAGTCTACAATGATGGTGGCAGGGTTATAGTCCTTCTTTTCTATTGCTGTAGCGTAGACTATGGGTTTGAATGCTGAGCCAGGCTGTCTGCAGGACTGAAACGCCCTGTTGAATTCACTCCACTCGAAGGAATAACCACCTATCATAGCAACCACATATCCGTTGTTGGGGTCTATTGAGACGAGGGCACCCTGTACATCCGGCTCCTGCTCGAGGGCAAATGTCTCATTGTCAATGATCTCACTGTTCAGAGGTAAGAGTGTCCCAGGCTCCCAATCGTGGGTCAGATCCGCCTTTGTAGCGAGTCTCACAAGGACTACATCTCCTGCCTTCAGTATCCTGTTGAGGTTCTCAAGCTTCTCGTAGGGTGAGGAGTTATTAAAAGGTCTTGCCCATCTCGAGGCCTTTGCAAGCAACCTTCCTTTGATTTTATCAGAGAGATAAATCGTCGCCTCGCTCCCGCTCTTACTGATATCAGTTATGATAGCAAAATACTTCTCACCTGCAATCACCCTCTGGTTATCTCTGAACTGCCTCGACAGGATCTTCATATAATCCTTAATCTTATCCTTCTCGACAGTCCTGAGAGGCCCTCTGAAACCCTGTCTTTTATCTATCTCTTTTACTCCCCTGATGAGTGCCTCCTCAGCGGCGGTCTGTTTCTCAATGTCCACGGTCGTATATACCTTGAGTCCGCCTCTATATAGGAGATTGTCTCCATACTTCTTCTGTATATACCTCCTCACATGCTCGGTAAAGTACGGCGCCCTCGCCCTGAAGTAGTCTTCGATGTCATATACTGTGGGCTTCTCCTTTATTGCCCGATCATACTGATCCTTTGTAATATACCCGTCCTCAAGCATCCTCCCCAGGACATAAAGCATCCTCTCGTACGCCATCTTTGGATTGCTATAGGGAGAGTACTTACTCGGCGCGGGAGGCAACCCCGCAAGCATTGCCATCTCAGCCAGGGTGAGTTCATTCATATTCTTCCTGAAGTACCCCTTTGCAGCTGCACCAACTCCATACAATCCGTGTCCGAGATAGACCTGATTCAGATAGAGATAGAGGATCTCGTCTTTTGTAAACTCCTTCTCAAGTTTTAATGCCAGGATCATCTCCTTTATCTTCCTCGTATATGTCTTCTCTCGCCCTACAAATGTCTTTGCAACCTGCTGCGTAATCGTTGAACCACCCTGAGCCTTTCTCCCCTTCCTGATATTCTTTAGCGCCGCCCTCAGGATACCCAGTGGTTCTATCCCTCTATGATTGTAAAAGTTCTGGTCCTCTGCGGCAATGAAGGCCTTCTTCAACAGATCCGGGATATCCTCCAGTTCTACAATCTCCCTCCGCTCAATGGCAAACTCACCTATGACCCTGTCGTCATATGAATAGAACTTCGTTGCAATGTCCGGAGTATACTTTTTTATATCCTCAACAAGCGGGATGTCTTTTTCGAGGCCTTTCAATATAACATATATTACAACCCCGCTAAAGAAGATGAAAATAAAAAAGAGAGAAAGTATGAGCAGGAGGAATTTTAACCTCCTGCTAAGCCTTCCCTTTCTTACGACAACTATTATTTCCTCGTTATGCCTTGAGTTCAAAATTCTTCCCGTTCAACAGGGGTACGGTATCCCTCGAGACAGACTGAGTCTCTCTTATGCAGGATAACATCTGAGAGTGAATCTTCCCGTTGCTCGCCACAATCTCCTTACCAAATACATCCACGGGCTTATTCATAAAGTCAGTGACCATCCCTCCCGCCTCGAGGACAAGCAACTGCCCCGCCGCCACATCCCAGGGCTTGAGTTTTATCTCCCAGAAGCCATCGGCCCTTCCAGCTGCCACATATGCGAGGTTAAGTGTCGCAGAACCATCTCTGCGCACCGCCTGAGACTTAAGGGCAAATGAGTTAAAGAGGTTCAGGTTATTCTCCACGCTAACTCGAATATCATAAGGGAAGCCTGTCAGTAACAGACTTTTGTCCAGCTCCTTCTCTGCACTCACATGGATCCTCCTCCCGTTGAGCCTGGCGCCAAGACCCTTCATAGCAAAGAAGAGTTCGTCCCTCAATGGATCGTACACTACACCCATAACCACCTCTCCATCCCGCTCTATCCCGATGGATATGGCAAAGTGAGGATATCCGTGGGCAAAGTTGGTGGTCCCATCGAGGGGATCCACTATCCACAGATACTTTGAAGAGGGCCTGCAGGAGATCCCCTCCTCTGAGAGGATACCGTGATCGGGGAAGTTGGATTCAATAAACTGGGCGATCTGCTTCTCCACCTTTTTATCCACATCTGTAACAAGATTGGTAGGTTCCCCTTTGAACTCTATCTTCAGCCTCTTTCTGGTCCTGATCAGATAATGCTTGAGCAGGGTCTGGCCCGCCTTTCGGGCGATCTCACAGGCAGCCTTAGAAACCTTCTTGTCAAATACACTGTACTTAGGTTCCATCTATGCCTCTCCTTTCAAAAGGTTTATAGTCTCCCATACCAGCCCACCAAAATCTCCATTTGACATAAAAAGCAGGAGGTCGTATGGCTGGGCATTCTGTTGAATAATCCTCTTCAACTCCTCTATCCCTTCCCCCGAGAATCCCTTTATACCATATTTTTTCAAATTTTGTAAGACCCCATTTACATCAAGTTCATCTTTTATCCCATCCCCCTTCCTGTAGGGTCTGGAAATAATCGCCATATCGGCTTCAGTAAAGGCCTTTGAATACTCCTCGAAGAATATATTCCTCCTCGAGGTATTGGACCTCGGCTCAAATATGGCTATCAGCCTTCTATACCTCCCTGTATCAATATACGCCCTTCGCACTGCATCAATGGTTATTCTCACAGCCGTAGGGTGATGGGCAAAATCGTCAATTACACCAACGCCGTTGTATTCCCCGAGAAACTCCATCCTCCTTTTGACCCCCTTAAAATTCTCAAGAGCAGACGCAATCCTCTTCATATCATATCCAAGACCACCAAGGAGGGTAATCACCGCAAGGCTATTTAAGGCATTCTGATAACCATATACCCGCAGGGGGTAGCTAATACTCATTCCATTTACAGAGGCATCCACTACCATAAACTCACCCTGATAGGATATGCCCTTTATGTATGAATCGCTGCTGGCATCATCGCCATAAAAGAGCCTCTTTACACCATTTTGGGATATCGTCCCCTTTACAATCGGGTCATCCTTGAGTACCAGAATTCCATCTCTATTGACTATCTGTGAAAACCTCACAAATTGAGATTTATAGACCTCAAAATCAGGATATATATCGGCGTGGTCATATTCAATAGATGTAATAATGGCAGAGAATGGTCTGTAGTGTATGAACTTTGGAACCTTATCAAAGAATGCGGTGTCATACTCATCCCCCTCTATCACAAAGTATTCCCCTTTACTCACCTTGAAGGACTGCGAAAAATTCAAGGGGATTGCACCAATCAGGAAGGAGGGATTCTCGCCCATCTCTTCGAGTGCAGTCGCAAGCATAGATGTGGTTGTACTCTTCCCATGCGTACCCGCCACCACCAGCACCCTATAGTCCTTCAGGATAAACTCCTCCATAAATGAGGGCATTGAATAATAGGGAATCCCCTTATCTATTATAAACTGAGCCTCCACATTCTCTCTCCGCACGACATTGCCAATTATGGCGAGGTCAATTCTATCGATTATCCCCTCCAGATTCTCCTTCGAATAACCCTTCTTTATCTCAATCCCCATATCCTTCAACATCGTAGACATAGGTGGATAGGCATTCGTATCAGAGCCAGTGATATTATACCCCCTTGACTTCAAAAGGCCCGCAAGGGATGCCATAGCGGTTCCACAAATACCAACTATATAAACATTTTTCATAGTCCTCTCTCTCTAACAAACCTGTTATGTATCTCATTGTGAATGAGTCTCCTGAACTCCTTTATCTTGGAATTATCGCGGTCTGGACAGACCCTGTTTGTCAGAAGAATGACCCCGAACCCATCACTCAAATCCACGATAAATGAAGTACCAGTAAAACCAAGATGACCTATCGCCTCAGGGGAAAAATGGTCGCCGTACTGAGAACCCTCTGCATCAGGTGTGTCGAATCCACCTCTAAACATTGAGGGCTCAAAGTCCCGGGACCTCTCCAATAGCGATTTCAATACATCTGGCCTTATGACCTTCCAGTCTGTATCGAACCAGGAGGAGAGAATCTCCCTGATTATTCGGTATACCTCTCTGACATTCGAGAATAGCCCTGCGTGTCCTGCGATACCACCCATTGCCCGGCAATTCTCATCATCTACACCGATTACACCGCCTGAGACAGGCACCATAACATCTGGTTTCATAAGAGCCTTATTCCCGCAGAAGTCCGATTCATTGACGGATAAGTGTCTGAAAAACTCCCTCCTTATAAACTCCCTCAAATCCTCCCCGGAGATCACCTCAATCAGGTAACCCAAAATCATAAAATCAATATCCGAATAGAGCGTCTTTCCATACTCTAAAATATCCTCATTGAGTACCATCTTTAATATACTATCCCTCACCACCGCCGTACCCCATAACTCTTCCGGGAACTCCTTGAAATAATCCCTATGAGATGGCAACCCCGCCCTGTGATTTAACATATCCTGAACTGTTATATTGAGTTTATCCACCCTCTTGAACTCCCTGAAGTAGTATCCCATCTCCCTATCCAGTCGTATCTCTCTGTTCTGCACAAGGAGGGCAATCCCCATAGATGTGACCAGAGGCTTTGTGAGTGACGCAAGGTCATAAAGGGATGATTTTGATACCATCTTACCTGAACCATATTCATACGAACCATAGTACCTTTCATACAGGATAGTATCTCCCTTAAAGACGAGAAGTGAGGCCGAGGGGAAGACCCTATCCTCAATACCTTTCTCAAATAATGAATCTATCTCTCTCATACAAACGCCTCTTCAAGGGGAACAAGAATGCACTTAGAGGCGTCAAGGGAGTACATAATATTCAGTGGAATTGTGAGATTATCCCTGATATGTCCAATATCTATCCCGTATATAGCAGGAACTTTAAGCCGTCTGACAAACTCATCAAACAGATAAATCAAATCTTTTATCCTCCCGCAACCCCTGAACTTCCCGAATACCACCCCCTTCAAACTACACACATCAGGTCTTAGAGATAGCTGAGTTAGCATCCTGTCAATCCTGTACAGGTCCTCATTGACATCCTCAAGGAGGAGAATTTTGTCCCTCAAATCTATATCAAACTCAGTCCCCGACATGGCAGATATGATACTAAGATTACCACCAATCAACCTCCCTTCAACTACCCCTTTTTTCAGGATATACTCACCTTTATATTCAAGTCCTTTCAACTCCCCAAACACAATTCTGAAGAAGCCCCTCCTTGCCCTCTCTGAGAGGTTATAAAACCCATTGAGGTTAGGGGAATGAAATGTGACCCACCCCTTGTTGTTCAGAAAGATATGCAGGGCAGTGATGTCAGAGAAACCGAAGAACGGCTTCACACTCTCAAGCCTCAGAGTATCAAGAAGTCTCAGTATGCGCATAGAACCAAAACCACCACGAGCACATATAATCCCTCTATATCTGCTATCTTCAAGGGCAGTCTTGAGATCCTTAAACCTATCCCGGTCTCTCCCTGCAAGATACCTATCATTATTATATACATTCTTAAGGAGTCTGACCCTTATACCCCACTCTTGAAATATTTTACCCGATTTTATTATCCCGTTATTATGCTCTATACGCCCCGCAGGGGAGACCACAGCAAGAACATCTGATTCTCTCAACCTTTCTGGCTTTAAAAAATCAGGTCTCTTATTAGACACACCCATCAGGAAGTCAATTTATATCAGAAATACACTTCCAATTCAATCACAAAAAATTCAATAAGATGGGGTATCTGTCATTAAGCCCCTAATGCCAACCCCTGGTGCCAGTTACCAGCAGGCAACCAGTTCAAATCTAACCCATTGATATCATTGCTTTTATCCCGCATAGTGCCAGGTATAACCTGCCATTAGGTATAACCTGCCACCTAATCCCTATCGAACCCAACTTAAATATCCAAATTTTTTACATGCATCACAAAGATAAAATAGAGGAAGGTGAACCAATAAAGCTCACCCTTAACTATCAACCTAACAATAAATCAAAAGTCAAAACCCCTATTTTGCAAAACAATCCCAGAAATATTTATCCTAACCTATTGATATTACTAAAAATTTTCTCCTTAGTGCCAGGTACAAATCCCCACAAATCCCCCCAAATCCCTTCAAATTTTTCCCAACTACTTATTATTTAATTGCCAGCCTTCTTTTACAAGGGGATTAACACACCCCATTTGACTTTGGCAGACACTCCTCTATAAAATGGGAATCCTATTTACCAGCTTTTCACTTAATCACATATCCATTGCACTTAGCGAAAATACCAATGATAACTAAATCTCTTCGCCAATAATGACAATTTTCTTGACAATTAATGCCTTTTTATATATCAAGAATACCTCCTGTTGAGCGGGCGTAACTCAGCGGCTAGAGTGTCACCTTGCCAAGGTGAAAGTCGCGGGTTCAAATCCCGTCGCCCGCTCCATACCGTCTTTCGACTGACTTGACTAAATTGAATTAGTGACTATAATTTACAGTCGGAAGGTGATAGGTATGTGTCCAAAGGGCAAAAGTATAATTTATGATAATAGAAATACTCAATCTAAAAGCATAATTAAGAAGTCCGGTATTGATGATATGCGTGCATTCTTCGACTTCTGTATGGATTTTATGGCTGATGAAAGGATTGTTGATATAGGAGTAGATTATGCAGATATAGACATACTCCTCGAATGGGTAGAGGATCCCGAGCTGCTAAAAATGGCAATTATTAATATAAAAAATAAAAAGGGCTGAAACCATGGTGTTTAATCATCATCTAAATTAGAGGAGGTGGATGATATGATTGACAGCATGGAAATATATGACAGCTCCCTTGCCCTCTACTTAAGAGATATAAGAAAATATCCGCTTCTTAGCCCTGAGGAGGAATATAGATTAGCAAAGGCATATAAGGAACGAAAAGACCTAAACGCTGCCCATAAACTCATTACATCAAATCTCAGATTTGTGGTGAAGGTTGCCCTTGAATATATCCATTACAATGTAAGGCTATCTGATCTCATTCAGGAGGGGAATATTGGACTTATAAAGGCTCTTACAAAGTTTGATCCCGATAGGGGTTATAGGTTTATTTCGTATGCAATCTGGTGGATAAGGGCATATATTCAGTCATTTATTCTCAGGACCAAGAGCCTTGTCAAGATGGGCACCACTCAGGCTCAAAGGAAGCTCTTCTATTCCCTTTCTAAGGCAAAGAGGGAGATACTCAAACTTTCAGGCAAGAGTCTGGATGATAATGTAAATGATGAAGAGACCCGGATGATATCAGAGAAACTCGGCGTAAGGGTAAAGGATGTTGTAGAGATGGAGAAGAGACTAAACAATGCAGATGTATCCTTTGACTCTGCTATATCCGAGGATGACGATAGAACCCTTCTGGACAAGATTGCAAGCAACGAACCCACATACGACGAAAAGATTATAAAAGAGGAAGAGGAGAATATCATTAGAACCCGTCTCTCTGAATTTCTGAAGAATGCAAACGAAAAGGAAAGATATATCGCCTATAACAGGCTTATGAGTGACAACCCAAAGACTCTCGAAGAGATTGGTGAGACATTCGGAATAACCAGAGAGCGTGTGAGACAGATAGAAGAGAGGCTAAAGGAGAAGCTGAGGAAGGAATTCTCCGACCTGAGACCCGAAATGGCTTAAGACTAATATAATTTTTTCAAAGATCGAAACCACTACATATCTTATCACAGGGATATCTACCATTACAGGTGGCTATGCAACCTTTATACTCTTCGTCACTCGAAGTCGGACACGCCTTGATACAATTGTTTCTATCCTCCTTACACCTGTCAGTCCCATTTCTCAGCTGGCAATAGGAGATATAAGTATCCCCGTATTTCTTTAGCAATTGATGATTTACAGCACAGTCCTGGAGGGTCTGTTTTTGATCAGGGACACTCTCATCCAGAGAATCAATACTATTCAAATACCTGTCACACTCCATCTTTTCATAGTCAGTAAATTCGGATCTCTTATCTTTGATACAATCACAAAAGAGGGATTTCTGTTTGTAATAATACTCCTCTGGCTCATCAAAATATTTGTTCCTTGAACATAGATCGCTATAAAATGAACGGCAGGCATTCCCCTCGTCATCAGAACAGGAACAAAATACAGCAACTATCAGAGCAAAAACAATCCAGAACAAGTTCCTCATAATTTCCTCCTATCTCACTTTTCAGATTTTAAGTTATTAAGTAAAAACGATGCAAGTGATTTTATCTCCTGGGTCCTGGAACCCCTCTTTGGTTCCTTCAAATCCCCGAGCCCCTGTTCTGAAATCAAAAAACCCTCCTCTACATCATAGGCATCATCACCAATAATAATAGAATTTTGCATTATATCTGCACTGAGAGTCTTTACCTCTTCCTTCAGTAGAACCTTACCGACCATTCCTCTTTTGTCCTGAGGGTCAACTACATTCCTAAGAAAATAATAGGCATCTTTTATCTCCCCCACATATGTCCTTTCGAGCCTCAAAACGATATTCTCATTCGTGATATCAGCTACTCCTTCACTGATAAACTTTTCCATCTGTTCCTGAGATATAAAAATCAACCTTGGCATCAGAAACTCAAATCCTTAAGGTCATCAATCTTCTCAAACGGGTCCTTCTCCTTCTTTGAAGGAGCCTTCTTCTGCTCAATGGGTTTAAGGGTAATCTGTACTCTCTTAGAGGCATCAAATACAAGCCTCTTCTTCAAGGGCTCAAACCCAACCTTCTTAAAAACATATTCAGAACTGCTATTCAACTTACCCTTTAATTGATAGGGGGTAACACCAATCAGCATACTCCCTCTATAAATCTCCACATTCTCCGGACTGGAGTCTATACTCAGAACTACACTCTCTACATTCTTCGCAGTCTTTATCTGATTTGCCTTCTCGGTCTTCTCAGCCACCGGAACCTCTCTTGAGGCACTCTCTTCCTCTTTCTTCTCGGCACTTGCCACACCCTCTTCCTTTACCTCCTCTCTCCTCTCCGCTCCAGATTTTACTCCTGTTTCCTCCTGAACCTTACTAACCGCCGGTTGAGGTAGATTAACACTCCCGGAGCTACTACCTCCCTTGGACAGAAACCAGAACAACCCCGCACCTATAAGAAGTATTATGACAACCCCACCTATTATCAGAGGGAGTCTACCCTTTTTAGGTACCTCTTCTATATCAGATGAAACAGACACCTCATCAGAACTAATGGCTGCGGCATCCTGCCTATAGAATTTGGCCTCCGGTACATTCTCTGTTATCCCTGTATTTGTGGGGGACTCCCTTTCTGTACCTGTTACTATCACAGGGGGCACAGTGTTAACCGGAGTAATGACAGAGTTCTCTACGGGAGGTGGACTGACCTGAACACTTTCAATCTCCTGTGATGGAACTGGAGGACTATATTGAGGAGGAGACACCTGAACCTGTTGAGACTGAGTCACTCTGGGCATAGATGTTGTTGAAGTCTGAGTTTGCACAACCTGTGGAGGTACCTGAGTTAGTGCCTGTGGCATAAATGCGATGGTCTTCTTGGGCTCCTGCAGCCTGTCCATACCCGAAATGAGTCTAATCAGCGCCTGAGTTATCTCGGTCATATCCTGAAATCTGTCCTCAGGCTTCTTCTCAAGGCACCTCAATATAATCTGTTCGAAATCCGTATGTATCTCAGGATTGATATCCCTTGGTCTGACAGGTTTCTCAGTCTGATGCATCATCAGGATTCTGATGGCATTGTCGGCTATAAATGGGAGCCTGCCCGTCGCCATCTCATACATAATCACCCCCAAGGAATAGATATCTGTCCTCTTATCTACACTCTTTCCAGCCGCCTGCTCCGGGCTCATATACTCAGGGGTCCCCACAATCATTCCCATAGCAGTCAATTTCTCAGCCCTATCAGAGGTATCCATCATCTTGGAGATACCGAAGTCAAGTATCTTGACAAAATCCTTTCGTTCGCCCTTGTCTATTAGAATTATGTTTTCAGGCTTCAGGTCCCTGTGGATTATACCCTGAGCGTGAGCGGCAGAAAGTGCCTTTGTAATCTGCAACAGGATCGGGATTGCCCTCTTCAAAGGAATTGAGCCTGACTTTTGAATCACATCGGCAAGGGAGGAGCCGTTGAGTTGCTCCATAACAAAGTAGACCGAACCATCCGGGGTCCTTCCAAAGTCCGTTACCTCTATGATGTTCTCGTGCCCGATCCTTGAAGCAGCTATCGCCTCATTCTGAAATCGCTTTACCACATCCTCTTTCATAGCGAGGTCATAGCGCAGCACCTTAATGGCAACGCCCTTCTTCAAAAGTATGTGCTCAGCAGCATATACAGAGCCCATACCGCCTTCTCCTAATTTCGAGATAATTCTGTAACGATTATCCAGAATCATCCCGATGAGAGAGTGGGAAGGGCCTGTCTCAGGATCATCCTCCAGTTTTGTGGCATCATTAGGACAGTAATTTATATCAGTAGGGAACTTGGATTTGCAGGTTGGACAATACTTCATATAACTACCACCACAATTAATCTATTTTATAACAGAAATATTCAAATGAGTCAAATCAACCTTGAGGTTATTCAAAAACAATCTCCTCCTTTCGATGGGACTCCTGCGCATCCTCTTCATACTCCCTCGTCCTTCCCCTTTCAAACTCCGCCGCCTTGAAATACTCGTGTTGAATAATCAAATCCATAATCTCATTTGTCCCTGTCCATATCATCATAAGCCTTATATCCCGCAACATCCTCTCAATCGGGAATATATCAGTATATCCTATACCGCCCATAATCTGCATCGCATCATTTACCACCTTCCACGCCGTCTCTGTCGAGAGTTTTTTCGATTCGGATACAAGTCTCCTCACATAACCAGCCTCCGCACCCCTGTCAATGGCAACAGCGGTTGTATATACAAGAGATGATACGGCATCTATACCCACAAGAGAATCTGCTATCTTAAATGAGACCGCCTCGAATTCCCTTATAAATCTCCCGAAGGCTTTTCGCCGGGTTGAATACCGAGCCGCAATTGAAAGGGCACTCCTTGCCATCCCTATCGCACCAGCAGCTGTAGTCATACGCTCTGGGATCATCATCTGATAGAAGATGTCTGCACCCCCATTTAATCTACCTACCAGATTCTTTTCGCTCACCTTCACATCCTTAAAAACTATCCTCCCTGCACCACCACCACGGGTACCCATAAGCCCGTAGATATATTCTGTTTTAACCCCCGAGTCCCTGTCTACCAGAAACACGCTTATAGATTTATGTGGTGGCCCACTCTCATCAGTCTTTGCATATACCATAAAGAAATCAGCCCCCTCTGCACCTACCACAAAACGCTTCTGACCATTCAAAATAAAATAATCACCTTGCTTTCTTGCCGTAGTAGTACATCCAAAGAAGTCGGAACCACCGCGTG
>Ga0078972_1011535_pt1 | contig 15779 bp, 14 predicted proteins | sample YelNatPaOPGAMG01_FD_67568 | JGI IMG/M metagenome (GOLD analysis project Ga0078972, IMG submission 67568) | Hot spring thermophilic microbial communities from Obsidian Pool, Yellowstone National Park, USA - OP-RAMG-01 (SPADES assembly) (version 2) | ecosystem: Environmental > Aquatic > Thermal...
GGGAAATCTGTCTCACGACAGGTGCTACGGTACAGACAAAACTACGCAGAAATCGGGCTACGGCGAACTCACCCGTCTCCGAAAAGTTTCTCCGACGGGTTCAGACACCGCCTACGAAGGACATCCCGAACGCTTCCGCTTTTCTGCTTGTTTTGTTGCTGTCCCTTCGCAAGTCGTTCGCCAGACATCCCATTTCATGTTTGACAGGTAGAGAGAAAAAAGAGAAAATTGTGGGTAAGGGATAGAAGAAAAAGGAGGAAAATGAAAAGGAAAAAGGGATTTACATTAATAGAGTTGCTGGTAGTCATCGCAATAATGGCTGTTCTGGCGGCAATGTTGCTACCTGCTTTATCTCAGGCAAGGGAAAGGGCAAGAAGGACTACCTGTATGAATAACCTCAGGCAGTTTGCTATGGCTTATGAGATGTATGCGGATGACTGGCATGAAAATTTTCCTGTTAACCAGTTTGCCCTTTTTGGTAATGAGACCGTTAAGACCATATACCCATATTATATCAACTCTAACCAGGTCTTCTGGTGTCCAAGTGCACTCAATAGAGGGCTGCCTAAACCTGATGGAGCAATAACTCAAACATATGACCTTGATAGTGAAGGGAATCCAGACGTAGGCAGAACATGGCAGGATTATAGAAATCACTGGTATGCCTCCTATGCATTTGTATTCGGGCTTACAACAGGGAATCACTCACCAAATCCAGTTCCGATGATAAGTGATAGGGGGATTTATTATACAGGGGACCTTACTAATTATTCAAACCTTTATGATTCTGGTTGTAACCCTTTAACAGGCAACCATAACAGTGGAATAAATGTCCTATACCTTGATGGCTCTGTAAGGTGGGTGAACCTGACAGATATTGTTTTTGCAAAAGAGAATCTTACCACTTCAGACCCTTTTCCAACAGTTGCCTGTCAGGCAAATGGATATTCAGTTGTAATTGACACGGATAATGAAAAAGCAGCATGGGGAGAAGAATGAACACCCCCACCCTTTCCCTCCCCCCTCGGAGGGGGAGGGGCAGGGTGAGGGGGAAAACACCCCGTCTGCTGACGCAGACACCCCTCTAGGGAGAGGAGAATCGCCACGGCGGTGGGCGAAGTCCACCGCGGGGGCGGGGAAGGTATTCCCCCTTTGAAAAAGGGGGATGAAGGGGGATTTGAAATCTCCCCTAACCCCTCTTTATGAAAGAGGGGGAAAGATAAATCACGCCCCCGAACATAGAAAGATAGACAAAGGAGAGTTCGGGGTAAAGGAGGCGAGATGAAAAAGAAAGCGGGTTTTACACTGATAGAGTTGCTTGTGGTAATGGTGATTATAGCGATTCTTGCAGGACTCCTTATGCCTGCTATAAGGAAGGGCCGTGCAAGGGCGCTTGTAGACAAGGCAACCGCAGAGATGGCAGGTCTGGCAAGTACAATGAGTATGGTGAAGTTAGATACAGGTCTTTATGTAAGGTTAAGGGATTTAAAAACACCATCTCTTGGGATTTCTTACACAAGTTCTTCTCCTTATTATGGTGCTAACGAGGGCGGTGGTGGTTCCAGCACAAAGGATGGTGTTTTTGCTTATTTTGACCCAGGATCAACTCCTCCAGATGACTCTACAGATATAGAATCAGAACTTACACAAGACCATAACTGGTCAGGTCCATATCAGGTCTTCCAGTCAAGGTCCACATACCAGTCAGACAATGGAGGTGTTCCGTCTGATACTACAGGAACATGGGGAACATTATCTTCCTCTGTTCCTTATGGCACACCATTAGACCCGTGGGGAAGAACATATCTTGTTGCCTATAATCCCACACAAAAGGTTATGATTATCTATTCAGCAGGACCCAACGGTAAGATGGAAACAGCAGCAGGGGATACAACACCTGCAGGGGATGATATTCTCCACGCATTCAGATAAACTGGAGGTTATATCCCTGGTTGAGGGCATTTAGATTTATCTCAAGGAAGTTTTTCCTTATACTCTGTCTTATTGACTCTTCTATACTTTCTTTCTTCAATGGTGTATACCTGATAGCAACCCCTAACATCAAGACATTAAGTATCTTTATAGAGCCGGTTTTTATAGAGGCAGATGTAAAGTCCTTTGCTATGATATTTTCTGTCTTTTCCTTGATTATGGTTATCATATCTTCTGTTCTGTATGTCTCACCCATTACAGGTATCTGGAAGGTATTGACTATGGCAATCCCACCCTTTTTAAGGTAATAAGAATACCTTGCTCCTTCCAGTGGCTCCATTGCAATAAGTATATCTGCTGAATTTACAGGTATCATAGGTCCATAGAGGCAGCCAATCCGTATATGTGCCTCAACAGAGCCACCCCTCTGCGCCATCCCATGAACCTCTGCACCTTTCACAGGGAGCCCTTCAAGTATACAGGCGTTTCCTAAAATGATTGAGGAGAGTATAATTCCCTGTCCACCCACACCTGCTATAAGGATATCACACCTTTTATTCATCTCTTTCTATCGCTCCAAAGGGACATATCTCTGCACACATACCACAGCCATTACAGTAAACAGATATCTCTGCCTTCCCTTCTTTGAAAGATATGGCAGGACACATAATCTCAAGGCATAACTTACACCCCTTACATTTTTCTTTATCTACCTTAAATCTTATGCCTGTTTGCTTTTCAACAAATATACAGGGTCTTTTTGCAACAATTACCCTTAACCCTTTTGTATCCTTAACTTCTTTAAGTTTTTTAATGGAATCCTGTATACTGTAAGGGTCAATAACTACTACCTTATCAGCACCGCATACGAGTGCAAGTTTTTCAAGGTCAATATCTATCGTCTTTTCTCCAGTTGCTGTTATGCCTACCCCGGGATGTGGCTGGTGTCCTGTCATCGCAGTGGTGCGGTTGTCAAGTATAACTATTACCTGGTCTGCCCTGTTATAGGATGCATTGATGAGTTCCGGGATGCCTGCGTGGAAAAAGGTTGAGTCCCCTATGATGGATACAACAGGTCTTTCCTTTTCAAACCTTGCTATTCCTGCACCTGTTCCTATGCCCGCACCCATACACAGACAGGTATCTATGGTCCCTGTCTGGATACCCAGTGTATAGCACCCTATATCTCCCGGGAATATGGCATCCTTTCCAAATACCTTTTTAAGTATATAAAAACTACCTGAGTGAGGACATCCAGGACACAACACAGGGGTCCTTTTGGGTAAAGGATGGAAACTTCTTTGAGTGGCTTTTTTATTCAGGATATTGTCAACTATCTCTATGGACATCTCACCTTCTGCAGGGACTTCGCCACTCATTTTTCCTGTTATTTCAAGAGATGGGTTAACGGACTTTGCGATAATGTAAATCTGCTCTTCAACAACAGGGTCTCCCTCTTCAAAGACAAAGATCTTCTTTTTATTTTTTATAAAAGAAGATAATTTTTTATAAGGAAGAGGTATGGAACCCACCTTAAAGAGGGCAGAGGGAATGTTATATTTTTCTTTTAACTCTTTTACATACTGAAAGGAAATCCCTGCTGTGATAATACCTGTATCTGAAGGTGTTTTTTCTGCCTCGTTATATGGTAAATCCTCAATATACTCCCTTATTATCTTTTGTTTTTCATTAAGAACCTTTAAAGAAGTCCTTGCATTTGCTGGTACCATCACAAGTTTTTCTGGTGCCTTTTTGAATGATGTCTCTCTCTTACTGTAGTTTATTTCTTTTAGAAAAACATCTGCCCTGCTGTGAGAGAGCCGTGTAACACTCCTTACCATCACAGGTAGCCCTGACTTTTCTGAAAGTGAAAAGGCAAAAGACACCATATCCTTTGCTTCCTGGACAGAAGATGGTTCAAGTAGGGGTACTTTACCCATTACAGCATATCTTCTTGAGTCCTGTTCGTTCTGAGATGAGTGTGCGTAAGGGTCATCTGCAACAAGAATTAAAAGCCCACCGATGACCCCTGTATAGGCAGAGGTGATAAAGGCATCAGAGGCGACATTAAGTCCTACATGTTTCATTATAACTGCTGCTCTCCTTCCTGTAAGTGAGACCCCGTAGGCACTTTCATATGCAACCTTTTCATTGATAGACCATTCAACATAAAATCCATATATCCTGGAAAGTTCAATAAGTTTTTCAGTGATTTCAGAGGAAGGTGTTCCAGGATAGGCAAAGGATGCCTCTATATTTCCTTCCACAAGTCCATAGGCAATTGCCTCATTTCCAAGGAGATACCTTCTATTGTCCAATAAATTACCCCCGGATACCAGATATTTTTTACTTGACAAATTTAATAATATACTTTTAAATACTTAATTATAGGATAGATTCCCTCCAATTTCAATGGGGGTGTAATGGATAAATTTGAGGTTGAGTGGTTACCTGAAAAAGAGTTAAAAAGAATTCAGTTAGAAAGGTTAAGAAATATTTTAAAATATGTAAAAGAAAAGGTTCCCTTCTATAACAATCTATTCAATGAGAAAAAGATAAATATAGATAAGTTTTCTTCTTTAGATGACTTGAAAAACCTTCCTTTTACAACCAAGTCAGCCCTTCGTGACAACTATCCTTTTTCTCTTTTTGCAGTTCCTGTATCACAGGTTCTTGAAATCCATGCTTCTTCAGGGACTACAGGTAAACTGACAGTTGTGGGTTATACAAAAAATGACCTTAAACTATGGTCTGAGGTAATGGCAAGAACACTTCTGTGTGCAGGAGTAAAAAAGGGGGATATCATCCATAATGCCTATGGATACGGGCTCTTTACAGGCGGGCTCGGTTTTCATTATGGTGCCCTTGAGTTAGGAATCCCTGTGGTTCCTGTATCAGCAGGTGGTACAAAGAGACAGTTGATGCTTATAGAGGACTTTAAAAGCACAGTTCTTACCTGTACTCCTTCTTACTCTCTATGTATGGCTGAAGAGGCAAGGGATATGGGTATGGACCCTTCAAAGACAAGTATCCGTTTAGGGATTTTTGGAGCAGAACCATGGAGTGAAGGGATAAGAGAGCAGATAGAGAGGGAGTGGAATATGCTGGCACTGGATGTATATGGGCTTTCTGAGATTATAGGTCCTGGTGTAGCGATGGAGTGTCCAGGGAAGAAGGGGCTTCATATATGGGCTGACCATTTCCTGCCCGAGGTTATAGACCCTGAAACAGGTGAGGTGCTTGAAGAGGGCAGGGAAGGTGAACTTGTTATAACAACCCTTACAAAAGAGGCATTGCCTTTTATCCGCTATAGAACAGGCGATATTGTTTCTCTTACATCAGAGCCCTGCAGTTTTTGTGGAAGGACTATGCCGCGTATAAGCAAGATAAAGGGAAGGATTGACGATATGCTTATTATCAGGGGTGTTAATGTATTTCCTTCCCAGATAGAGGCAGTCCTTATGAATATACCTGAGGTTGCTCCCCACTATCAGATTATCCTTACCAGAGAGAAACACCTTGACAGGATGGAGATTCTTGTAGAGGTAGTTGAAGATGTCTTCTCCGATGAGGTGAAGAAGTTAGAGGAAATTGAGAAGAAGGTATTGTCTGAAATTGAAAGCACCCTCGGAATCTCAGTAAGTGTAAAACTTGTGGAGCCAAAGAGTATAGAACGAAGTATGGGAAAGGCAAAGCGTGTGATAGACCTGCGGCAGGGAGGTGGACAATGTCCATAATCCAGTTATCTGTCTTTCTTGAAAACCGACTGGGCCGTCTTGATGATGTCCTTCAGATATTAAAAGATAATAATATCAATATAAGAGCACTTTCCCTCGCTGACAAGGCAAACTACGGTATTTTAAGGATGATAGTGGATAATCCAGAAAAGTGTATAACAGTCCTTAAAAAAGAGAATGTTTCTGTTAACTTTACGTCTGTTGTAGCGGTAGAGGTAGAAGACAGACCCGGTGGTTTACATGAGGTAGTTAAGTTGCTTGTGGAAGGTGGGATAAATATTGAGTATATGTATGCGTTTGTAGAAAAGACAAAGGATAAGGCAGTTGTTGTCTTCAGGGTTGAGGATATAGAAAAGGCAGAAGAGTGTTTGGTGCTGGCAGGTAAGAAGGTCTTAGAAAAAGAAGAGATTCCATTTTAAAGGGGGCTACGATGGACAAAAACTGGCTGACGTGGTGGCTGGTGGTGATTTTCAGCACTATCTTTACAGGAATTGGCTTGCTTATTCGTGTAAGGAGGTGGAAAAATGAATAATTTTTATTATACTGTGGCTATACCAAAAACGGATATATCTTATGGAATAGGTGCAGCAATTGGTATAGGGCTTATGCTTCTGGTATGTATACTACTCGGTTTTTACAGCAGAAAAAAATCATCCTCATTTGAGGCATTCCTCTCAGGCCATCAGGATATAGGGCCTGTGATAACAGGTCTTGCACTGGGTGCTACCTGGCTCAGTGGCTGGGCAACACTGGGTATGATGGGGGTTACCTATGCTGTGGGCTGGTCAGGGATGTGGTTTGCAGGTATATGGACAATCGTGGGTATTATGCCCTGTCTTTTTTTTACAGGGGCAAAGATGCAGTATTATGCTGAGAAGTTTGGTGCAAGGACAGTTCCAGATGTACTGGGTATAAGGTTTAATAGTAGAATAGTCCAGTCACTTTCAGCCCTTGTAATGATATTCTTTATGATATTATATGCAGTGGGACAGTTTAAGGCAGGTGCCACTGTCTGGTATGCTGTAACAGGACTTCCTGCTTTATGGTGCCTTTTACTTTCAGGTGTTATCGTATTTGTCTATATGGCAGTGGGCGGATATACAGGGACACAGTGGTCACTTGCTCTTCAGGGGGCACTCCTGGGAATTGCCTGTTTTGTTCTTGGTATTGTTTCTTTTATATTTGTGGGCGGTCCATCTTCCCTTAATGCTATGCTTGCCTCTCAGGACCCGAAACTGCTGGCATTGATAAGGAGTGATTTACCTGCTAAGGGCAATACACAACTTTTTTCCAGCCCTGTTGGTGTTGTCGCAACATTTTTTATATTCCTTACTATGGCAACAGGGTTTCCGCATAATGTAGCAAGGTTCCTCGGTATGAGAAAACTTACGAAAAAGGACTTTTCTTTGATTACCCTTATGGTTTTTCTTGTGGCAGGTCCCCCCATATTTCTCAATGCAATTACAGGGCTTGCTTCCAGGGCTGTCTTCGGTCCAGCAATTTTAAATATCCAGCCATGGAAGGGAGACCTTGCCGCACCCTATCTTGCCATGGTTGCAGGTGGGAAACCCGTGACAGTACTTTATGTAACAGGTGTTTTTGCAGCAGCGCTTTCCACCCTTTCTGCAATGGTAATGGTAATGGCTGGAAATATCACAAGGGATATTATCCATATATGGAAGCCGGACATCTCCCGTACATTTCTACTAAAACTTACTAAGGTTTTCATAGGTATCTTTCTTTTAATTCCTTTTTACTGGACATTCAAGAAACCACCGGCACTGCTTGCTGTATTTATGGGATATGCAGCGATAGGGCTGGGAGGTATCTTTATATTCTGCACAGCGGTCTCTTTCTACTGGAAGAGGGCAACAGCAACAGGTGCAATATTATGTATGGTCTATGGTGTAGTAGCAACCCTTTTAGGAAGTATACCTGTCTCAAAACAGAAGATGGGTATGGGGACACTTGAATTTGTTGTACTTATCGGATGTGCAATCTTTTATTTTGCTGGAAGTTTACTAACAAAACCTTTGCCAGAGGAAAGACTAAAACAACTTTTTGGAGAGAAAAATGTTTAATCTTCCGCTGTCCACCTTTCTTGTTTTCTTTTTGCTCGCACCTCTTGTGATTATTATCTGGCTTTTATGGTGGGCAAAGACATTTAGATAAATAATTCTAGGGGGCAAGATGGGAAATGGGAATATAGGAATTGGCGGTATCGTAGTGGTCTTTTTGTATCTTACCTTTATGCTCCTACTTGGTGCATTTGCGAGCAGAAAGATTAAGACAGCATCTGACTATATTGTTGCAGGTAAGAGTTTGGGCTTCTGGCTTTTTGTTATGCTTATTCTGGGCTCAACAACAAGCGGAATGACACTGCTTGGGGTTGCAGGGCTCGGGTATATAGGTGGCTGGCCTACCTTCTGGGAACAGATTTTTGTTCCACTTACCTGTGCTGTTGCGATTGTTCTATACGGTTATAAACTCTATGAGGTATGTAAGGAGAAGGAGTTTCTTACACTTCAGGACTACCTTGCATACAGGTTTGGAAGTCCAAAAGCAGTGCGTGTTATATCTTCACTGGCGGTCTTAACTACTTCGCTTATATACCTTGTTGGGCAGTATACTGCAATTTCCATTGTCCTGAAGTGGTTACTCGGTATCTCACAGATACAGGCATTGCTGATTGGGGCGTTAATTGTTGTTATATATGTCTTGCTTGGTGGCCTTTATGCTGTTTCCTGGACAACACTCTTTCAGGGATTTATTATATTTTTTGGGGTGCTTGCAATAGCACCGGTTGTGATAAAAAGTGCAGGTGGCCTATCTGTTATAAATAGTACGATGGCTACCATTGACCCTAACCTTGTCCGTATTGCTTTTCCACAGCAGCACCCACCCTATGCGGGATATGCCTTTGCAACACCTTTATTCCTTATCTCCTTCTTTTTCCTCCTTGCAATGGGACTTGGGTCTGCACCTCATATAGTAAATAATGCCATAGTGGTAAAGGACAAAAAATACTTCAGGTGGTCACCACTGGTTGTTTTTGTGATGTATATCCTGATAATGTACCTTATAAAGATATCCGGTATGGCTGTGAGAACCCTTGTGGTAAATGGTTTGGTTACTATTCAAAAGCCAGATGATTCCTTCCTTGTGGGTGTGAGATATGCACTCCCACCGATAAGCTGGTCAATCTTTGCTGTGGTGATTTTAGCAGCGGTTATGTCAACAACAGACCGTCTTTTACTTGTGATTGGTTCCTGCTGTGGATGGGACTTTTACAAGCAGATATTCAGGAAAAATGCTTCAAGTGAAAAGGTTACCTTTATCAGCCGTATTGCAGTGATAATCTTTGGTGTGATAAGTTTTCTTCTTGCGATAAAACCACCTGCACTTTTAGCATGGCTTATATGGATGGGGATAGGGATAATGCTTGCTACATTTGTGGTCCCCATATTATTCGGACTTTACTGGAAGCGTGCTAATAGGTATGGGGCTATATGGTCAATGGTGGCTGGCTATCTTTCAGCACTTATCTTCGGGGCATATGCAAAGTTTGTAAAGCCCCTTCCAGTTCATTTCAGTTTTTATGCGTTTTTGATAGCCATAGTTGTGATGGTTGTTGTTTCTCTTGCCACAGGGAAGCCCGATGATAAACTTATTAAGGAAAGCCATACAGGTCTATTTATAAGGGAACAATAATGTTTTTTGAAAAAGACAAAGAAACAATTCCTTTAGAGAAATTGAGGGCTCTTCAGGAAGAAAAACTCAGGCGGACACTGAAGATTGCTTCAAGGTCAGAATATTATAAAAGGATTTTTAAAGAGTACGGACTGAAGCCAGAGATAAAAAGTATCAGGGATATAGAAAAATTCCCTTTTACAACAAAAGAAGACCTCAGAAAAAGTTATCCTGCTGGTATGGTGGCTGTCCCTTTTGAAGACCTTATAAGAATGCATGCATCTTCAGGAACAACTGGAAAGTCCACACTTGTATTCCATACAAAGAGTGATATAGAGGACTGGGCAATCCTTGTAGCGAGGGGGCTTTATGCTGTAGGGGTAAGGAAGACAGATGTTTTCCAGAATATGATGAGTTACGGGCTCTTTACAGGTGGGCTGGGACTTCATTACGGTGCTGAAAAGTTAGGTGCACTTGTTGTTCCTGCTGGTTCCGGCAATACACAGAAGCAGATAGAACTTTTACTTGACCTGAAGACAACAGTAATACATATAACCCCGAGCTATCTCTTCTATCTTGGACATATAATTGAGGAAGAAAAGATACCCCTTTCAAGGTTCTCTTTAAAAATTGCCATTGTTGGTGCTGAGCCGCATTCAGAAGAGACAAGAAGAAAGTTAGAGAAGATGTTTAAGATAAAGGTCTTTAACTGTTATGGGCTTTCAGAGATGAATGGTCCAGGTGTTGCCTTTGAGTGTGAGTATCAGAAAGGGCTTCATCTCTGGGAAGACCACTATTATGCAGAGATTATAGACCCTGAAACAGGGAAGGTCTTACCGGAAGGGGAGGAAGGTGAACTTGTGCTTACTACACTTGAGAGGGAAGGGATGCCTGTTATAAGATACCGGACAAGGGACATTACAAGATTTATAAAAGGAAGATGCCCCTGTGGGAGGACACATAGAAGGATTGCACGGATGAAGGGAAGGACTGACGATATGTTTATAGTGAAAGGCGTTAATATCTTTCCTTCACAGATAGAAACAGTATTGATGCAGACACCTGAGGTTGACAAGAACTACAGGATTATCATTGAAAGGTATGAGGGGATGGATAACCTTACAGTGGAGGTGGAGATTAAAAAAGAGTGCTTTGATGGTGAGATAAGCCATCTGAAGGCAATTCAGGAAAGGTTGGTTGCTTCACTCAAGGATGTAATCCTTGTTACACCTGAAGTACGATTGGTAGAACCAGGTTCACTTCCTTCTTCTACAGGTAAAGCACAGAGGATAATAGATAAAAGGAGATTATGATATGGGCAAACAACTGTCTATATTTGTAGAAAACAAACCGGGCAAGATTAACAAGATTACAGGAATTTTAGAAAAGGAAAAGATAAACCTGAAGGCAATGACAATAGCAGACAGCGGTACATTCGGGATAGTTAAGATTATAACAGACAATAACAGAAAGGCATTTGATATTTTGAAAAGAGCAAACTTTCTTGTGTCGCTTCAGGATGTTGTTGTTGTGGAGATACCGGATAAGGTAGGTGCATTTCATAAGGTTGCAAAAATTCTTGAAGATGAGAAGATAAATATTGAAGATGCTTATGGATTTATTATAGAAGAGGGCGAAAAGGCAGCACTTATACTGAAGGTCCCTGAAACTGAAAAGGTTGAAAAGATTTTGAAAAAGCAGGGATATAAACTCATTGAGAACTTTTAAAAAGGGGGGATGATGAGAAGGATGTTGCTGTTATTTTGTTTATTGTTTGCTGCCTCTTCTTTTGCAGGTGATATCTTCAGTTATGGGTTTTATTTAAGGTTGAGGCAGGAGTATTTTGACAATGCCTTTGACTTCAATGAACATAGTCCTATCTTTAAGGATGACAACTACTTCAGGATTAAGGCAAGTGTATGGGGGAAGTGGAATTTTACGGATAGTGTGAGTTTATTTACAAAACTTACATCAGAGCCAAAGATTGCCATTTACAAAGATGGGAAGATGGCTGCTGACAGGGATGTCTGGGATGACGAGATATTCTTTGATAACCTGTATTTGGATGTAAAGAATCTCTTTGGATGCATGGACTTACGGCTGGGAAGACAGGACCTTTTAACATATGGAGAGGGCTTTGTAATACTGGATGGTACTCCTTATGATGGCTCAAGGTCTGTTTACTTCAATGCTGCAAAGGCAACATTTAAGATAAATGAGAGTAATTCTGTGGATTTTATATATGTGAATGACCCCCCTAAGGATGAGTATCTTCCTGTGATAAACTGGCAGGACAGGAATGTTGTAAAAACAGATGAAGAGGGTTTTATTGTTTATGGCAGATTCAAGATACCTGAAAATCTATCATTAGAACCATACTATATATATAAGTTTGAAGATAACCCTACCAATCCAGGACGCAAACTTACACTGAACACTGTTGGAAACAGGGCTGTCTATAATATTTCTTCCTGGCAGTTAAGGGGGGAACTCGCCTATCAGTTTGGTGAATACAGAGATGAAAGTGACAGAGAGGCGTGGGGTGGACAGGCGTATATCAAAAAGACCTTCAAAGAGGCAAAACTTTCTCCCTCTATTGAATTAGGTTATGCATATCTGTCAGGAGAAAAAAATCCTAACACAGGGGATGATAGTGGCTGGGACCCTGTCTTTTCAAAGTGGCCATGGATAAGTGAACTTTACATTATGGGATATGCCATAGAAAGGGGAGAGCCCGCCTACTGGACAAACCTGCAACTTTTCAGGGTGAAGTTAGATATGAATGTCACACAGAAGACAGGACTATCCCTGGCATATAACTATCTTATGGCTAATGAGCCGCAGACAACAGGTGCACCATTTTTTGGGGATGGCTATGAGAGGGGACACCTTGGCCATATCATACTCACGCATAAGTTTAACCAGAATATAGATGGACACCTGCACTTTGAGTATTTCAAGCCGGGCGACTTCTATGCAGAAAACAACAGGGATGATGCAATATTTTTAAGGTGGCAACTACAGATGAAATTTTAAAAAGGAGGATAAAAAAATGAGGATTTTGAGGGCTAAACCTTCTGAATATGACAGGATTCAAAGGTTCCTTGAGGATGTCTATGGGCACAGTTTCAACTATTTCCCTTATACCTATCCTTCTGTATGGGAAAAAGAGAATACGGACTTTAAGAATATATTTTTTATAAAGGAGAAGGATAAGATTGTTTCACTTGTAAGGATATTCCCATTAAGAACCATTCAGAATGGTATTGAGATGAACCTTGCAGGTATAGGAGCGGTATCAACGCTTTATTCCCACAGGGGAAAAGGATATATGGGGCTTTTGCTCAATCAGACATTTGAGGAGATGAGAAGGCAGAAGTTCCCACTCTCTGTTTTAGGTGGAGACAGGCATAGATATAACAACTTTGGATATGAAAATGGTGGTAGGGTGATAGAGATTACTGTTCTTTCAAGGGGGCTGAAAAAATATGGGGTACAGACAGTCCCTGCCAGGATGTATGACCATACAAACAGGGAAGTCCTGGGAAAGATAATAAAGACATCTGAGAAGATGAAGTATAGAAAAAAAAGGACAGCAAAAGAGTTTGAAGATGTCTATAAAAGGCAGGGTATAAATGTGTATTATGCAGAGGAAGGCAGGAGTTTTGCTTTTGTTGTTGTCTCTGCTATAGAGGTTAAGGATGGGGGGATTAAAAAAGTAATGGAGTTCGGTGGAGATAATAACCTTATACCGGGTATCCTGCAGCACCTTATAGAAAGGTTTGGTTATTCTGGTTTTAATCTTATCTTTCCTGACTTTTCTGAAATTCCAGAAAATCTACTATCACTGGCTTCTTCCTGGGATATACGGTCTGAACTTATGATAAAGATAGTAGATATAAAACAGACATTAAAATCTCTTGCGAGAAGGGATGACTTTCTATTTCCAGATGATGAAGAGCTCACCCTCACAGTTAAAGATGGTGACTCAGCAGTGATAAGTAAAAAGGGAGGGATGGTCAAGGTCAATAGTGGTAGAGGTAAGAATGAGATAGTCCTTACAGAGATAGAGATGGTGCGTCTTTTATTCGGGACCTCATTCTGGGCGCCTGAAGGAATAGATAAAAGGACTATACAGGTATTGAGGCAGTTTCTCCCCCTTAATATATTCTTGCCACCACTTGACCGGATATAATATAATAAAAACATATGACAGGCAAAGAAAGGATTATGTCAGTATTACAAGGGGTAATCCCTGACAGAGTTCCTGTCTCTCTTTACAAAATAAACCCTTTTGAAAAGGACAGTTTCTGGGCACAGCATAAAAGTTTTGAGAAACTTTTAGAAACAGCAAGGCAGTACCAGGATACCTTTCATATCTGGCGTCCTAAAACCGGCTTTTTCTTTTCAGCACCTGAAAGCGTTGAAACAAAAATAGAAGAATTTCAGGACACACCCCTTTCAAAAACAGTGAAAATTACTGTCAATACAGGTAAGGGACCGCTAAGCCGTATTGCCAGAACATCAACCACGAGTGTTCATCTCTGGATTCAAAAGCCATGGATTGAAAATGAAAGGGATATACTGAAGTTTCTTGAACTACCGTATACTCCTTTTAAGCCAGACCTTTCTGACTATTTCAAAATCTGTGAAGAACTGGGAGATAAAGGTGTCTGTGTGATTGCTCTCCCTGACCCCCTTGCTGTTATATATGAACTATTTGCCCCGGGGGATATGCCTCAGTTTATTCTCTCAATGCCAAGACATATCCATCAACTCCTTGAAAAGATGCAGGAGCGACTTATTAACCTTTACAGATATATCTCAATATCTGTGGCTCAGACGATTATAAGAATAAGAGGGGCAGAGTATGCTGTGCCTCCTCAACTGCCTCCAGAGTATTTTCCGGATATAAAAGGTGCTTTTGCTGACCTTGCCTTAAAATATGACAGACAGTTGATAGAGATATTAAAGAGAGGAAACAAGAACTATATATGCTATCACTGGCATGGGGATATTGAAAGATATTTTCCATTGGTGCTTAAACTCGGGATAGAGATTTTTGAACCGGTAATAAATAGTGTAGAGATTCCAAACTACATTTTGAAGATAAGAAGGATAGTTGGAGATAATATCGTCCTTATGGGTGGGTTGCAGGCAGAAGATATGGAGTTCAGAGATACCACTGAGATTATTGAAATGACAAAGGAAGCAATTATTCAGGGCGGTAGAAAGGGAAGGTTTGTCCTTATACCATCAGGTATTCCTGAGTCAAGTCCTATCTCCCCGCAGATGGAAAGAAATTACATCCAGTTTCTAAAGACAGGGGTTGAATACGGTAGGTACCCATTATCTTAAATGTAACTGTGATAGATTCTATCAACAAACTCCATTGTCTTAAAACTATCTCCAAAGTGTGTCTGTGGGAGTTTTTTTGCCTTAATACACTCAATAAAGTGTTTGTTTTCATCATAGAAACCAGCAATCCTGAACAATTGGTCGCTGCCTGCAATCTCTTTTGCTTTTATAATCTCACCTTCCTGTTTGCCATCCTTATAGATTACCGCAGCATCTTCAGGGTCTGCAAATGCACATATCCCCTTTCCGTGCATCTCAATACTATATATCCGCTTGCCTGAAACCCAGTTTGCAGATAGAAAACCGGTAGCACCACTATCAAACTCTATCATCGCATAAAAACAGTTATCATATTCTGCCTCAATATTCCTTACAATACTGACTACTTTTTTTGGCTCTCCTGCCATCCATCTAAGGATATCAACCGAATGTATAGCATCACAGGTTAATATATCAATGGCTCCGTTGTAATAGGGGGGCTGGTTGATATAGTTTTTGAAAAAGTTTGCCTGGCAGTGGAGAACGCCTCCCCTTTCTTCAATCCTCTTTTTTGCTGCTACAATGACAGGTGCAAACCTTCTCTGAAAGCCAGTCATTGTTAAGGCACCTTTCTTTTCTGCAAGATTTGCTAACTGTCTTGTCTGTTCCTTTGTTACTCCGGGTGGCTTCTCTATGAATATATGAAGTCCGAGGGAAAGACAGTAGGCCGCTATATCATAAAGGTGATGGGGTGGCATTATGATATATACAGCATCAGGTGCTGTCTCTTCAATAAGTTTTTTATAATCAGTAAATAGTTTTTTTATTTTATATTTCTCAGCGGTCTGTTTTAATCTCTCTTCTATCAGGTCCGCAATCCCTACAATTTCTACATCTTCAATATCTGAAAGGGAAGGATAGTGAACAGCATTTGCCATTGTTCCAGCCCCTATAACTGCTATCTTTACCCTATCCATTCTGTCTCCTCCTCGTATAATATGTTTGTAAAGCTTTTAAAAGTTTTTAAATAAGTTTTTGTACAATCGCTCATTGAAAATTTGAAAAAAGTAGCCGGGTTCTTTA
>Ga0078972_1011536_pt1 | contig 15776 bp, 12 predicted proteins | sample YelNatPaOPGAMG01_FD_67568 | JGI IMG/M metagenome (GOLD analysis project Ga0078972, IMG submission 67568) | Hot spring thermophilic microbial communities from Obsidian Pool, Yellowstone National Park, USA - OP-RAMG-01 (SPADES assembly) (version 2) | ecosystem: Environmental > Aquatic > Thermal...
TCCAGACGAGCCCGCATTTGCGGCGCACTCAATTCGGTGGCGGCTTCAGCCAGATCGGCCAGCGCTCCTCGAACGGCTTCGCGCAATCTCTCGAAGCGGCTTAGATCTACCGTAGTGGTTTGCTGCACACTCACGTCCGCCTTAATAATGCGTGGTCCATTTGCATGGGGTGGCCAAACCGTAACAAGCGTGATTGCTACAATACCGATTCTCGGTGGAAAAGCTAATTTCCTTCTGTGTGATGGGTTTTTCGCGCTGTCTTTTAGAAAACCGCAATATTGCTAGCACGGTGTTGTGCTTCCTCCAACTGTGCGTAACGCTCTTCTTCGCTCTCCGCCTCCCCTCCCCCCGCGCTGGAAGAACCTCCTATGTGCGCCGCCACGTGCGCGGAAATCCGGCCAAGGTGCACAGTGCCAATCCACAGGAAGCGCATCAAGCCACTCCGCATCCGAGATAATGCTGCAGCCGAACAAATTGCCTATGATACTTCGCGTTCACTGGGAGGGCGATCGCCGTTATTTATCTGATGATACTTTGCCCGCCGTGCCTTCAACGATCCTACAATCGTGCGTCTACGCAGGCAGCAAATCCCTTTCCCACGTGAATGTGCGCGCGGGGTATCCTAAGGGCGGCGTGTGGCGCTCACCATGACAAATCCTGGGCTGCACGGTTAGGAGTGGCATCCATGCGGATCATGCTGAACGGTTCCGATTGGCGCATCTTGCCCTTGGTACCATCGGAATGGCACTGGCGGATGATCGGCCAAGAAACCTGCGATTTGGACCACCTGAACCCGCCCGTTCCCCCGTGGACACCGGCAACCGTACCTGGGGACGTCCAATCGGACTTGCTTCGCACGGGCCAACTTCCCGATCCGTGGAAAGACCTCAACAGCCGCCTCTGGGAATGGACGAGCCAGCGTGATTGGGTATATCGCAAAGACTTTTCGCTTCCCCAGATGGCGGAAAATGCCCGCGCCCTGCTCCACTTTGAGGGCGTGGATTATGCCTGCCACGTCTTTCTTAATGGCCGCAAGCTGGGCGAACATCGCGGCACCTATACCGCTTTCGAGATGGATGCCACCGGAGCGGCCCGCCCTGGCTCCAACCAACTCGTTGTGGTTGTGGAACATGCCCCCTTTGAACCGGACCAACAGGCCCAGATTGGATGGACCAGCCGCGTTCGCCTCTGGAAACCCCGGTTCGCCTATCAATGGGATTGGTGTACCCGATTGGTTCCGCTGGGCATCCATGAGGACGTCTGGCTGGATCTATGGCAAGCCGCTCGCATCCGGAATGTGCGGGTACGACCTTCGCTCGATGACCGTTCCAATGGATGTGTTCGCATTTCTGTGGACTTGGAGCGATCGGAAGGCCCTGATGCCACGGTCCGCGCCCGCATCTTATCTCCCACAGGAGACGAAGTCGCCAAAACATCCGGTCTTGCCCACGATGCCGGCGATGGGAGCGCTCGGTGGAATGGCGAAGTGCGCGTGGATGCTCCCCTTCTTTGGTGGCCCAATGGATATGGGGACCAGCCCCTCTACACTGTGATCATTGACGTGCAGGGGGCCGGCGGGGAGATCCTAGATGAATGGCAGCGGCGCATCGGCTTTCGCACGATCCGTGCAGTACCCAACCTCGGCGCGCCGCCGGATGCCCTCCCGTACACGCTCGAGGTAAACGACACGCGCATTTTCCTCACCGGGTGGAACTGGGCACCCATTGACCAACTCTACGGCCCGCATCACAGGGCGAAGTACACCCATGCCATCCGATTGGCGAAGCAGGCCAATTGTAATCTACTCAGGGTGTGGGGCGGCGGTCTATTGGAGCGGGAGCATTTCTACGATCTCTGCGACGAAGCAGGCATCCTCGTGTGGCAGGAGTTTCCCCAATCCTCTTCGGGTATTGACAACGAACCTGCGCGGGACGCCGCATATGTGGAGTACTGCAACGGCGAGGCCCGCCAAATGGTGCTGCGGCGCGCCCATCATCCCTCCCTCGCCGTGTGGTGCGGCGGCAACGAACTCACGGACGCCCAATACCGCCCCCTCACCACAAGCCATCCCGTGCTGGGCGTTCTTCAACAAGTAGTTCAGGAGCTGGATCCAGACCGCATCTTCCTGCCCACCTCGCCGTCGGGGCCCGTCTTCGCCGCGGACACCGCCAACAAAGGCCGCATGCATGATGTTCACGGAAACTGGCTCTACATGGGCGATCCCCAGCACTATGCGTTCTACAACGAGATTGACCCTCTTTTGCATTCGGAATTCGGATGTGAAGGCCCGGCGAACCTTCGAACGCTGGCCCGCGTCCTAAGCCCGCACGCTCTTTGGCCACCGGATAGAACGAATCCCGCTTGGGTGCACCACGGATCATGGTGGATTAACCGCGAGCGCGTAGAGGAGTTATTCGGGGAGATCCAGGAGCTGCCCGCCTTCGTGTTTGCCGGGCAGTGGATGCAATACGAGGGGCTGCGCTATGCCGTAGAAGCCAGCCGCAGGCGTGCATGGCGTACAAGCGGGTGCATGCCCTGGCAATTCAACGAGGCATGGCCCAATACGTCCTGCACGAATGTGCTGGAATATTTCGGAGGTGTGAAACCGGCCTATTGGGCGGTGCGAGCGACGTATGCGCTTGTGGGAGTGAGTGCTCGATACTCCAGTTTGCGGTGCTTGCCAGGCGGGAGCTTAGATGCAGAGATATGGCTCGCCGTATCCACCCCTAACGCTGCGCCCGATGCCATCGAATGGGTGCTCTACGATGCAATCTCCGGCGAGCAACTGGAGGGAGGTTCCCTCCGCTGCCCACAGGTGCCGGAGGCCGGCGCCGTCCCGGTAGGGCATGTTGAGGCCAAGGTCCCAATGCAGCCTACCGTCTTGGCCCTTATTCTGTCCGCCGCCGGGCCTACGGGTCGAAGCGATAATCGGTACTTCTTTTCTTCCCGGGAAGTTGCTCCCTTTGCTCCGCTACTGCGCGTCCCAGCTACAGCACCGGTGGTGGAATGGCGGAAAGGCACCGAACTCGTCATTCAGTGCCCTGCAAGCGGCCCTCCGGTTCTGGGACTGCGCGTGGACGCTTTGGCAGACTGGGCTGGTCCCTACCCTGGCTGTGGGTACTGGCCGTTTGTAGCACCCGGCGAAACGGTAACATGCCCGGTGGCCGGTGAAGGATACGTCGAGGTGAGCGCCTTTAACGCGCCTTCCCGTGCCCTGGAGGTTCCGCATTAGCCGAGCAAAGGATCTGCATCCTCCTTTACGAGCGGCTCCGCGGGGAACGGTTATCCTCCTCCATCGGCCATCCGTCACTTGTGGGGTGCAGCGTGCTCCCGCCGTTGGAGGTCCCGCAACGCGCGATAACCGATGCGAATGATATGCTCTCGCTCTAGTGTTGCGCGAATATCGGGATCGCGGGTGAACAGCTCGTAATCCTCACCGCGTTCGCGCCACGAATTGGCGATGGCCTGAAGTTCGTCATTGGGCACGCCCGCATGAATATAGAGTTCGGTGACGCCAGGCTTAAGGCTCCGCAGGATGCGCAACCAGAATTGTTTTCGACTTTCGCCTGGTTCTGGATGCTCCTCATGGATGAGCCGGTCCGGAAACACGAGCCCCATGGCTTCCGCTTCTGCACGAATGGTTGGGAACCCCGCCCGGGCATACGTCTCGGGAGACCCCATCCGAACGGGAAGATCTAGCTCGCGTGCCAGCTTAAGGTACGCGCGGTGATAGGCTACATTGTATTGCATGGTTCCCATGTGGGAGTCCAGATGGGTAATGTCTATCCCGGCCTTTCGGGCGCGCTCGATCTGTGCCCTCGCCTCCCGAACCGCCTCGGCCACGTTGGAATGGGCGTATACCTCCTCCACAGAGCGCCAAAGGTACCCATCGGGATCCACCAAGCCGGGTACAGCCGCAGCTCCGGCTACAGGTCCCCATCGGTATACCTGCCATTCACTCGTATGCGTAAGGTGGATGCCTAAGTCTGCCTTGGGATGACTGCGGGCATATCGGGCAATCTCCGTGAACCAAGGGCAAGGCACCATGATCGTGGCACTGGTCATCAATCCATGATCCAGGCAATCTATGGTAGCTACATTGGCGGCATGACACATCCCCGTGTCATCCCCGTTGATGATCAGCAAGCGATCTGTAGGCCTATACCCCAAGCGCTCGGCCAGCGATCGCTTTGCCGGGGTCGGTACAGTGGCCACCGCAGCAGCGAGAAGCACCAATATCGAACTCAGCATTCGGTTGCTCCTTTCGTGAGGTTACTGCCGAACCACCGCGCGGGATGCTGCCGACCGGGATCTAAAGAAAGGCGAGGCGAGCGCCTGTTTGAGGTTGAAATGAACGAATGGCCTGTTGTATCCAGGCTCGGTTTGGCTGGCATTGGCCACCCAAAGATCGCCGCTACCCGGTTTGAATACAACAGCGTGCAAGCTACCCGTCTTCAGAGTGTGCATCAACTGCTCCGCAGCTTGCACGTCTATTTTGCCGACTATGGCCTTCAGCGCCTTGGAGATCTTTAGGTTCCACGGGCTATCCATGCCCATGGACATATAGACTGTGTCGGCTATGTGGGGGAATGGAAGCGTCTCCGGCGTATACACGTAACAGTGGGCATGGCTCGTCTTGAGCGCGCGCACCGCAGGAGGATTGGCACTCGAAAGGCAATACAGCAGAGACGTTGTCCGCGGGCCATCCTTCACCAGGCGCACGGCTTCGTCCAACGTTCGGCCGAATTGCACGGCGTCACGCATTACGTATGTGAGCGGGCGGCCATCGAACGAGTCGGTCTTCATATCCCAGTCATCGCCGATCTCACTCATTGCGATGCCCCTGTTATTCATGCCGCTCACAAGGCCGCAAATGCCTGCCCACCCCACATTCACGAAGGGAACGCCATGCTCCGGCATATAGACCTTCAGCGCCGGATACTTCTGGATGCCGGCATCGGTGGTGTAATCCAGTGCTCGTATCTGAATAAGGTCCCCACCCTTCGTCGCGGAACCATAGGCAGCAAAGAACGAGCAGTGCCACTCCGAGATATCTGGGATCGCCTCTAACCGCTCAATCTCCCGCAAGGGGATGCCCGAACCGTCGGCCTCGCCGCGAAGTTCCTCCAGATAGTCCTTGCGCAGATGCTTCCTGTAGAGCTTCCATACATCGTCCACGCGCTGCGGCGTCACTTTCATCCCGGCCATCATTAAGGGCGCAACCTGTTGCACCATATACCGCAATTCGCGGCTGCACAGTTTGCCCTCCGCATACCCCATCTGGTATGGAGTACCCTTAAGCAACAACACGATTACCTTGGCATCGCCACTGCCTATCTCCAAGCGCTTGCCGAATCGAGAGGCATCTAGAGCCCGGCTCGGTATAGCAGACGCGCCGGTCCAGGCCAAAAGCCACATCATCACCCAAAGCACCGTTCTTGTTTGCCGATTCATGCCGGTTCAACCTTTCTGCACGAGGCCCCTATGGGATATGCTCGGAGACGCGCTTCGTGCGTCCTTTCGTTACAGTTCAACCGCTGATCACCTCAACATCCGCTTCGTGAATATCTACGGAACAGGCCATCCCGATCGTGTCAATCCGCACGATAAGCCGGTTCTTCCCCGGATTCACACGCTCCAGAATGCCGCAGGCGCCCGTCAAAGGGCCCGAGCGAATACGCACGAGCGTACCGGGTGTGAAGCGAGAGAGGGTCTCAACCTCCAGCTCGGATTCCAACAGGATGCGCAGCGAACTGATCTGGTCTTCTGGGATGCGGCTGGGAACACCATCCGTTGAGATAAGGCTTACCACACCCGGCGCCTTCTTCACCTCGGCACGCACGTCTGGCGTCATCGTGCAATGAATGAACAGGTAGCCGGGAAGCGCCGGCAGCAAGATCTTCTTCCTTCGATCCCGGCGAGTGCTCCAAACCTTCTTGAGTGGTAGATAAGTCGCCAAGTTCTTGCGCTGGAGGTACCGTTCCACAGCATGTTCATGCCGCGCTCGGGTGTAGACAGCGAACCATCCCGGGTCACCCGCCGCACCATCGCTCATGCTCAGTCACCTCCAAAGCATAGCATCCGGGCAACTATGCAAGGGCCCCTTCCTTGATAGCCGCAGATTGACGCAGGTACCAGTCTACGAACGTTCGGAGACCTTCCTCCAGGCTCACTTGGGGTTCGTAGCCCAGCTCCTTTCGGGCGCGCGAGATATCTGCGAAAGTCGCCCGCACATCGCCGGGCTGAGGAGGCAACCGCTCAATCACGGCGCGCCTTCCTAGGACCCGCTCAATCAAACCGATAAGATCCTCTAAACGCACCGGGTCGCTTCGGCCCAGATTGTAGATGCGGAAGCCTTGCGGCCGCCAGATAGCCGCCTCCATACCATCTACAATGTCGGATATGTAGGTGTAATCACGGCTGGACTGTCCATCGCCATACACAGGGATGGCGTCTCCCCTACTGATTCGTGCCACGAACTTATGTATTGCCAAATCCGGCCTCTGCCGCGGACCGTACACCGTAAAGAAGCGGAGACATGTAACGTGCATCCCAAAGAGGTGGTGGTAGGTATAGCAGAGCCGTTCACCCGCTTGCTTGGATGCAGCATAGGGTGACACCGGCGTGTCTGTACGGTGCGTTTCCCGGAAGGGCACAGGTGCATCATCCCCATACACCGATGAGGAGGAAGCAAAAACGAAGTGCTCCACACCATGTCGCTGCGATGTCTGCAACAGGTTCATCGTGCCCAAAACATTCGTGTGGACGTACGCTGCCGGATCGGCGATGGAGGGCCGCACGCCTGCCTTAGCGGCAAGGTGCACCACCACCCCAGGCTGAAATCGAGCCACGACGGAGTCCAACCCGTCGGCGTGTCGGATGTCGCACTCCTCAAGCGTAAAGCGCGGGTTTGCCAAAGCTCGGCAAAGGTTGGCTTCCTTGATTTGGCGAGGATAGAAGGGGTCGAAGTTATCCACCCCCAACACTTCCGCACCGCGGTCCAGCAGGCGATCCACCATATGGGATCCGATGAACCCCGCTGCGCCGGTCACCAAAACTCTCTCCGTCAATGGCTCACTCCATGAAACCGTGTGGCGTGCCGGATTACAAAATAGGAAATGGTCCCTGCCGTTAGAAGCACGAATAGGAACCATGCGATGTGCCTCCCCACCTCCGTCCTCATAAGCTTCCGCAGCCACCGCTTTTTGCGGCCGCTTGACCGCCTAGGCATATGCATTGCCGACACGGGCGCCCTCTCCATACATGGCCCTGTCCCAACAGCCTCTCCGAGTATCGCCGCGCTCCCGAAAAGGCCAGGCCCACCTCAGATAACAGCTGCCTCGCGACTTGACGAGAACCATGCAACCGTTCGCTCCAAGCCTTCGCGCAAACCTACCCTCGGAACGTACCCCAACAAGTCGCGGGCCTTGGTGATATCTGCTAAAGAATGGGGCACATCGCCCGGTCGAGGGGGGCCATGCGTCACGACAGCCCGCCTGCCTGTAATCTGCTGGAGTTCCTCGATTAACTGCAGTAGCGTCGTGCGCTCCCCGCAACCAATGTTGATGGCTTCGCCGTTGGCTCTAGGGGATGTGAGGGCCAGCAGGTTCGCCTCTACAACATTCTCGATATAGGTGAAATCGCGGGATTGCTGACCGTCCCCATAAACGCAGATCGGCCGTCCCTCCAACAGCGCCGTAATGAACCGAGGAATGACCGCAGCATATTCGGAGGCTGGGTCCTGCATGGGTCCGAATACATTGAAGTAGCGAAGGGACACCGTTTCTACAAAGCCGAGGCAGGCAAACACCGAGCAATAATACTCGGCCGCGAGTTTTCCCGCCGCGTAGGGGCTGAGGGGCGCAGGCGGCATGGTTTCCACCTTTGGGAGAACGGCGGAGTCGCCGTACACGGATGAAGACCCTGCCAAAACCAGCCGTCGGACCCCTCCACGACGGCAAGCCTCGAGCAGCGTTACCGTGCCCCCCACATTCACCCGATCAGCGGAAAGGGGATCTTCCAGGGACCGCGCCACCGAAGGCAAGGCAGCCTCGTGGAGCACGCCATCTACACCCTCCACGGCCCACGCGCAAACCTCTGGATCGCAAATGCTTGCCTCACGGAATTCTATGCGGTCAAGGAGGCCGGCCAATCGGTCTAATTTGCCCGTAGATAGGTCATCTACTGCTCGAACCGCGTACCCATCTTCTAGAAGTCGCCGCACCAGATGCGCACCGATGAAGCCTGCAGCTCCCGTTACCAGAATCTTGGACCTCTTCCGCATTAAGGATGCATCTCTCCTCAGAACATGAAATCACGTCTCGGTAGTCTTTGGTCTGACGAAATTGGGGGCGAGGGAATCGAGCAACTCCTCGCGTGTGGGCAATGGGACTATCTGGTTCTGCTGGACTACCGCGTGATCTACGTCGGCAGCGGCGAGGCTTGAATCCTGGTACTCCGGCACTAATTTGTGAAGGCACGCGATGGCACCCGCAGCATCATCCTGCGCCACCACAGTCCGCATCGTCTCCAGCACCTCGTCCAATTCGTCGGGGACAAATGACCCGGCGTTGCGCGCGATGAGTATCTTCTCGTGCTGCGTTGGCTGATAGCACTCGCCGGGTACGAACAATTCCTCGAACAGCTTCTCCCCCGGGCGAACTCCGGTGTACACAATGTCTATGTCCCGCCCGATCTCCAGCCCGGAAAGCTCGGTGAGATCCCTAGCCAGATCCAAAATGCGGATCGGTTCCCCCATATCCAGCATGAAGATTTCGCCGCCCTTGCCCAGCACCGATGCCTGCAGGACCAATTGTACTGCCTCGGGGATTGTCATGAAATACCGCTTCATCTCCGGGTGACTCACCGTGATCGGCCCGCCATTGGCAATTTGCTGCTTGAAGATAGGCACAACGCTCCCGCGACTCCCGAGTACGTTCCCGAAGCGCACAGCTACATATGGTCGGCCGGTTTGCTGCGCCGCCCTCAGCACCAAAAGCTCGGCCACCCTCTTGCTCGCCCCCATTACGCTTGTAGGGTTGACGGCTTTATCTGTGGAGATAAGCACGAAGCGTGCTACGTTGGCGGCTCTAGCAGCCTCAATTACGTTGAGTGTCCCCAACACATTGTTGGAGATCGCTTCCGTAGGGTTCGCCTCCATCAAGGGAACATGCTTGTGCGCTGCTGCATGGAATACCATGTGGGGCTGGAACTTCGCCATGATGGAGTTGATGCGATCTGGCATCCGGATATCGGCGATAATCGCTTGAATGCCGTCCCTCGTCAGGTCGCGCAGGTCGCCACAGAGGGTGCCGCCGAGCATCTTGAGTTCCTCGTGGATCTCGAAGACGGAGTTTTCGCCATGGCCTAGAACAGCAAGCGCGCTCGGCTCGCACTGCAGCACCTGCCGGCAGAGTTCGCTCCCTATAGAGCCCCCTCCCCCTGTGATGAGCACGCGCTTCCCGTGGATCAGCCTTTGCACCGCACCGATGTCTGTGCGAATCGGCTCTCTACGCAGAAGATCCTCGATCTCCACGTTGCGGATGCGGCTGACGGTAACTTCGCCGCCGAGGATGGCAGACATACCGGGAATCGTTTTCGCGGGTATCCCTGCAGCCTCACACTGCTTAAGGTATCCTCGCACGGCCTTGCCCCCTGCGCTTGGCATGGCAATGATTACCTCTGCCACACGGTACCGGCGCACCACGTCCACCAGCTTGTTGCGCCCGCCAAATACCGGAAGGTTATGGATATGCAGTCCGTGTTTGCGCGGATCGTCATCCAGGAAGCCGACCGGGCATAGCCTTACTTGTTTGCTGTTGCGCAGTTCCCTAACGAGGCTCTGCCCTGCGTCGCCGGCGCCTACAATCAACACCCGCTTCCCTTCATGCCTCCGAGCCCCTCGAAGTAGGTTCTCCGCCGCACGGGCCGTAAAGCGCGTACCCCCCACCGCCAAGAGCGTAATGAGCGCGTTGATAAAGGGGATAGACCGTGGAAGCGGTACGTCCCAGATGCCGCGATTCCAGCTACCGTAGAACAGCACAGCGATGATTACCGTGGAGAATAACACCGCAATAAGGATCTGGGCAAAGTCTTCTACCGACGCGTACCGCCAGTACCTCTTGTACATTCCGAAGGCCCGAAAGATCGGTAGACGAATGGCCATGCATACGAGGGTGTACGCGATCAACGCAGGGGCATACCGGTCAATGCCGGCGAGGGTGTCTTTGCGTAGCCACAGGGCGAGGGTGGGCGTGACAGCAAGAATGAGCACGTCCAAAAAGAAGTAGTACCGGTTCCGGAGGTGTGCCAAACGATGGAGCACCGGATTAAGGATGCGCAGCGATTGTTTTAGGCCCTCCGTTTGATACGTAGCCCCATCCATCGCCTTCACCACCGGTTCCTTCGGGATGAACGTGTGGCGTTCCCGCGGCACACATTCGATCCCGTCGCGCCTGCCGCTCCTAGTTCTTCGCCTGCGAGCGGCTTGCGCTGGCGTTGTGCTACTGTACCCGCCGAGCGGGCGATGTGTCAATGTGGCGGCCCGGTTTGCCTAAGCGCGTAACCTGAAGGACGCGCGCTTCACGTACGGCCGTCCACGCCCAATACGCGCAAAACAGCACGAGGGCCGAAGCACTCACCGCCCCCATAATGGTCGCCGATCGCATGCGCTCCCCCAGCACAGCGCATGTGGCCAACACCGCACCGGGGATCATCACCGCCAGCACCACCTGATCGTGGCGCAATCCTGTGGCCACCAAGCGCTGATACAGATGAGAACGATGCGCCTGCCAGATACGTTCGCCACGGAGCAGCCGCCTGAACAAGGTGAACACGCCGTCCGCCACGAAGAACCAAAGACACAAAAGCACAGTCCACGCCGCAAATGGGCGCTCTTGAGGAGGAAGCAATAGAGGCAGACCGGCGAAGATAACGCCCAGGGTAGTGGAACCGACATCGCCCATGAATAGCCGTGCGGGACGCCAATTGTAACGAAGGAAGCCGCAACACGCGCCCGCCACGGACAGCGCCACCGCCGACGCTGGCCCGCCCCGAAAGGCTACGGCGAGCATGAAACCTGCGATGGCTCCTTGGGCGGCCGCAAAACCGTCTATCCCGTCTAAAAAGTTGTACAAGTTCACCAGCACCACAACCCACAGCACAGTCAGCGCGCCTGCGGCAGCGCCAAGCGGCTGAAGAAACCGGCCCGGCACTCCAAGCGCAGGGATTGGCCCGAATCGCCACACGAGCATCCCTGCCACCATCGCTTGGCCCACGAGGCGTACGATGACCGGAAGACCACGGAGTCGGTCATCCAAAAAACCGATCAGCGCAACGATGCATACCCCCGCCAGAAAGAGTGCGCTGGGGATTGGCCATCCGAGCAAGCCGGCAACGGCGAGCCCTGCTGCAGCGCCGATGATGACACCCACACCTCCGCCCCTGGGCGTCGCCACCGTATGGGAGGAACGCTCATTGGGCAGATCCACTACGGTAGCCCTAAGCACCGGTAGAAGCATCCCCGTGCTCACCGCGGCAACTGCCGCCGATCCAATCGCGATCAGAACGGCAGGCAAGCCTATCACATCACGATCTCCTCGGCGTGATCCAGCACTCGGGAGGGAGACCATCCCAAGTCCTTTCGAGCCTTTTCGTCCGAGAATGTTAGGGTGTTCACAAGCTTTGCGAACTTCGCGGTGTTTAGCGGGAGCGTACGCTTCAAGAGCCGTTCCCCCAAATCGCCTCCGCGGGCCAATAAGTGCACCACCATATGCGGCACCGATAGAGGAGGGCGACGCCCCATAGCTTTGGCGAGCGCTTCATCCAACTCGCGGAAGCTTGGGTGCCATCCATCGGTAAGGTGGTACACGCCCTGGGCCTCTGACGCCCGGGGTAGTATTCGCCCCACATCCTCCGCCCAAACCATGCTGCGCTTGGCCGAACCGCCTCCAACGCGCACATATCTGCCGCGCCGTAAAGCGTCTACCATCGCGCCGAGATTCCCCGGGGGACGCCTGCCCGCCACCAAGGGAAGCCTTAATATGCAGCACCGCATGCCCAACTTCGCACAGTACTCCATTGCCACATCCTCGGCCTGGCGTTTACTTGCGCCATATGGATCGTTAGCCGCCCGTTCGGCATCCTCAGTCACCAGCTCGCCAGCCTCCAGCCCATACACAGCTACGGTACTCACGAGGATGAAACAGTTCGGTGCTCGTTTCGACCGCTCGAGTGCCTTCAATAGGTTGAACGTCCCCCCGGCATTTACCTTGTAAAACACCTGGGCTTCTTCTTGCGTGCGAGGCGAGCGATGCGCAATGCCTGCCATATGCAACACCACGTCGAACTGCGAGGCGCCCAAACTCACGCCCTCATCCGCCAGATCGCCCACCAACACCGGCACTCGGCCGAACACGCTACGGGACTTCTGTTCCCAACTTGGCACGAGTAGAACTACGTCGCAGCCTGCGGCTTGGAGCTGGGGCACCACATGACCGCCTAAAAAGCCCGTGCCGCCCGTAACCAGCCACGTGCCGAGACTCATGCCACCCCCGCGGCATCGCACAGGATGCTCCTCATGGTTTGCGCCAAGCGGCTGCGGTCGAATTGCGTTTGGGCCACCCGCCGAGCGTTGCAGGATAGCCGCGCCCTTAAAGCCCCATCACGCGCGACGCGCACCACAGCGTCCGCCATGGCAACAGCATCCCCAGGAGGCACCGTAATGCCACACTCTTCGCGCTCCAAAAGTTCTCGGATCCAGCCTTGGGTAGTCTGTACCAGGGGAACGCCTGCAGCCAATGCGTCAAAGACCTTGTTGGGTGATGCGGTTGCAAGAAACGGCACGTCCTTCGTTACGAACAGAGCGCATGTTGCTGCCTTCAGCCAGCGCATCACGTCCTGCTTGGGGATCAATCCTACAAAATGGACGTTGCTTAGGTCCCATTCTATGGCACGCGCTTGTAGCATGGAGCGCTCACGCCCATCCCCGATGATGGCGATCTCAATATCTCCTACACCGGTCTGCTTTAGAACACGGGCGCACTCCAGGATCTGCCCGCAATCGTCAATGAGGCCCAACGTCCCCGCATAAACGGCAAGGCTCTTGCCTTGGGCCCAACAAGGCAAATCTATAGGAATGGCTTCGTTCGCCTGCTCGTTGTCTGCAGCGTTCGGCACCACGTCTACATGTATCCCTGCATGCCTTGCTTGGATCCACTCCTGCATCCCAGTTGATAGCGCCACAACACGCCTTGCAGCGTGATAGCACCGGCGCTCCAGCCACCTTGCAAGACCAATGGCGGCACCGTTCCGCAAAAGCCCCAGTTGGATCGCTCCCTCCGGCCACAGATCCCGCACCTCGAATACCAGCGGCCGCCTACGCAGGTATCGCGCAATAAGGGCCGGCAAGCCTACCGTGATGGGCCCGGAAGAAGCCAACACTACATCGGCAGGAAGCACGAGAGCATACCAGGAAGCGAGGACTGAATAAGCAGCAAACGTAAATAACCGCACCAACTTGCCATGCTTGTTGGAAAGGCGCACGTTCAGCACAATCACCGTGATGCCGTCTACTTCAAACCGGGACACCAGCCCCCGGGGCTTCAAGTCCGATTTGTCGTAAACGCTGGTAACCACCGTAACCGTGTCGCCGGCCTCAACCCACCGTCTGGCGAACTCGTAGGCGCGCGTGCTCCAACATCCCTTTGGCGTTGTAAAGTATTGATAGAAGTAGAGAACACGCATCCCTTAGGTTACTCCTGGGGTTTGGACATGCGGTTCACCACCGTGCGCAGCTTGCCGTTGGGCCCGCGGGGTATGGAGTGTGTAGGCTCTAGACGGATCTCCATGTTGCCTAGGCGCTCACGAAGCCGCTCGGCAATCTCCGCCGCGTGGTGGGGTGTAAAGCCAGGGGTAGGAACATATCGCACCGTTACTCGCAAGGCATCCTCCTGAATGATCTGGGCTTCCCTCACAGGTAAATCTGCTTTGAACACCGGATCCAGCCGCCCGATGCGCCGGCCGTCCGGAGTAACGATTACGTCGTCCAGCCGCCCCTCCACCGTACGCAACACCGGAAGGGTGCGTCCGCACGGGCAGACGAAATCCCTCGGAGCCAACGCACCCCGGTCGCCTACCTCGTATCGGATCAGCGGCATTACCTCGCTGATCAGACCGGTGCACACGAGGCGACCCACCTCACCTGGTGCTACAGGATCGTCGCCGTCATCCTGCAGCACCTCGAGGATGCACGTTTCAGGCCAAAGATGCAAGGATCCCGCTTCGCACTCGCTTGCCGCGGGCATCATTTCAGCCGTACCGTAGGTGTCACGGACGGGACAACCGAACGCCCGAGCAATCGTTTGGCGCTGGTGCGCATAGAGCGGCTCTGCATTACTGATGACCGCCGCAAGGTTCCGCGGCGTGATGCCCGCGGACAGGAGCAATTCCGCCAGGGTATGAAGGGCCGAGGCGTAACCGTAGAGGTACCGAACCTTATATTCCTCAAGCGCCCGGGCGTATTCCCCTGCCGTGTGCGGTGCAAGATGATACGCCGAAAGGTAAAGTTGATGAAGGCCACCGTTCCACACCCAGAAGGGAGGATGCTTCTGATGGACCGGAATTACGAGCTGTCCACCGATGATGCCCCATGCATCATGGCGAGACACGCCATTCCACTGCCGCACGCGTGCCTCGAACAGTGCATACCATTGCCGATTGGCGTTTCGATCTCGCCACAAGGTTAGAGGAGTGCCCGTGCTCCCGCTCGTATGAAGGCATTGCATGCCCCGCCGAGAATTCCCTTGTACCACAAAGTCGGACGGGGCTCTACGCAACGCCTCCTTTTTGAGGATCGGCCACTGGGAAAGGGTTGCCTCTGAAGCACCGTCTTCTGCCCGACGCCGGGCCTCCCACAGAGCGCGATAATAGGGCACGTTGTGACCGGCCAGGTACAGGACTCGGCGCAAGCGTTCACCCTGATATTCCGCCCACTGATCGGCCGTCCAACGTTCCCGGGCCAAGGCCGCTTGCACCAGAGCGTCCGTGTCTGGACCATACCGCAAGGACCAAAGTTGCCGGCCCCGCCAGGATGCCACCCATGATTTCGCGAATTGCGGCAGATGATGGTAAATGTGCAGCATAGAGCCGCCCATGAAACCTGGCCCAATCCCAAGAGTAGCAAGCGGAGCGGCTAGGGCACCAAAGCGTGCGCTCCACGGCGCCCCAGGATACAGCACTGATGCCACACGCAGATCATGACGAGTTCCTGGATGAGCGCGGCGTTCCGATCGCTCCCTGCCATAAACGCATCCACAGCCTGCCTTATCGAGCGAGGCTCCAGCGGGCCACTTCGGATCGGTTCCACGTCCGGCAATTCCCGTACGAATTCCTTGCGCTCCGGCACCGAACGCAGATACGTGCTCCACGGAACACCGAAACCCCACTTTCGACCGCGCAGAACTTCAACGGGCAGGCGGTTGCCTATGGCCTGGCGCAACAGCGGAACATCGCTGATGCGGCGCAGATCCACGGCGCTATCGAAGAGATCGCGGAACCAAGCGTCTGCCGGCGAGGGCACATGCGATTGCGTTGCTGCTTCGCCAAGATGCCAGAAGCGCCGGGTTGTGAGCGTGCCGTCGCGCCAAAATCCCGTGTACCCGGGGAGTAACCGTTTGACGCCACGATAGGGCGTCCTCTCCCCGGCCACGTATCGAAAAAGCAGAAGTTCCTCCCACGTACTCGTGTCAAACTCTGGCGTAACCCCGGCTGCGAACAGC
>Ga0078972_1011537_pt1 | contig 15776 bp, 12 predicted proteins | sample YelNatPaOPGAMG01_FD_67568 | JGI IMG/M metagenome (GOLD analysis project Ga0078972, IMG submission 67568) | Hot spring thermophilic microbial communities from Obsidian Pool, Yellowstone National Park, USA - OP-RAMG-01 (SPADES assembly) (version 2) | ecosystem: Environmental > Aquatic > Thermal...
GGGGGGGGGGGGGGGGGGGGGGGGGGGGGGGGGGGGGGGGGGGGGGGGCGGGCGCGGCGGCGCGGGGGGGGGGCGCCGGGGCCGCGCGCCCCTACTTGAGCACGGTATGCCACAGATCGGTAAATCGTTCAGCCAATGACAAGTGCGGCACAGGCGGAGGATTCTCGTCGATGATCAACGGCAGCGGTTCCGGCGCGCTGTGCAGTCCGGGAATAGCGAAGACCTGCATCCCGGCAGGCACGAGTTGGAAGTCCTGACGCGCCTGACGCACGACATAGGCCTTCGTATCGAGCTTGGCCAGTTGATCCTCGAGCAGCGCGTGCTGTTTCTGCGCCTGGTGGAGCGCCGCCACGGCCTGTGCGTAGCAGTCCTGCTGGGCAAAGAAGGCGCGTAACGGCGACACGTAGAAGTAGGCGCCCACGACCAGGAGTACGAGTGCGCCGAGCCGCCCCCAGCGCACCTCGACCGGAGCCTTGTTCACTTGTCGGCCACGCCGAGCCATCTCTACCACTTGCCCTCGCACCCGCAGGTCGCCTAGAAGTTCGCCTCTCGCTGGCGTTCACCTGCACACCGCGGCGTCGGGTTAGCGTCTGTTGACCAACCGCGCCATCTCAACTGATCACTGCGCCGCGCCGCTCGCGCCTCTCGAGCGAAGCGCAAGACCCTTACTGCCCGATCGGGCCGACCTCGCGACGCTACTGTCCCTTAGCTACGAGCGCTTCTTGCTGCGCCGCCGCTTTGCCGCTCTCCGAGTTGGGATCGACCTTCACTGCCGCTTCATAACTGGCCTTCGCCTGAGCGAAGAGCTTCGTCGCTTCGGCGGTGTTGCCGTCTTGCTTGGCGATGCGAGCCTTCATGGCCAAGTAGTTACCCTTGTTGTACAGAGCATTCTGATAGGTCGGATTCTTGGCCAGCACTTTGTCGATCTGTTTGATAGCCGCGTCGATCTGGCCCGAGTAGAAGAGCGAAGTGGCGTAGTCTGTCCCGACCGCCGGGTCGCCGGGCTGTTTCTTCCACGCCGCCGCGTAGACCTTCGCCGCCACTGCAAAATACTCCGCCGACAACGCTTGCCCGTTGGCCGAGGTATCTTGGCTCGCCTTGGCCCCCTGGTCGTAGAGGCTGTTCGCCCGCTGGACAAGCTCGGCGTAGGTACCACTCGTGTCCGCCGGTGGAACGCTCGTGGAGACACCGGCAACGCTCTGACTGCCACCGCCAGCTGCCGTTCCTGAACTGCGGTTGACGATGAAAACGATCGCCAGCGCTGTCGCCGCAGCAATAGCTACGAGGAGCCAGATCACCAGCGGAGAGAAGACCGCCGATTTTGCCGGCTGACGGCCCGTCTGCGCCGGGGCCGCCTTCACCTCTCTGCCCTCACGAGAGCTGGCGGCTGCGGCGGGACGCGGACGACGACGCTGATTGCCGGTCGTGCGCGCTCGTCCGGCCGCCGCGCGCACGGCAGCCAGGTCGGCGCCGCACTCGGGGCAGAAATTAGCGTCGCCGGCGTCGAAGCCACACTCAGGACAGTACATCGCTACGTTCTCCTCTCACGACCTGTGCGACGCCCACTCTTGCTGCTGCCACAGTGAGGGACAGTTTCGCCAGGGCGGTCGTGTGCCGCTGTAAATCCTTCCGGGCTGTGAATCTCTCAGTGCTGCAAATTGTAGAAGGCGCGCAGGCCGGCATACTCGGCCGCCTCGCCCAACATCTCCTCGATGCGTAAGAGTTGATTGTACTTCGCGACGCGCTCGGTGCGCGTGGGCGCCCCCGTCTTGATTTGGCCCGTGTTCACGGCGACCGCCAGGTCGGCGATCGTGGTGTCCTCGGTCTCGCCCGAGCGATGCGAAACCACGGCCGTCCAACCGGCGCGCTTGGCCATCTCGATAGCATCCAGAGTCTCGGATACCGTGCCGATCTGGTTCAGCTTGATGAGTGTCGAGTTGGCCGTCTTCTCCTTGATGCCACGGGCGATACGCTCGGTATTCGTGACGAAGATGTCGTCGCCCATAATCTGGATGCGCCCGCCGAGACGTTCGTTCAGGAGGCGGAACCCCTCCCAGTCGTCCTCGGCCATACCGTCCTCGAGGGAGATGATCGGGTACTTGTCGACCAGGTTCGCGTAGTAGTCGATCAGCTCGACGGACGACAGGGTGCGCCCCTCGCTGGCAAGCACGTAAGCGCCATCGCGGAAGAAGCTGGTGGCCGCCGGATCGAGGGCGATCATGACGTCGACGCCGGGCTCGTAGCCAGCCACGTTGATGGCCTCGACAATGGCCTGAATCGCTTCCTCGTTCGAGCCGAGGTTGGGTGCGAAGCCGCCCTCGTCACCTACGGCAGTGGCGAGGCCACGCTTCTTCAGCACGTCCTTGAGGTTGTGGTACACCTCAGCCCCAATACGGAGGGCCTCGGCGAAGCTCTCCGCGCCCACGGGCATGATCATGAACTCCTGCAAATCGACGTTGTTGTCGGCGTGCTTGCCGCCGTTCAAGATGTTCATCTGCGGCACGGGCAACACGTGCGCGTTGCAGCCGCCGATGTACTGGTAGAGCGGCAACTGCAACGCGCTCGCTGCCGCCGCGGCAACCGCCATGGAGACGCCGAGGATCGCGTTGGCGCCTAACTTCTCCTTGTTGGGCGTGCCATCAAGGGCGATCAGCGCTTGGTCAACGACACGCTGATCGGTCGCGTCATACCCGACGATCTCTTCGGCGATCACGTCGTTGACGTTCTCAACGGCCTTACGCACACCCTTACCGCCGTACTCGCCGACGCCATCGCGCAGCTCCACAGCTTCGTACTCGCCTGTAGAAGCGCCTGATGGGACCGCCGCCCGACCGACAGCGCCGGATTCTAGCTCGACCTCGACCTCGACCGTCGGGTTGCCCCGCGAGTCAAGTATCTGCCGTGCGACAACATCCACGATGGTCGTCATGATCCTAGCCTCCTGGCTCGTTGGTACGGTCGGCGACGTGAGGGTGCTCAAGCGCACCCACCACCCTCAGCTGCTCTCGCTGGCTTTGGCGCGCTGGTAGTACACCTCTTGCTCGGCTAATTCTAACGTGCTCCAGTCCTTGCCCTCGCGTTGAGCCAGCTCAACGGCTGCGCTCACCCGCTGCCGGAAACGGCGCGCCGCCTCACGTAAGGCAAGCTCAGGATCGACGCCGGCCTTACGGGCCACGTTAATAACGGCGAAGAGCAAGTCGCCGACCTCGTGCAACAAGCGCACCTCGCGTGGAGAGCCCGCCTCTGTCGAGGAGGCCCGCTCAGAGAGCGCCGGATGCAAGCTTTGTAGCCCCAGCACCTCGGCAAGCTCACCATGCTCCTCGGCAATCTTCGGGAACGCCTCTTCCACCGTGTCCCAGTCGAAGCCAACGGCAGCGGCACGCTCCTGCAGCTTGCGCGCGAGCAGGAGGGCCGGCAAGGCGTGCGGCACATCGTGAAAGACGCCTTGCCGGCCCTCCTGCTCGCGCTTGACCCTCTCCCACACGCCACGCACCTCAGCCGCGGTCTCGGCCACTGCCTCCCCAAAAATGTGCGCGTGTCGCCGGATAAGCTTCGCCTCAATCTCTTCCGCCACCGTCCCCACATCGCCGCGTCGCTGCTCCTCGAGCAACTGCGCCAGGAAGTAGACCTGCATCAGCAAGTCGCCCAGCTCGCCGTGCATGCCGATGAGGTCGCCGTCGGCGATCGTGTCGGCTAGCTCGTACACCTCTTCGATCGTGTAGGAGATGATGTCCGGCGCGGTCTGTACGCGGTCCCACGGACACTGTTGCCGCAAGATCGCGATGATGTCGCGCAAGGCTACCAGGTCTTGGCCGATGAGCGCATCGGCAAATGCACTCCCCGACGGCGTCAGTATCACCTCGACGCCGGCGTGCTCCGCCTGCGTCTGGATGTCGCGCGCCATCTCGGGCCCGTGTCGACCAGCCACGCAGAAGACAACCCCAGTGTTCGCATGGGCCGTAGCCCACTCAACGAAGTTCTCGATCGAGAGCGACCCTGAACCACCCGGATCGGCCTCGTGGCCGGTCGGACGCACCTGACCGTCGATTCCGTTCGGAGTTGAGGCGCCGGCGATCAGCTCGAGGAGATCGGTCTCCAGGTCGCTGGGCACGAACAGGGCTCCGGCGTCGGCGAGCGTCCGCAGCGAAGCCGCGGGCGCCAAGTCGGCGGAAGGACCGATGTAGATGAGGTGCAGGCTCATGTCGTGCTTGGCCGTTCGTGTGGCTGCGGCGTCCTGGGCGAGCCGCTCGTGGCTCGACCAGGCAGCCACTCGCCAACGTCCGCCGATAGTACCTGTGGGCGGCTGGCGGCGCCTACCGGCGCCGCCAGCCGCCCACACTCACTCTCCGTTCTCCCCGCCGCTGAACTTTACTTTGTACTGAACTTTACTTCGTGCTGGTTGGACTGGGCGAGGCGGCTTGCGTGGCAGGCGAGGTTGCCGGCGTCGGCGAAGCCGTGAGCTGGGCCGGGTTGTAGCCCGCAGCATAGCGCACGTGCGCGTCTTTCTCGGCCTTGTTCAACCAGTTCTGCCAGGCGACCTGTTGCTCTTCGGCCATCAGCGTCTGCTGGATGCGCGCCTTGGCCTGCGCGTAGGTGACTGTCTTGCCCGGGTTGATGCTGATGACCTCGATGATGTGCCAGCCATATTGGCTATGCACTGGCTGCGAGATCACGCCCGGCTGCAACGAGAAGGCCGCCTTGTCGAACGGCGGCACCATCATGCCCTGACGAATCGGACCCAGGTTGCCACCGTTGTTTTTCGTTCCCGGATCGATGGAGTACTTCGCCGCCACTTTCTTCCAGTTGGCGTTACTCGGGTCGGCGACAAGCAGAGCGCGAACTTGCTCGGCCTCAGCTTTCGTCTTGACCAAGATGTGGCGCACCGTCCGCGTCACCGGCTGTTGAAACTCGCTCTTGTGCAGCTTCCAGAACTGCTGCATTTGGGCCTCGGTGACGTTGACCGTCTTTAAGATGGCCTGCTGCACCTTGGTGCCCAAGATCTGTGAGCGCATCAGGTCTTGGAGATCGGCCCGCGTCATGCCCTGCTGCTTGAGGATGGCGTCGACCTTCGCAGCTCCGCCGTAGGCTTGCTCGATCTGCTTGATGCGGTCCTGTACCTCTTTGTCGGTGACGGTGATGTCGTGCTGCTTAGCGTACTGCTCGATCAGCTGCTGCTGCACCAGGTACTCCACCACCCGGGCGGCGAAACTGTTGTACTGCGGGGTGCCCGCCGCGGGGAACGGGGCCGCGCTCGGCTGACTGGCAGCTTGGGCCTTCGCCTGCTGGATCAGCTTGTCGAACTGAGCTTTGGTCACCACGCCGTCGCCGACAGTGGCAATGGCACCCGCGGGGATCTTGTTCCCGCAGCCGCTGACGAACGTGCCTGCGAGAACCAGCACCGCGACAGACACAGCGAGAACAAGCTTCTTCATAGAGATCCTCTCTCAGGGACGACTGACGGTTGCAAGGTGAGCGGCCATTATAGCATCGAGCGTAGCTTCCACCCAAGGCAGCAGAGGAGGGTCATCGGCAGCCCGATGGGCGCTGAGCGTCGCGCGCTGCTTGGAGTACACGGAGCGCGGTAGGGCCGCGCGCAGCTGGTCCACCCACGCCTCATCAAGATGGAGGCCCTCAACGGTCAAGCGCTCCCCCCGCGCCACGACAGCGGTCGCGCCCAGCTCTTGGGCACGCACGCGGATCGCTTGCAGACGCAAGAGGTTGTCGACCGGCGTCGGCGGCACGCCAAAGCGATCCGTCAGCTCGCTGCGCACCTCGTCCAGGCGGCGCAGGTCAGCCGCTGAGGAGATGCGCCGATGCACGTCGATCTTGGTCGCCTCGTAAGCGATGTAGTCGGGCGGCACGTAAGCTGTGACGGGAACCTCCACGCGCACGGTGGGCAGAGTCAGGAGAGGCTCCTCGCGCAGGCGAGCCACTTCCTCCTCGAGCATGGCGGCATACATTTCGAAGCCGATAGCAGCCACGTGGCCCGATTGCTCCTCGCCGAGCAGGTTCCCGGCCCCGCGAATCTCGAGGTCACGCATGGCGATCTTGAAGCCCGAGCCCAACTCGGTGTGGTCGGAGAGGGTGCGCAAGCGCGCCGCCGCCTCCTGGGTCAAGAACTCCTCACCGGGATAGAGCAGGTAAGCATAGGCGAACTCGTCGCTGCGCCCGATGCGCCCACGGATCTGATAGAGCTGTGCTAAGCCGAGCATGTCGGCGCGTTCGACGATCAGCGTGTTCACCGTAGGGATGTCGATGCCGCTCTCGATGATCGAGGTTGTCACCAGTACGTCGGCGGCACGGCCCATGAACTGCATCATGACCCGCTCCAGGTCGCGCTCGTGCATCTGGCCATGAGCTACCAGGAGGCGCGCCTGGGGAACCAGCGTCTGCACGTGTTCGGCCGCCTTGTCGATAGTCTCGACGCGGTTGTGCAAGTAGAAGACTTGACCCTTGCGAGCTAATTCCTTCTCGATCGCGGCGCGCACGAGATCGTCGCGGTACTCGCCGATATAGGTGCGGATCTCGTGCCGGCCGCGCGGTGGTGTCTCGATAACCGAGATGTCGCGAATGCCAGTGAGGCTCATCTGCAGCGTGCGCGGAATGGGGGTCGCACTCAAGCTGAGGACGTCGGTCTGCAGCTTGAGGTTACGCAGCAACTCCTTCTGGCGCACGCCGAAGCGCTGCTCCTCGTCGACCACTACCAGGCCGAGATCCTTTGGGGTCACGTCGCGGCTCAGCAGACGGTGCGTGCCGATGAGAACGTCGATGCGACCCTCGCGGAAGTCACGCAGGATCGCCCGGCTTTCGGCCGCAGTGCGAAAGCGCGAAATCATCGCTACCTTGACGGGAAACTCGCGAAAACGCTCCGCGAAGGTCATGAAGTGCTGTTCGGCCAAGATCGTGGTCGGCACCAGGACCAGCGTTTGCTTGCCCGCCTCGGCCGCCTTGAAGGCGGCTCGCACGGCAACCTCAGTCTTGCCGTAGCCGACGTCGCCGCAGACGAGGCGGTCCATCGGGTGTGGCGCCTCCATGTCGTTCTTGACGTCATCGATCGCCTCGGCTTGATCTTCGGTCTCCTCGTAGGGGAACTGCTCTTCCAGACGGGCCATGAGCTCGCCGTCGCTCGGGTGGGCGAAGCCCGGTACCGCGCGCCGAGCGGCGTACAGTTCGAGCAGCTGACCGGCCATCTCGGCGACCGCCTTGCGCGCCCGCGTCTTGACCGTCTGCCACGCGGTCCCGCCAAGGTGGTTCAGGGCAGGGGCGCCCGCCCCCGCACCGATGTAGCGCGTCACCTTGCTCATCTGCTCGTGCGGGACGAAGAGGCGGTCGTCGCCCTTGAACTGGAGGTAGAGGTAGTCGCGCGTCACCCCGGCTACCGTGCGCGTCTCAATGCCGGCGAAGCGCGCGATGCCGTGGTCTTCGTGCACGACGTAATCGCCGGCTCGTAAGTCGAAGAAGCTCTGCAAACGCGCACCGGCCGCGACGCGCATTTCGCGGCGGGCGGTGCGCCGGAAGGCGCGCTCACTGACCACGGCGAGCTTGAGCTCGGCAGAGATGAACCCCTCGCGCAACGGAGCGGCGACGAAGTAGAGGCCGGGCGATAGCAGTCGCCCATCCTGCCCGGCCATTGGAGCCGCTTCCTCCGACGTCACCCTGCCCGCGGCGCCCTCTGTGCCGTCGAGCACCGTGGCGGTCAGGCTCTTCAATCGGTACGCAGCGCGCGTCGCTTCCCCGGCGTGCCGGAAGACGACGAACGTGCGGTAGCCATCGCGCACGAGGCGGGCAAGGTCGCGCTCGGCGCCAGCGATGTCGTGCGCCGCCGTCTGGGGACGGGCAGCCGGAAACTGCCAGCGCTGGTCGCGCTGTACCAGGTCGAGCTGCAGCCCTTGAGCCAGGACGTTCCGCACCTGAGCCAAGGGGAGGTAGAAGCGCTCGCGGGCTTCGCCGTCGGCCAGCGTAGCGGCAACGTCGGCGGCGAAGCCCGCGAGCGCCCGTGCCGTCTCGTCGGGAGCATAGACGAGCAACCGCTGGCCACCTGCGGCGATCATCTCGGCAACCGTGGTGAAGCCTCCGACCAAACGGCCAAGGGCACGCGCCTGGGCGCGCTGGTAGGCTTCCGCTGGCGTCTCTTCGCGGCCCGCACTCTCCCACGCGGCGAGTTCTTGCTGCACCAGCGCCTCGTACTCGGCAGCGGTCGTGTCGACCTCGGCAGCTGCGTAAAGGGTAGCCTCGCTGAGCTCCGCGACGGTGCGCTGCGAGAAGACGGAGAAGTGACGCAGCGATTCCACCGTGTCGCCCCAAAACTCCACGCGCAGGGGATCGTCCGTCGAAGGGTAGACATCGACGATGCCGCCGCGCACGGCGAATTGGCCGCGCTCGTGCACTTGCTCCTCGCGCTCGTAACCGAGACGCGCCAGAGATTCCACGAGGTCGTCGAAGGCGAACTCCTCGCCCACCGCGAGGCGGAGGGGCGCTGGCTGCAGGTTCAGGGGAATGAAACGCTCGAGCAGGGCGGCGGCGTCGGCGACGACGACGCCGCCGCCCTGCTCGAGCGCCGTTAGCGCCCGCTGACGCTCACCGACCACGTGCACGGCCGGCGCCACGTCACCGCCGTAGAGCACGCCGCGTGCCGGCAGCATGGCGACATCACGCTCCAAGTAGACTGTCAGCTCCCCCGCCAGACGGGCGGCCGCCTCGGAGTCCGGCGCCACGACGAGCCAGCCGTTCGCCTCGCTCGCCGCAATGAGGCCAGCCGCGACGTAGGGTGCGAACGAGCTCGGCGCGTACAGGGCCGCACCCCGCCGCATCTCTTCTACCGCCTCGCGAAAGCGCGGCCATGTCGTTAGGTACTCGATCAGCATCGCCAAATAGGTCCCCTCGTGGGCGAGCGTTGCGCCCCTCTGTCGACGTCGCGCCGACACCAGCAGCCAAGAGTGCCAGCGCCGAAGAACGCCCAGCGACCCTGACTACGGCTTACGTTAAGTGGGCATGCCGAAAGCCCCGCCGCCGGTAGGCGGCGGGGCTTTCGCCAGCTACTCTACGTCCATTTTACCCTGTGCCGCGGCGGAAGCTCCCAGACGTTTACCGCCGCACCGCAGGCACATCACCCGCGACCGCTCACGGTCGCTCCGGCGTTGATAGCCTCCTCGTGGATGAACCTACCGCCGCGCATCCACGAGGCTACGGCGGCAATCAAGCACATGATCGCCGCGTACAGGAAGACGTCGAGTAAGCCGTGCTTGAACGGAGCCGCGATCAGCGAGGGGAAGAAGCCCTTACTGACGAGAACCGTCCGGTCCAGAGGCGTCAGCGCATTGAGAAGACGGGTGCCGAGCAGTTCCTTCAGTGGGTTGAACCCGAGGAACGACGCGAACAGGTAGCCCGTCGGCGGCAAGTGCGAGAGCTTCGTCGCGACCGCCACCGGCACGTTGTGCGCAGTCAGCCCCGCGTACATCGACGCCGGCACCTTCGCCGAGAGGCCGACAACCATGAGGCTGAACGTAATCCCCATCGACAGCGGCATGCCGACGGACTGCGCCGTAGCGCGCATACCCGAGGCAACCCCGCGATACCGTGCCGGCACGCTGTTCATCACCGCCGCTGTGTTCGGCGCGCCGAACATGCCAAAAGCGATGCCGTTGAGGAACAGCAAGGCAGCGAACAAGGGGTAGCTGAAGTTTGCTGGCAGTGAGAGCAAGCCAGCGAAAGTGAACGCGGCGAGGACCATGCCGCCCGTGGCAAACGCCCGTGGGCCATGGCGGTCAGAGAGTCGGCCGAAGACCGGCCCGGCGACCAAGAAACCGGCGGTCAGGGGCAACATGTAAATGCCCGCCCAGAGCGGTGTGCGCTCGAAGTCGTAGCCGTGCAGGGGAAGCCACACACCCTGTAACCACATGATGAGCATGAACTGCAGGCCGCCGCTCGCAATTGACGACAGCAGAACAGCTAGGTTACCGGCAGCGAAGGCTCGGATGCGTAACAAGCGCAAGTTGAACATTGGCTCCGCCACGTGCAGCTCGATGAAGAAGAATGCGACGAGGGCAGCCAACCCCGCGATCAGCATGCTGACCACAAAGGGGTTCGACCATCCCATCGGGGAAGCCCCATAGGGCTTAATTCCGTACGTGACTCCCGTGAGAACCATCGCTAAGCCACCGGCGAAGGCGAAGTTACCTAGCCAGTCGATGCGCGCCGGATGCCGCTCACCAAGTTCGCGCAACATCAGGATCGCCCACGCCGCGCCGATGATGCCAAAGGGAACGTTGATCAGGAAGACCCAACGCCAATCGATGGCCGCCAGCACGCCACCGAGGATCAGGCCGATAAACGATCCCGACATGCCGAAGACCATGTTGACACCGAGGGCCATACCCCGCTCGTCATGCGGAAACGCGTCCGTCAAGATGGCGGCCGAGTTGCCCATGAGCAAAGCGCCGCCCACCGCTTGCACCATGCGGAAGATGATGATTTCGAGGGCCGCGTTGGCGCCCGATCCCCAGACGAGCGATAGGGCCACAGAAGCGACAGCGAAGATGACGAAGCCCATCTTGTACATGCGCACCCGGCCGAAGATGTCGCCCACGCGCCCAAGAGTAACGACGAGCGCCGCGGTCACGAGGCCGTAGCCCATGAGAATCCACAACAGGTAGACGAAGTTGCTCGGATCTAGCGGGTTCATGTGGATGCCGCGGAAGACCGCCGGCAAGGCGATCATCAGGCTCGAGGCGTTGATCATCGACATGAGGAAGCCGAGCGTCGTATTCGAGAGCACAACCCACTTGTACTCGATGTGTTTGCCACCCGGGCGCTGCAGCGTCGGTGGCTGCGAACCTTCACCCGCGTTCACGGTCGAACCAAGACTCATGAACCACTCACCATCCCTCTGTCGGCGGTCACTGACGTAGATGTGTGTGCGCGCGGCTTGGGCGCGCTCGCCTGGGCGAGCGCGCCCAAGCCGCGCAGCAACGCGTCAATCTCTGTGTCATCGAGGCTTGCCAGCCACTCGACCAGCACCTGGCGGCGGCCGTGGCGAAGCTCCCCGATGAGCTTCTCGGCAACCTGGGTTGGCGTCACTATGACGCGGCGGCGGTTGCTCGGATCGGGACGTCGCTCGGCGTACTTGGCGCGCACCAGTTGTTCGACGAGCAGGCTGGCCGCCGACTCACCGATTCCCAAGGCGGCCGCCACATCGCCAACGCAGACCGTGCCGGCGTCGTGAACGACGAACAAGGCTTTGAGCTGCGCCATCGTGAGGCCCAGTTTCAGCCAGAGGGGCGCTGACACGCGCTGCAGAGCGACGTTGACGGCCCGGAAGTCCTCGGCGATCTGCTCAGCCGCAGCTTGGCGATCGGCTCCGACGACAGCCTCCGTCTTACCCATAACATACCCCTTATTATCATGAAGCACTCAACAGTTTGACATTATCGCACAATATACCCACTACCCGGCAATGTACACGCGACAGACAGAGCGCAGAGAAAGAAGACAGGGATCACGTTCCTGACGCAACGCGGGGGAACTCGCGTCTCAGCACAGAACAATGAACGTTTTGGGGGGTCGACCGAGCGCTTCAGCGAGGTCGAGCGAGAGTTTCAGGGAGGCCGAGCTGCCTTCTCACCCGTCGAGAGCCGGACCATTGAAACGGTTCATGGCCCCCTGCGGCCCAAGCTCGATCCATGCCTCGGCGGCGTCGGCCGCGCGCCGCACGAGCTCTTCGACCTGGGCGCGCGGCTCCTCGAAATCGTGCAGCACGTACTCACCGACGACCTCGGGATCGGTACTCGGCGGTCGACCCACGCCGATCCGCAAACGGTAGTAGTCTGGCCCGATGAGGCCGCTGATGCTGCGCAGGCCGTTGTGCCCACCGTGCCCGCCATCGGAGCGCACACGAAGTTGGCCGAAGGGCAGGTCGATGTCGTCGTGGACGACCAGGACGCGGTCTGGTGCAAGCGAAAGGCCTCGCAGGGCAGCGGCTACGCTCCTGCCGGCCAAGTTCATGAACGTCGTCGGTATGAGGAGGCCAACGACGCGGCCGGCGATCTCGCCGGCCGCGTATCGACCACTGAAGCCGCGCTTAGCCTTGGCGAAGCGATGGCGGCGCGCCAGCTCATCGATCACCATGTAGCCGACGTTGTGACGGTTGCCGGCGTACTCGGGACCGGGGTTGCCAAGCCCTACGACGAGCTCTTCGACGCGTCCTCCGGGATCGCTGTGCCGCACCGCCAGAAGGGCTTACGCCTCCGTGCCCTCGCCAGCGGCCTCGCCGCCGACCAATTCAGGCTGCGCCGCCGTCGGCGTCACCTCTTCGCCCGCGCCGGCCACTCGTGGCGGCAGGACGGTGCAGACGATCTCACTCACATCATCGACGATCGTGATGCCCTCGGGCGTCGGCACATCACCGACGTGCGCCGCATCACCGATATCGAGCGCCTCGACGTTCAGCACGAGGTGCTCAGGGATAGCGCCCGGCAAGCCATGCACCGTGACCTCGTGCGTGACGATATCGAGAATGCCGCCCATCTTCACACCTGCCGGCACCCCCTCCATGACAATGGCCACCGTGGACTCGATCGGCTCGTCGAGACGGACCTCCTGCAGGTCGACGTGGCGCACCATGTGGCGCACGGGATCGAGCTGGTACTCCTTCAAGATCGCCTTGTGGGTACGTTTCTTGCCCTCGACCGTCACATCGATGATCGCGTGGCGTCCCGCCTCGGTCGTCAACGCCGCGCGAAGGGCGTGCACATCGATAGCGATGGGACTCGCGGCTTTACCAGAGCCGTAGAGCACACCCGGTACGAGCCCCTCCTTGCGCAGACGCCGCGCTGCGCGTGTCCCGGTTGTCGTGCGTGGTTTCACGACGAGTTCAACTCGTTCCATGATGTGTCTCCTCTTAAAACAGCTGGTTATCGCCGGCGAACAACTCGCTCACGGACTCGTCCTCGAACACGTTCTTAATCGTGTTGGCGAGGATGTCCGCCACCGACAGGACTTTAATCTTGGTATCTTCGGGGCCCAAGGTGATCGGCAAGGTGTCGGTCACGACGACCTCTTTGACGTTGCAGTTGCGGATGCGCTCCCTGGCGGGACCAGAGAAGATGCCGTGCGTGGCGGTCACGTAGATCGCTTTCGCGCCTTGCGCAGTGAGCAGCTCGATCGCCGAACACACGCTGCCGGCCGTGTCGATCATGTCGTCGACGATGATCGCCACCTTGTCTTTGACGTCGCCGATGAAGTGCAGCACCTGCGCTTCGTTGTGTTCGGGGCGTATCTTCGTGAGCACAGCGATCGTGGCGTTCAGGCGCCCGGCGAAGCGGCGCGCCAGCTTGACGCCACCGGCGTCGGGCGACACGGCGACGATCTCGGCGCCGCCGAAATCCTTGAAGCGGAAGTAGTCGGCCATCATCGGCACAGCGGTCATATGGTCGAAGGGAACCTGCGCGAAGCCCTGGATCTGCCCCTGGTGCAGATCCATGGAGAGGATTCGGTCGACCCCCGCTGCCTCCAGCAACGTGGCCACAAGGCGGGCCGTGATCGGCTCCCGCGCGGCACTCTTCTTGTCTTGGCGAGAGTAAGGATAGTAGGGCATGATCGCCGTCACGCGCTTGGCTGAAGCAAGCTTGGCCGCCTGAACCATGATGAGCAGCTCCATGAGCTCGTCGTTCAGGCAGCCCTCACCTGAGGCCGACTGGATGATGAACACATCGGCACCGCGAATGCTCTCGAGATAGCGCACGTAAATCTCGCCGTTCGCGAAGGTCTTGAGCAGCACTGAGCCCAGCTTGATGCCAAGCTTCTCAGCGATGCGCTCGCCCAGTTCGGGATTGCTCCGTCCGGCGAACACCATCAGACGCTTCTGGTACGGCTCGATGGCGCACGTGTCTAACACTTCCGTCCTCTCTCTCGCCGACATACAGACCGTTGATTGTATCAAAGGAGCCACGGAGCGGCGCCGCCTCCGCAGCGCAGCTCCGACGCCACGTCAGCGCGCCCCGATCGACGCACCGCGCCGGCTACTTCTCCTCGCGCAATTTCTCCAGACGCTCGCGTCGCTCCGCGTAGCCCTCGACGTTCGTTTGCCGCTCACGCGCAATTCCCAGGGCGCCGGGCGGGATGTCCTTCGTGATGACCGAACCGGCCGCCGTATAGGCCCGGTCGCCGACCCTCACGGGCGCCACGAAGACGGTGTCGCTGCCCGTGTGGACGTGGTCACCGATCTCCGTGCGATGCTTATGGAAGCCGTCGTAGTTCGCCGTGATGTTACCGCAGGCGATGTTGCTGTCGGTGCCCACGTCGGCGTCGCCGACGTAGCTTAAGTGGGGCACCTTGCTGCGTGCTCCGATGCGACTGTTCTTGATTTCGACGAAAGCGCCCGCCTTGGCGTTCTCGCCCAGAGTGGTGCCAGGACGCAGGTAGGTGAAGGGGCCGACGTTGGCGCCCGGACCCACCTCGCACTGCACGAGGTGAGACGAGACTACTCGCGCGCCATCGTGCACGAGAGTGTCGCGCAGGTAGGTGCCAGGACCGATCTCGCAACCTGCCCCAACGCGCGTGCCGCCCAGCAAGTAACACTGGGGCTGCACGACGGTGTCTTGCCCCACCTCGACACCCCAGTCGACGTACGTGCTTGTCGGGTCAGCGATCGTTACACCGGCCAGCATGAGGCGCTCGAGCAAGCGGGCGCGCATGACGGCGTTCACCTGAGCGAGATCGAGGCGTGAGTTGACGCCCATCGCGACGCCGACGTCGGCGGCGCCGAACGTAGCCACTCGGGCGCCCTCCTCCAGCGATAACTGGACGACGTCGGTGAGGTAGTACTCGCCCTGCGCGTTCTGCGCGGTTAAGCGCGGCAGAAGCGCCCGCAACGCCTGGCTGTCGAACACGTAGGCGCCGACGTTCACCTCGCGCAGGCGGCGCTGCTCGGCGGTCGCATCCCGATACTCGACGATGCCCTTGAGCGTGCCGTCCTCGTCGCGCACGATGCGCCCGTAGTGAGCCGGGTCGTCGAGCGTCACTGTGGCGACCGTCGCGCTGGGCTGCTCGCGGCGGTGCGCCGCGAGCAGCCCAGCGACGAACTCGCCCGTCGTGAGAGGATGGTCACCGTTCAGTACGACGACATCACCGCTGAAGTCGCCCAGCTGCGCCAACCCGGCACGGACGGCGTCGCCCGTGCCCAACTGGCGCTCCTGAACGGCCCGTTCCACACCCCTTGGCAGCGCCGCGGCAACGGCGTCCTGACTGGGCGCCGTGACGACGATGAGCCGCTCGGGCCGAACGGCCTGCGCCGCGTCGAGAACGTAGGCCAAGAGCGGACGACCGGCCACCTGGTGCAACACCTTCGGCAGGGCCGACTTCATGCGCGTACCCAGGCCGGCAGCGATCACGATGACCGCGACGGGACGGGATTCTGGTACTGACTGTGGCGCCGCCTCACTCATTTCGCCCCACTTCGCTTGCGTGCGTCGCCCACGCTCGCTCCGGCGAAGCCGCGTGTGGCTGGGGCGGGAGGATTCGAACCTCCGGATCGCGGGACCAAAACCCGCTGCCTTACCACTTGGCTACGCCCCACCGTGACGGAGAAGACGGCACGAGTATACCACTGGCTTGCGCCCGGCCTCAGGCCACGATCGGCGCTCAGCCGAGGCCGGTTCACGGCTTAGCGGAGCCCCCACGTGACGAGGGTGTGCGCCGGTGCGGCCTGTCGCGCTTCGGTTGTAGGTCGGTGACGTAGACGGCGCGCGCCGCGCGGGCCGAGCTCAGAAGCTCGGCCCGCG
>Ga0078972_1007587_pt1 | contig 15774 bp, 18 predicted proteins | sample YelNatPaOPGAMG01_FD_67568 | JGI IMG/M metagenome (GOLD analysis project Ga0078972, IMG submission 67568) | Hot spring thermophilic microbial communities from Obsidian Pool, Yellowstone National Park, USA - OP-RAMG-01 (SPADES assembly) (version 2) | ecosystem: Environmental > Aquatic > Thermal...
TTGCCTCCAACAAGCTTATCGAAACACAAGGTGGCATCGTCGCTGTAAAAGATGGAGCCATCATATCTCTAGTGGAACTTCCCGTTGGAGGAATAATGTCTGAAGAACCTGTAGAAAAGTTAGCTGAAAAGGTTTCAAAGTTTAGGGAAACCTGTAGACGACTTGGCGTAATAGAATACCCCACTTCAATACTGTCTATCATGGTTTTATCTCTCCCAGTAGCACCATGCATAAGAATGACGGACAAAGGCATATTTGACGTACTACAAAACAGACTACTACCACTTTTTGTTACAGAATAAAATTGGAAGCCTAAAAAATTATACAAAAGTGCACATGAACAAGACCTGACTTTTCAGCAAAAATTTTCATCCCAGTATCGGATGTTTCTCTCCTGTCACTCAACAACATTAGTGAGTGTTTCCTTATAGGGCCCTCCCGTCAATACTTTAAACAATCTTCTTGCTTCCACATTCTCCAAGTCTTTTTGCGAGTGAAGGAACTGTTTGTACAATGTTGTCTTTAAAAACCAAGTAATATATTCTAATCTTGCTTTGATTGTCCCATACATTAGCTAATTAACTAATCTCTGAGGTAAAGTCTCTCTTTTATTTTTCTATTGCACAAATAGCTCAAGACCATAAGATCACCTCTCAACTAATTCTTTTTAGCAAACAAGTTGGAGCAGAAGATAAGACTATAACCACCAGATCCATAGCGAATCTTCCCCAATAATTTACATCACAAAGATTTACATCACAAAGCAATAGGAAGCATTTGCTTAAGTCCATTCTAATTTTTGATAAATTTAAGCTAGTATACTTTTTATTATTTTGATTCTGATCCAACTATCATTTTGGAATATCGCATGGGATTGAGCAAGCGATTAATAAAGTAATCTCGAGACTGATTTTATCGATTTTAATAGATATTATCAGTCTTCTGGCACCCAAAAATTATCTCTAAAGCTCCAATGCATTATAGAAGTAATCAGGGTGCCTCTTCTATAATGTGTTAGTAAAATTACTTAGATTTCTGTTTTACAAATTTTGCATACAAATTTTTTAATCTCGTAGTCTACTATTCTAATTTTGTAATTTACTAGTCTTTAATTTTATTATGCATTTGTTCCAAAATTTTTAATCAATATGCGCTCTACTGTAATATTTTTCAATAGGATATTTTTTCATGTTCTTTTCAAGTTTTTTTATTACCGACTCTGAAATATCAGTTTCTGTGGCATTTGCCATGCTTAACACATATATCAATATGTCTGCAAGCTCTTCAGTCATTCTTTCTTTAAATCTCTTCTTTTTCATTAGACCTTCAATTTCTTGTTGGCTTCTCCATTGAAAAAGTTCAAGCAGCTCAGCTGCCTCTATACAAATTGATTCAGCTATATCCTTAGGATGATGATATTTCTCCCAATTCCTTTCATGTATAAATTTTTTTACTTTTTCTTTTAATTCATTTACAGTTGTAAGTGAATCTGTTTCCATTATCTACACCAATTATTCAATTAATTTATCCAAAATGTTCCATATTAAAAGTTTATTGAATTCCTTTCTCTCTAATCTTCTTATCTCTAATCTAGCTTCACCTTTTTGTTGTGTGGTATTAAAGATTGGGATTACTATAAGCTTGTGTACACTTGGATTTAATGATGGAACGTCTTCCATTTTCTTAATTATGCTAATGTGCTCTAGATTATTAGACGTTATTTTTTCAATTAGCTGATCCATGTTCCTAATTCCTTCCGGTGAAGTTTCGTCGAAAAAAACTTCTTCGGTACTATTTATAACAATATACCAACATACAAAGATATTTTCCTTTTCTATTGGAATTTTGTAAAGTGTCTCTCTCCAAGTTTCTAAGTAATCTTGGGGTGTTCGACTAAGTTCGTGAAAACCGCTCTTTTTCCATAGCCCTGTAGTTAAGTCGAAAAGGAGTAGCTTATATTGTCTTTTGAGATAGGTCATGTCTACTGCAAAATCATAACTGCATGATGCGAATGGGCTTCCGTGATAGATTTCTTTAACTTCCAATTCACGCCTTAATACTTTGTTATCATCCATTGAAATGGCGGCCCTTCCATCAAAGTATTTACAAAATTCTTTTGGATATTTTTCCCATAATTTTTGCCAAATGAGTTCAGCGAATCCGGATTCATGTTTGAAAACTTCTGAGTCTCGGAACATGGCTTTAATAGGGATATTTAGTAGTTGATGTATCTGTCCACATATTGAACATTTATGTATTAATTTAATTTTGATTTCAAATCTGATTTTCGACACATTTAGGAATGCTTCTAAAACGCCTTCGTGGTTTGTCGGAGCAATTAGGCCTGTTCCATCATTATACTCTTTATAATTGTGAATAAAGTCAGAAAATAGGTGAGAGGGTATAACGTTCATGTTCGGTCTAAAACCTTTTTTATTATATTTTTCCCTCTGTATTTTTAACCATGTTTTGTGATCAAAAAATAGATACCTTAGAGGTATGAAATCGAAGCGCAGATTTCTTTCAATACATTTTGTCCTATTTTCTGGGCGCCTTATTTGATTTTTAAGTTTGGTATAAGATAATCCTGTTTTTGGCCGACATTCATATTTGGTTGATGCAGGAGATTTGCCTGATAATTGCTTTAACAATTCTATTATACAGTCTACTTTTTCCTTTTGTGTTATTGGGTCGTCTTCTTTGCTTGTATAATTTTTTACGCATACATTGTAATTTTCGCACAAGAATTTGCAGATTTGACGTGTGCACTGGAATTTGTTTACTAAAAATTCCAATCCTAACTCTTCTAGTACATTCATTAAAGATGACGGTACCTGCGTATTACAATTCCTCCAGCATAGACTACATTCATCACAATATTTGAAGTACATTCGATCAACTTTTGCTAGGAGTGCTGGGACTTCAACGTCGTCTTTTACTTTAATAACAATTAGGATTGGAAGATCATTTTCAATCAGCTCATCCTTTATAAGTTTTGAAACTATATTACCTCGATGTCCAAGTATTTCCTTCTCATAATAAGTGTCAAATCCTTTAAGTGTTCCATATTTGGCTTCATAAAATGCCTGTATTACCTCCTTTAATCCGTTTGGAGCCCATCCATAATTAATTAATGGGCGCCCTCTACTAACTTCACCGTCAGGGTCAAAAAGAACTTTCTTGTCTCTTTCGAATCTAGTTCCAGCCGATATAACATATTTAATATAGGGAATATATTTCAATTTTTTCACTTAGTTAGGCACAGCTTTTTCATCATAAACATATTCAATTTCTGAATAATGTTTTTCCACAGCCCTTAATTTAAACATTCTTTCTTCAAAAAAGTAAGTTTTTTCATCTACCTTTCTTTTCCATAGTTTTTCAAATCTATTCATGTCTGGACTGTAATATTCTTTCATCTCTCCTAAAGACGCTCTTCCTTTTTCTTTAGCGATTTTCAGCATTGTTTGAGCTATACACTTAGGATAACCTGAAAAGTCTGGAAGACGATCAACTCCACAACAATTTGGAGTGACGTTCAGATAGCTTGTCTCTTCGTTACCTGAACCAAATGTCATATCACTATTAAATTCTTTATTGGCTTCAGAAACCATTTCTGCATATTTTGGCATAAGCTCAGCTATTCTCTTTTTTGAATAAAATAATCTGCCATAGTCCTTTACAGAATCGTTAAAGGAAGTGTATAAGGAATAAAGGTCGTTATTAAACAATTTTAGCCTTTCACCCACAGTTCCATCGGATTCACAATAAGCGTCTAAAGCCATTTTTAATATGTTACTAATTTCTCTCGCATGAGCTATAGGGAACCAGAGAAATTCTACTATAACATGTTTCACCCCTATCTCTGCCAATTTAAAAATTAGATCCTTCATGCCTCGTTCAGTTACTTCGGGTATTAAAGGTTGAATTCGACATGTTGTAAAAATTCCCTCTTCTGAAAGCTTTCTTAAAGTGTCTATACGTGCCTTTGCAGAAGGTGTAGCACGTTCCGGTCCTGATTCAATATATTTTAATAGGTTGTCATCTATAGATATTAATGATATTTGCACAGCAACATTTTTAGTCGATTTTAGTAAATTAACGTATTTAGGTGTCGCTATAAGTGGACTCTTTGTACATATTACGAATGGATAATTGTTCTCAATCAAAATTTCTAGAATATGATATGTATCGCCATATGTGCTTTCAAGTGGAATTCCAAGGGGTTCAGAAACAGACCCTATTCTTAGAGGATGTCTATGTTTTATAGCATTTGAAATTAAATATTCTTGTTCAGGCGCGCATGTTCCTTTAACGTATCCTAATGTTATCGCTTTTTTAATTTTATCAAAGTCGCTCTCGCTTTTAAATCGACGTTTGAAGTTTCTAAAATTCTGTAGAACGTTATCGAGTTTTCCTCGGAAAGTGTAAGATGGTGCATAACAGTATCTACAAGCATGAGGGCAACCGATATAAGTGTCCGCTACAAAATTCATTGGACAAAATGATATATGTCTATCACTATCTAACAATCTAAAGAAATTAACCATTCGCAATCATTAATATTTTTAAAATTTTTATATATAAACTTTTAGGCAAATTCTCCAATTTTTGAAGACTTTCAAAAAGAGCAAAGTCTAAGCAGAGGTTTAATGTTAAATTTTTTATAATATATTGGCGATTATAAGCATATTAAATAATTTAGTTTAATGCCTTATGTAGAAGGATATAAGGGACAAAAGATATGGGTCAGAAAGAAATGTTGTGAGTGGTGTGATTATTATGAAGCAAGTACTAAAGTGTGCACACAAACATTAGAAGAGGTTAAGAAAGACTACGTTTGCAAATACTATGCCCCAAGAGGACAAGGTGGTGATGGCTAAATTATTTCACGGCAGTGAAGCTAAGAATTTAAATAATAATTTTACAATGGAAAGTAAAGAATTTTTTTAGACGTGTTCAGATTTTTATTCTTTGGTGCTTATTTTTATGTAAAATTGACGCAATCTGTAGAGTAGTAAAGGTCAACAAACTTAGATTATAAGCAATTCTTCTTTCTCTACTTTAGTCTGCTCTTTCCTGTATACTTTAACTTTATTGGCTTTTGGTGAAACGATTATGTGGAAGTAGTTAGTCCAAGCTTTTCCTTTTTCCTCATCCTCTTTTGACCAGTATGGTTCCCAGAATGGGTGGCTGTGGTAGAATCCGATTATCTCTAGTCCTTCTATTTCAGCTTCTTGGAAGGCTTTTATTTGGTCGGCTGGGTCTATTCTGTATGCTGATTTTGAGTTCAGTATGTTTTTTGCATGATACACTTTTTCCACAACCGTCTCACTATCATGTTTTTTGCCTGCTAGGATTCCGCATGCTTCTATTGGATACTTTTTCTTCGCCTCCTCAAATATTTCGTTTAAATGTGTTTTCTTTATCTTTAGAGTCATGTATTTTTCCTAATCATGTTGGTCTTTTTGGTTCATAAACTCAACCATCATCTACTATGGAAGAGCAATAATATTGTTAATCAGCAAAAGAATACTCGTATAGAAAAACATTCTATTTTTTGAAGATGCCCTTTTTTTGTATTTTGGGCTGGTGGGACTGGTGGGATTTGAACCCACGATCGCCAGCGTTCTGGACTTGGATGTTCCCCAGGCTGGCATCCTTGTCCAAACTAGACGACAGTCCCACACAGCATTTACTTTTGTGTTTTTCTTTAAAAATTTATCTTTACGCTTTCTAAAACTTTTTTGAAGCTTTCTAAATCTCTTTTTATCTTATATTCTTTTAGTGCTGACACTATTTTCTCCTTGTCTTTTATGTTCATGATCTTTCTTATTTTTGGTGAAATTTTTCCTCCAATGAATAGGCTTTGTGCTAGGGCTGTTAGGTTTGAATATTTTTTGTTTAATGTTGCTGACTCGAAGTCTATTATCACAGGCTTCTCTTTATCGTCTACTATTATGTGTTTTAGTGGGTTGCTTAGTTCGTGGTGTGCTATTCCGTTTTGGTCGAGTTTGAAGGCTTGCTCCAGCATTTCTTTTACAACATTCTTTAACCTTCTGCTTGCGCCTTTACCCTTCAGTTCCCTAACATATTCGCTTATCTTTTTTCCTTCAACATACTCCATTATAATAAAATCTCTTGAAGTGTGATATAGTTTTGGCCCAATATTGTACGCGTTCACCATCTTCAGAAATTTTGCTTCATCCTCTAAAGTTTTCCTGTTCGCGTCTACTCGAAGCACTTTAACCGCTGCTTTACCGTACACTGTTTCGGCTGCGAAAACTATTGCTGTGCAGCCTTTTCCTAGAACATTTAATCCATCCAATTTTGTTTTTCCAATGAAAAGTATTTTTGACACGCCAGCCTCCATGAGCTCGCGAGTTAGCTTCGTAACCCTTTCCCCGTTAACTTTTGGGTATGAGAGGAGTATCCTGTATGGTTCCATTGCCAGCTCTTCAACTGAAATACTTTTTTTCTCCTGGTTCAAGTAGCTCCATCACTCCATTCCATAATTCATCCTTTTCTACCTCTAATATTTCTTTTCCAGCATAAACTTTACCACTTTTTAATGCTTCAGCAATCTTTCTTGACGCACCATATTTTATTGGCTCTTTCAGCATTCCTTCAAGCAAATTTTTCGCCTTGCTTATGTTTCTTTTTTTGAGTGCACATATTTTTCCATCCTCGTTCACCCAAAGAATGTAAGAGCTGTCAATGTTTTTTGCAACAAATTTTTCAAAGTTTTCTTCATCGAATACGTATGGTCCTGTTCTGGTCTCGTATTCTGAAACCTCTTTTGTCTCGAACAGGAATAGGTATGCGCTCCAGTTTTTTTCGTCGCTTACTGCAACTGTTCTAGCCACGCTAAAATTGTTTTCGTTGAACTGTTTTGTGAAATGGTTTAATGTCTTGTAAAGCATTCCCCAAAGTATGTCTGCACTCATCTTCTCATGCTCGAACGACAGTGCTATAACGTTTTCTAGTAAAATGTTGTCTTCAAAGTCTTTTGGCGTAATCTTTTTGCCTGATACTGTAAAATATTCTTTTGTAGGCTTTCTGAGGAAGCTTCTGCATGCTAGAACAAATTTCGCTAGACTTTTTATTGTAAGCGCCTTTCCAAGGTTCCTGTTATAGTCTACTGGATCCGTTATTATTATCTTGTCTCCCTTAAACTTTTCTTTAACCTCATCAAATTTATCCTTGTCCGTTACTATTATTGGAGGCTTCCATTTTGCAGCATTTAATATTAGGTTTTTGAAGCTTCCGTACCTGTAGATTAGTGTTTCACACATGTATCCGCTGAATCCTCCAACCTTTATTTCTGCACCATATATTCCCTGGCTCTTCAGAAACCTTTTAAGCAATCTCACATCCAATGTCTGTTCCAGTGTAATATTTTCTTTCACGAACTTCAGGTGGTATGGTGAACGGTCTGCTGCCGTCATCCAGTTTCCTACTTCAACCCTATAGCATGGTACAACATTTACTCTAACACCATCAACGTATGTTTCTGTGTACGGGTGTTCAGCGTACCTTATAACAAGATTTTCTTCACCGAAAGCCTTGCACGAGATTCTATAGCTGTCTTCCTCCAACTCCCTTCTTGTAACGTTTACTGGATATCTTAGGAACACGTCTATATCTGCCTCAAGCGGAAGCCAAGTGTTTCTTGCATACGATCCCCCTAAAATTATTTCTGGCCCAAACTTACTAAACTCTAGCGCACCTCTAATCTTTTCTAAAACACGTTTGGCTACACCGTCAACCTTCTCTATCTCTTTAGGTGAAGGTGTTACCTGCTCAGCCACCTCCCCTAAAACCCTATCAACCATGCTATAATCTGCTGTGTGCATATAGATCATAATATACTGGTCCATCCTTTGTTAGTACACTCTTCTTAACCTTTATTTTAGAAAACGTTTCCTCACCGAACTCTGTCCTCTCATACCTTTTGATTGCTGCAGCAAGCTCCTGCTTACGTAAGCCACTCTTTATCCTCATTATCGTCATATGTGGTTCAAACTTCCTTTCTCTTGGAAAACCATTTTTCTCAAGCTCCATTTCCACGTCCTCCCATAGTCTTGTCATAGCCTTTCCCGCTTCCTCGTCCACTCCAACCCATACTACGTTGATGTGTGTGAGGGATGGGAATGCTCCTAGCCCTATAAGCTTAGCCTTTATAGGCTCAAATTTTACTCTAGAAACGCCTTCAATAACCTTCTTCACCCTCGACTCCTCAATTTCTCCCAAAAATTTTATTGTAAAATGTAGGTTTTCAGGCTCAACTGGCTTAGCTTCAACACCTAAGCTCAAGATTTCCTTTTGAACTTCAAGTATCCTTTCCTTTGTAGGCCCATCTTCTAGGTCAAGTGCGATGAAGGTTCTTATCATGCTCATGTCGTTTGTTTAATGGCTGCCTGTTGATAAATATTACATCAAAAATTTTTTAAAAAATATAATATGCTTTATGCTATGAGGATAATGTGCTCGAACATTGAGTCCTCAACTCATATTATGTTTGACGGGGATGCCTGGTTCGGGCAAGACTACTGTAGCAAAGGCTATTGAGAGCATGGGATTCCACTACATAAGCTTGGGCGATGTTGTTCGAGAGGAAACATTGTCTAGGGGTCTTGAGGTAAATGATGTAAATTGTGGTATTGTGATGAAGGATTTGCGTGAAAAGTTTGGTCCACAGGCTGTTGCACAGCTTTCTCTAAAAAATTTTCCAAGAGACAAGAATCTTATAGTTGTTGACGGTATAAGGAGTATTCACGAGGTTCAAGTCTACAGGAGTATTGGAAAAACTAGGCTTCTGGCCATACACGCTTCCCCAGAAAGACGTTACCGTTTCCTCGTATCAAGGGGGCGGAAGGATGCACCGACTTCTAGAGAGGATTTTGATTTAAGGGATAGGAGGGAGCTTGAAGTTGGTTTAGGTGACGCTATAGCTTTGGCTGATGAAATAATTTCAAACAATTCCACATTAAATGAGCTTATCAGAAAGGTTAAACTTCAAGTCAGAATATGGCTTAAAGAGGATGTTTGAAATGAGGCGGATACCTTCCCTTGAGGCAAGTGTTAGGGTTAAGGTTTACGCTACCGTTGAACCTTCTGAGGACCCTAAAAAGGTTGAGCTCGCTATAAAGAATGTTGTAGGAAATGTTGAGCCGAAGAAGATTGTGGCCGAAGAAGACTATATACTATACGAGTTCGATGACGAGAAGGCCCTGTACTACATCTATAGCAAGATCAGGGATAGGCAGGTTGTTTCCGCTGCAAAGAGGCTTCTTCTATCAAATAAGGTGGGCTCATCCACTAAACTTATGCTGAATAAGCAGGTCGCATACATTGGAAATATTGTGGTTTGCGAAGAAGAGGGTGAGTCACCTCTTGGGCCAATTTTTGTTGAAATAGAAAGTCCAAACATCGACAGTGTTATAGAATGGCTTGCTGGTGAAGTCTTCTAGGCTATAGAAAAGGGTTTTATTGGATGAACCTTATCTCGCTTTCCATACTCTACCTTTGGCCTAAACCATTCAACCAAGTTTTAAAGGAAATTTCTAGTAAAATAGGATGCGAGAACGCTCCAGACGCCTGGGAAATACTTGATGAAGGCTCATATTCTCTCGGAAAAAAATATAATCTCATGCAATATAGGATTTTGAGGGAGTCTGGTTTAAAGTTTACAGTGCACGCTCCATTCCTACAAACAGACTACCTTCACCCAAACCCTAAGGCTAGAATAAAGTCCATAAGCCTTCTCAAGTCTTCTATGGAAAGGGCTGCACAGCTTTCCCCACTCTCCTACGTCTTTCATCCAACAACTATCCCCAAGGGCTACTCTAGGGACACGCTTAAGGTTGAACACTATCACTTTCTAGAAGAAATTGTGGATTTCGCCAAATCTCTTGGATTGAATGTTTATCTGGAAAATCATGTTCCCGGAATGGGGCACATGTTCACTGACCCGGAAGAGTTTATCGAATTCTATGAGAGGACTGGCTCAAGTCTTGGTCTAGCTTTTGATGTTGGGCACGCTAACATAGGATCTAATGTCAAACGTTTTCTCGACCTTTTAGCTGGCAAAATAGGTGTCGTCCACGTTCACGATAATGATGGCGCTTCAGACAGTCATAAGATGATAGGCTCTGGTACAGTGGACTGGAAACATGTTATTTCAAAGCTTAGGTCATCAGACTTTAGAGGCCCATATGTTATAGAATGTGTTCAGCAGCCCTTCAAGTCCCTGCAGGTTTTAAAGAACCTTTTAAACTATAAACCCTAAACTCTTCAACAGAATCTGGGTAAGGTACTTCTATAACGTCAAAGTCTTCTGGGACAACCACATTACCATGATATTTTTTCGCCTCCAAATATATTATTGTTGGATCATTGTATCTTGCACTCAAGTGCACAAGTGCAAGCATTTTAGCGTTCGCTTCTGAAGCGATCTTTGCAGCGTCAACGGAAGTTGAATGCATGTTCTCTCTAGCCTTCTCACCATCCTTTTCAGAATATGTTGCCTCAAAAACCAGTAGGTCTGCACCCTTAAAGAACTTTGAAAGAGACCTATAGGGTACAGTGTCACCTGAAAACCCTAATACCCTACCAGGCCTCGGAGGCCCTAAAACCATGTTAGGCTCTATAATCCTACCATTCACATTAACCTTCTTCCCCTCCTGAAGCATGCGCCAAAGAGGGCCTTCAGGCACTCCAAGCTCCCTCGCCCTTTCAACATTAAACCTTCCAGGTCTAGGATATTCTCTTAAAAGGAAACTATATCCTCCAACAGAATGCACAGTCCTTTTAGCGATAATCTCGTACTCCTTCTCTCTAACAAAAACACCCTCCCTAACCTCTTCTATTTCAAGCTCGTACCCTAACTCAACCTTCAAATACTTTAGAAAGCTTTTAACAAAACCAACTATACCTCTTGGACCGTAAATTTGAAGCCTTCTCTTTCTCTTAAGCATGCTCATTGTCTGCAAGAGTCCTGGAAGCCCACCAACATGGTCGCCGTGAAGATGTGTTATCAGAATCTTCATCTTCCTACAGAACCCTATCTTTGCAGTAGCCATCTGACGCTGTGTCCCCTCACCACAGTCTACCAGAATAACCTCATCCTTTCTTAAAACAGCTATCGCTGGAAAGCTTCTATTTGATACCGGTATCGCCGAAGATGTTCCAAGAAACACGACCTTCAAGCTCATAGCGTTCATCCAAGAAGCTTAAGATAATTTACTACCGCGCTCGAGACATCAACTATACCATACTTGTTCTCTATAGTATTTGATCCTATAATCTTACTAACACCAGCCTCAAACATTCTTTCAACCGCACCAGACGCTAGAACAGGGTGTACGCATACTGCGACAATCTTTTTCACGCCAAAACCTTTTAACACTTTAGCCGCCTTGACAACGGTTCCGCCTGAAGAAATCATGTCGTCCACAATATATGCATCTTTTCCCTCAATGTCAAGCTGAGGTGGCTTAACCTTCACCTCCCCAGTAACCCTGTCCCTTTCCTTTTCAAAAACATAGTATGGTCTATTAACAAGTTTAGAAAAGTTTTCAACCCTAGCAGAGCTTCCAAAGTCTGGGGAAACTATTATCGCGTCACTTAAGTCCTCGTTTCTTTGAACATATTCCGCTATAACCGGTATGGCTGAAACACTGAAGGCTGGAAATGTGAAAAGTCCTAGGCCTTCAACATTATGTATATCTATTGTAAGCAGCCTTTTTACTCCAGCGCTTGCCATAAGATGTCCTACAACCTTTAAGCTTACAACCTCTCCTGAAAGGTATTCTCTATGCTGTCTAGAATAGCCTAGATAGGGGCATATTGCGTAAACGAATCCACCCAATTCAGTAACCTTTTTTGATAGAAAAAGAAGTTGTATAAGATGATGGTCTACTGGAGGATAAAGGGACTGTACAAGCAAAACATTTTTCCCCCTAACATCGGAAACGATTCTAAAATAGTTTTCTCCGTCAGGAAACTCCTTAAACTCTACATCAACCATTTCACACTCTATCTGCCTAGCCAAAGACCTTGCAAAGTTTATTGAACTCGGTCCAGCTATTAAGGCAAAATCTCTCCCGCTCATAGATACTATTATAAGCATCCAGTACACTAAATAAGCGTTAAGGTATGATAAAAAGGGCTGAAAACTTTGAAAGCCTAGGAAATGGGCTTGTTAAATGTAGGCTCTGTCCAAAAATGTGTGTGCTAAAGGATGGTGAAGAGGGAGCCTGTAAGGTTAGGGTAAACTATAATGGAACACTCTACAGCATGTCCTATGGCATACTGTCCGCTCAATCTATTCAGCCTATAGAAAAGGTACTGTACCACTTTTATCCTGGAACAAAAACTTTCGCCATATCCTCAGTAGGCTGCACATTCAATTGCCTATGGTGCCAGAACTTTGGAATATCACAGGCTAAACAAGGTTCTGCAATAACATTCGAGATGACTGCTCAAGATGTAGTTGATTCCGCTAAAAGGTATGGTGTAAACACAATTTCATTTGTAAACAATGAGCCCATAGTATGGTACGAGTTTGTAAAAGATGTTTCAAAAATAAGCAGAGAAAATGGTATGAAAAACATACTCTTCACTAACGGCTACATAACTTTGGAAGCGTTAAAGGATCTGGTAAAATACGTTGACGCGGTAAACTTGGACGTTAAAGGTTTTTCAGAAGAACTGTACCAAAAATACTGTAACGGTACACTAGCTCCAGTCCTAGATACCGCAAAATATCTTATCGAAAACAAAGTCCACCTAGAACTAACATACCTCATAGTTCCACTAATAAACGACTCGCTTGAAGAGATAGGAAATTTCGTTGACTGGGTAAGAGACCAGCTAAACACAAGCGTTCCAATACATTTTGCAAGATTCTTTCCAGCATACAAATTCCAGGACAGGCCTCCAACTCCAGCCGACACACTCATGGCTGCAGCAAACCTAGCGTACGAACATGGCCTAGAATACGTTTACGTAAAAAACGTTTACTTTGAAGGCTTAGAGGACACACACTGCCCACGTTGCCACATACAACTGATATCAAGACACAACTTTAACGTTTCAAGCGTAAACCTTACAAGTAAAAATGAGTGTCCCAACTGTGGGCTAAAGATACCTATTGTCGGAAACCCCTCCACCTAAAAACCTCACCCACTTGAAACAAAATTTTCTCTAACCATTTCATGACGGTCAAAATAAAAATTAAAATATTCTAAAGACAAATCTATCTTGAACCGGGATGACAGATATAATAGAACTGGATGAATCAAGTTTCAAAGAATTTGTGAATAAAAGGACACATTCCCTCGTATACTTTTGGGCTCCATGGTGTAATCCATGCAAGCACATGACACCAATCGTCGAAAAAATTTCAAAAAAATATGAGGGAAGGATAAGCATAGGGAAAGTTGATGTAAGCTCAAACCCTGAAATTGCGTCAAAATATTTTATCGCAGCAGTCCCAACATTCATACTATTCAAAGAGGGCACAATACTAGAAGTTTTAGTGGGAGCAGTTGCTGAAAGAAGACTAGAAAGCATGATAAAAGGATTCATTATAGAAGAGGATGAAGAGGAATTCAGCATATAGCAAAAGTCCCCAAAAATCTAATAAAATCTATAGGTCCAGCAAAAACCTTATAACATACCCACCATTCTTCTCAACAATCTCCATAAGATGATATGTTATGGCTTTAACTTCAACCTTAGCCCTATGCTTACTTGGAACAAAACTTTCACCAGAATACCTCGCATGAAGAAGAAACCTTTCGCCACCTCCACTAATCTTAACATCTATACGGCATGGTAAAAATTCTCCAGAAGTAACCCTAACAAGAACATCCTCAAGAAAATTATAAAGCAGAGAATATAGGTCAAAACCTTCAACCCTAACATCCACATCCGACACAGGAGAAATACTATCCAAATCAACCATAATATCGACAACAGCCAGTCCAGCCTTAGAAAAACATTCCTCCAAACTCCCACCCTCAACCTCAACATAAGCATCAGACACATGCTCCAAAATCCTATAGAATGAGCCCATACAAAATAATAGAAAAGAAAACCATATTTATACTTAAAGCCAAGGCTATGAATAGAAAGAAGCCGGGATGGCAGAGTGGACTAATGCGCAGGCCTTGAGAGCCTGTGGGCCCTCAGGGCCCTCGTGGGTTCAAATCCCACTCCCGGCGCTTCTTTCACATTATAAAACTCAAATTCTTCGTCATTGTTCAGTTCCTGTGTAAAATGGAGGCTATATCGTGAAACAAGCTTAACAAAGATATTCTTTAATTTTTGTCTAAAATGATTTTAATTTAATTAACCCAAATAAACATAAATACATAGAGATGTAAATAAAAGGGTAGGTGTCATTTTTATGACTGAAAAATCGTTTTTGAAGTGGCTTAATGTACTTGCTTTTGTGGCTGTAATTATTGTCAACGGTTTAGCAGCAAGTACTACACTAATTGGGGGCAAGAACACTGCTCAAATTTCTGATAAGAATCCTACGCTTATAACTCCTGCCGGATATGTTTTTTCAATATGGAGTGTTATTTACATTCTATTGGCGATCTTTGTTGTCTTCCAGCTATTGCCGGGTGAAAGACGAAGAGAACTTAGGGAAAAAGTTGGCTGGCTCTTTGTAGCAGGCAGTATTTTAAACATTGCCTGGATGCTACTTTGGCAGTTCGAGTATCTTTTATTTTCAGTTGTTATCATGTTCCTTCTTCTGACAACCTTAATTTTAATCTACATTCGCCTTGATATCGGAAAATCGAGGGTTCAACCTAGTGAAAGAATAGCTTTCCATCTACCTTTCAGTGTTTATCTAGGCTGGATTACTATAGCGTCTATAGCAAATGTTGCTACTGCACTGGTTTCGATTAACTGGGATGGCTTAGGAATCAGTCCTGAAACATGGGCTATTGTAATCGTTATAGTCGCGTTATTAATTGCAATCCTAGTTGAAGTGACAAGAAAGGATGTTGCATATGGGCTGGTAGTGATATGGGCGTTGTTAGGCATAGCGTTTAAACAAAGTTCAAGCCAAAGTGTAGTGATTGTAACAGAGGTAGGTGCTGTCATCTTAGCTATAACTTTAGTCGCCATAATCATTTTATCAAAGTTCAAGCATTAAAACTATCTCCCAAACTTTTTATAGGGCAAGTCTATTCTAAAAAATTGATAGAGACTGCCTATAAATTTCTATGTTTTAAATAGACTTGGAAATCTTTAACAGTCGGTAAAAGGGGCAAATATACCTAAAAAGTTATTTAACTAAAAAGTTATTTAATATAATTTCCAAGGATGAGCATAAAATGTATAAATTTCCCTTAAATGTTATAATATGATGGTATGAGGGGAAAATTTTGTATAGAAGTAGGCTTGCACCCATAATATTGTTTCTGGTAATATTATCATTCATCCCTAAAATAGAAAATCCGGTTAACATTAATGTTGAAGAACTAATCTTACAAGAAGAAGATTTTGGAAAAGAAATATTGTATCAAAGGTTTCAGACTCGAATGTGTGGAAAGGATTTTAAGCTCATGGATTACCCTGTAGGCGAATTTGGTGCTAGAGTCGACGTAAATTTTTTTTTGAAAGGACAGGTTTCATGTGCTCTGCCGCAATAGAAGCCGATTTGGGCGACCATAAAGCCGCATCAATTGTGCTACCATTCAAAAAACTGTTCAGGCGCAGAGGCAGCCTAAAACGAAATCATCTCCTTCT
>Ga0078972_1008696_pt2 | contig 15774 bp, 14 predicted proteins | sample YelNatPaOPGAMG01_FD_67568 | JGI IMG/M metagenome (GOLD analysis project Ga0078972, IMG submission 67568) | Hot spring thermophilic microbial communities from Obsidian Pool, Yellowstone National Park, USA - OP-RAMG-01 (SPADES assembly) (version 2) | ecosystem: Environmental > Aquatic > Thermal...
ATTTCTCTTCAGGAGATAAAGGACATTGGTCAAGTAATAGGCGAATGAAACTACGGTTGTAATCAATGAAAACAATATGATATAGAGGTAGATGTGAAGCATTCGAGTTTTATCCGGTCTTATTATAAAATGATGATGGTGCATTTTTGGAAATAGAATGGTTGGAAGGAAAAGGTTTGGGTTCCAGAAAGTCCCCCACAAATGATCAAATGAACTATCGAATAAAAGTCGATCAAATGGTAGGGAACTGATTTGTGACCCTTTTCTTAACGTGTAAAGTTTTTAATGTGAAGAGTCATAGACCTATGATTCAGATGGATTTTAATCTTCCAGATGAAACAATTGCGGTAAGGAACATGGTCAGAGAGTTTTCAAGCAAGGAAATTGAACCACTTTCAAGGAAAATAGACCTGGAGGAATATTTCCCTGTCGAAGTATTCAAGAAAATGGGAAAGCTTGGAATTCTGGGCATTACTATACCTGAGGAATATGGAGGGGCAGGGATGGACTACCTTACACAGGGGATAGCTCTAGAGGAAATCTCTTATTATTCTGCATCTGTGGGGTTGTCGTTCGGCGCCCATAGTAACCTGGTCACTGACAACATTTACAGAAATGGAAATGAAGAACAGAGAGAAAAATTTGTAACACCCCTAGTATCTGGTAACAAAATAGGGTCACTGTGCCTCACCGAGCCTGGCGCAGGATCAGACGCATTGGGAGGAATGAGGACTACTTATAGACGGGAAGGCGACTTATTCGTGATAAATGGATTAAAGACGTTCATAACTAACGCTCCTGTATCCGACTTTTTTTTAACTTATGCCAGGGAGGGCAAATCGTACTCTGCGTTCATTCTAACCAGGGAGGACGGGGTTGAAACTACGCGGAAGATTCAGAAGATGGGAATGAGAGGATCACCTACAGGAGAAGTTGTATTCAAGGATGTGAAGGTAGACAACAGGAGAGTACTGAGGACGTTAGGGGAAGGGAAGAATATAATCTATCAAGGACTGAACGCCGAAAGGGCTGTTCTGGCATTCGGGTCGCTTGGAATAGCGCGGAGGGCACTTGATGAGGCTTTAAGTTACAGTAACCAGAGAGAACAGTTTGGGGAAAAGATCGGAAAGTTCGAACTTATCCAGGAAAAGATAGCTTATATGTTCACTAGACTTGAGGCGGCGGAACTTCTTTCAATGAAAGCCGCAACCATGATGAAGGAAAAAATTACAGACCCATCATATGCGGCCGCATCAATAATGCTTGCATCTGAAACGGCGACCCAGATAGCGAAGGATGCTCTCCAGATATTCGGTGGATATGGATATTCTCAGGATTATCCTATTGAAAGGTACCTGAGAGATGCAATATTATATGAGATTGGAGCTGGTACGACAGAGATTAGAAAAATAGTAATCTCCAATGCATTATTGAGGTCCCGCAGATAAGCACCTTGCATTATATTCATCATTTGGAAATTGGGAAGATAGACGGATCTTTCACCCCTAAATGAAAAACAATTAAGTATGATTAATTCATGAGAAAGAAGGTGATACAATGGGAAATTATACGGCAAAATTGCCCTCGTACAAGAGTCTGAAGGGCATAAGTGAGAGAATGTTGGGAGAGCATCTAAAATTATACAACGGATATGTAGCTAAGAGCAACGAGATAGTGGATAAGTTGGCTTCTGGAACTGTTGATCTTTCCAAAAGTGCTGCAACGTATTCTGAATTTCGAGCACTAAAGCTTGAACAGACGTTCAACGGAAACGGGATGTACCTCCATCAGTTCTATTTTGAGAATCTGACAGAGACAAGTGGTTCGCTTCCGGCAGATGTCAAGGCGGAACTGGATTCCAACTTTGGGAGTTTTGAGAAATGGAAGGACGAATTCGTTGCAACCGGAATGGCCGGTAGAGGCTGGGCGGTCCTCGGGCTTAACATAGAGGACGGGAAGTTATACAACCTTCTTCTGGATGCACACAACATCGGCGGGCTCGTTACAGTCATTCCTATCCTTGTACTGGACGTGTTTGAACACGCGTACTTCATAGATTACGGAACGAACAGAAAGGAGTACATAAACTCATATCTCGGCCTTATAAACTGGGCGGTTGTGTCAAAAAGGATCAGCAAAGCCAAAAGGATGCACAAGATCTGGACAGAATAAATTTTTTAAAAGCCCACTGCCCGATAGGAGGGGCCAAGGGGCAGTGAGTACAATATTATTAAGATTCAGTATATCTATATTTCCTTCTTACAGGGTAAAAAAATTTAACCCAGTTAAACTAGTTCATATCATTTGCTCCTGGAAATATTGACTTCAGACACAGATACAAATGGGGACCTTGTCGGAAGCGTCTCATCCCACCATTTTACGCTCTTCGTCTCCCTGCTTATTCCTTCGATGTGCTTGTAGATGTTAAGCAGTGAATCTGAAATCCTGATTCCATTCCAGGTCTCTCTTATCTCTCCGTTCTCTATCAAAAATATTCCATCCCTGGGAATGGTGGAGAACACCCCTTCCCTGTAGTCCTGAAATCTTGTATACCAGGTATTCACTATGTAAAGTCCCTTTTTGGTAGATGAAATCATATCGTCCAGTTCCTCATTTCCAGGTTCCACCGAGATCTGCCATGGGGTGGGGGCTACTATTCCTGCGTTTCCAGTTGTCTCAGTCCCGTATTTCTTTGCAGTCGAATAATTGTGAAGATAGTTTTTGACCTGTCCCTTCTCAATAACTGGGGTCTTCCTCGTTGATGTACCTTCATCATCGAAAACCCTGGCACCGATCATTGAATCATCCGTCGGATCATCGTACATGGTGAAGGCTGAGTTACCAACTCTCTCTCCCATCCTGTTGGCAAAAAATGACATTCCGGAATCAACCTGGAACGCAGATGCCATAGGGATGGTATATGAAACTATTGAGGCGAAGCATAGCGGATGGAATATCACATTGTACTTCCCGTCCTTTCCCTCTTTGACATTTTTTATATTCCTGGCCATATCTATTATTTCGTCTCCCTGTTTGTAGAGCATTGAAATATCTCTGTCTGTTGATGTCATGAATGATATCTGGACGGGATAATCTGGCCCGCTGAATGCACGTGCAACGAATTCGACCCCATATGTTTCCTGCGAACCTTGATTGAAGGGGGTCTTGACCTCCTGCGTCATGTCTTTCTTGTAAAAAACTCCACCAGTTCTCTTAACGAATGGTCTGATCTGGTCTATGAAATCATTGACAAAAGATTCCTCATCTATCGCTCTCAGCTTGACGTTATTTGTAGATGGTTTCCTGTAGATGTATCTCCTATCGCTCAGGCTATAGAAATCCTCATTTTTTCCGCTATTTTTCAGTGCCTTAAGGGAGAAGGAAAGAGTCCTGTCAATGTCATTTTCGTCCTTGAGGTCGAACATGAACGTTCTCCCCTCCTTTGCGAGGAAGACCGATGCCCCCTCAACATTCCACCTGTTGCTTATGTCAATCTTGTTATTAGAGAACCTGACCTGAGTTACCTCGGTTTTTATCACGCTTACTGCAGCCTGATCCACTTCCCTTTCCGCCTTCTTATATATCTGCTCTATATCCATCCCGTTTCACCTCACATGAATATTCCTAAGTCTCAGGTGGGGGCCACCCATCCAGACATCTACTCCCTGCATTGGGTCTCCTTTTCCACACGTCCCTGCATAGAACTGCAGATCCTTCCCTATTGCATCTATAGCTGAATAGAATTTTACGGTAGTAGTCTCTATGACAGGTCTCTTGATTACTTCCTTTACCTCTCCGAACTTTATGTGATATGCCTCCCTGCCTACGTACTTCTCATTGAACCTGATGTCATCGATATTCCACTCAGTGAAACTTTTCATGTATATTCCCTCATTTACATCTTCCACTATCTCCTCAAATGTGTGGTCCATAGGTTCAATATACGTTGTACTCATCCTCACCAGAGGTTCCTTATCCCATTCTGAAGATCTTGATGCTCCGTTGCTTGATTCAGACAGTCTTCCGGCGCTCTCCCTGTTGTTCAGGAATTCATTTATCAACCCCTCCTTGTACAGGTACCTTTTTCTGGCACTTACCCCATCCCTGTCATATTTATAGTAACCAAAACTGTGTTCAATCGTTGGATCATCAACAAGATTCACGATCGTTGAACCGACTTTCTTGCCTCTGTCATCCTTCTTTATGAAAGATTCACCAGCCTGGGCCATCTCCCTACCGAGTATCCTGTCCGCCTCTGATGGATGCCCTGCACTCTCGTGTGCCACTATTCCAGCAATTTCAGGTCCGACAACGACGTCGTAATCACCCTCGGCCATTTTACTTGCATGAACTGCGTTCTTCAACACCGTTGATTCATGCAGCATGACGTCTTCCAGCTTCCATTCTTTGAGTGCTTCGTAACCCCCTGCAAATCCGAACTGGACATTACCCTGTTCATAGTTTCCATTCTCCATGTATCCCATAGCAGAATAAAACCCGACTTTCGGAAGTACAGATCTCAGTTTTGTCCCTTCTGAATTGATATATGTCTCCCTCTCTATGTTGTCGTTTAAAACAAGGATTCTCATGTTCAATTTTTGTTCAGCGAGGATGGCATCGACAGACCGTAGCATTTCTACTCTCTCCTCAGACTGAACATCCTCTATCTTCTTCTTCTGAGGTACCTCCCAGGTATCTTCCACAGTCCTTTCCTTCGAAAATGCATTCCTGCCCGGGGATGATGACCTGGATATTGCCTTGTCAATTTCGGATTTCACAACGTTCCAGTCCGGAATATTGACTGCAGCCAGGGATATTGATTTATCAATCACCCTCACCGCCATTCCTGAGTCTCTTGAAAATCCTGTTGCCGATACCGTCCCATTTTTCATAATAACAGAATTTTTTTCAGAAGAGAAATAACGTGCTTCCGCATATGGAACTTTCTTTGAAGCATATTCTAGTGCCTTATCCACAAATTCTTCCATCCTGTCATCTCCTTATCTTCGTCTTCTCAGTCATATTCTCGAATTGTGTCATTAGATCTTTCACTGCCTTGAATATGTTCCAGTCCCAGGCCCGCGTGAAAAGTGTTTTTGATTCTGTTATCATTTTTCCCCTGACAGAGTACTTCTGTTCCCCTCCCTGTTGTTTGTACTCCTCAATATGTATATTCACCAGAAGCGGTTTCATGCGCCTGAACCTGGCAATTGTTTTGACCGATTTCTGTATTATTGAGTATATATTTTCGTAAATTTCGGGATCATCAAACCTGACACCAGATAGGTTTACGAGTACTGATTCTACGGATGAGCCCTTGACAATTTCCTGCATTATATCGCTATGGCTTATGATCCCCTGAGGAATAGAATTTTTATCAACAACGGTACATACCCTTGCATCAGATTTTATCATTCCTTCCATGCAGCTTGAAATTTTTGCATCCGGCATAATTGTGAGAGCAGGAACCATGACATCCTTAACAAGCGGCTTGGATCTGTTCCTGTAGTACTGCCCCTGATGCATTCTTCCTCCCTCCTTCAGGAGGAGCCTGCTTATATCGTTGATATTTATCATTCCTGTCACTTTTCCATTCTTGTCTGTCACGGGGATAGTTATTTCGTCCAGGTCCTTCATCTTCTTTGCGGCTTCGTCAAGTTCATCATCCTCTTTGACTGTTATCGGGTCACCAGACATGATATCTGAGGCAGTGAGTTCTGCCACCTGGGATATTGAATTCACGGAATGAACGATATCCGTTGAGGTAACAATTCCTTTGAGTTTTCCCCTTTCGGCAACTGGAAGTGCCCTCTGGCCTGTGTCGATCATTATTCTGGCTGCCTCAGAAACGTCCAGGCCAGGGGAAACTGAAGGTGTTTTTTCCATTATTGTCCGAATTTTTGTCGTGACTGATAGCGAACTTCTTTTGAATAGAAGGTTATAATCAATCATTCCAACGTATTTTCCGTTCTCTAGAACAGGAATGTGGTGAACCCTGTGATCGCTCATCTTTGAAATTGCCGTTGAAACTAGATCCTCAGTGGACAAAGTTATAACGTTCTTTGTCATAATGTCTCCTACTGTTACCATCTATGAGAAATCAGGATTCTGTTTAATAACTTTTTTAAATTTTCCTTTTGATTACTTCAGGAATGTAATCCACTATCTCAGAGGTATAGTAGCTGTATTTTTTATCACTGAATGCTAGGAGGCCAGCACTGCCAATAATGTAGGAAGCAAGAAAGGAGGAATGCAGGGGATCCAAATGCCTGGCCATTAATCCAGCTACCGCCCCTGTAACCAGGTCACCTGTTCCTCCCCTTGTCATGCTCTGGTGATGATAGGAGACATTCTTTTTCAGCACGTTTCCATTAGTAATTATATCCACTTCCCCCTTCAACAGGATTACCGCATTCAGTCTTCCTGCCACCTTTCTAGCATTGTCTTCAGTGGGTTCAACGTTAAAAGCTGCCCTGAACTCTCCCCTATGAGGGGTAAGGACGGCATTCCCCCCAAAATCGTCAACATGGTTAATGCACTCAAGTGCATCTGCATCCACGACAATTTTCTTTTTCAAGCCCAGGGAAAAATCGATGATCTTCGAGGCCTCCTCCAATGCAGATGGTTCTTTTGATATGCCCGGTCCAATGGCAACGGAGTCAGCCCTCTCTTTGATTATCTTCATCAGATCGTAATTGAATTCAATGTACTCTTCCCCAGATCTTCTCAGAATTATATCCTGTACGTTTGATGCTATATGGCCATGGATGGACGCTGGTGCGAAGATGAAAATCAAATCCGGTCCCATCCTTAGCGCCGATTTTGCCACGTAAACAGGGGCTCCGAAGAAGAGTGAACTTCCAACAACCGAAACCACAACTCCGTTGTCCCCTTTGTGTGATTCTCTGGCATTTTCAGGCATTGCAAGAAGATCACCGGGACCAATCATTTCCACTACTTCCTTTGGGAATCCCACGTCGGCAACTATTATTTTGCCACAGTTCTCCTCGTTCATTCCTTCCTTTATGAACTGCATTGTAACAGTAAACTTTGGTTTTACAGATTTACTTGTCAAGAAGCCTGATGGAATGTCAACGGATACAATGGTTGAGCCAGATGAGTTCATCCTTTCTATGAACGAATAAAATGGTTCCCTCGGGGTATCCATTATCCCTACCCCTAGAAGGGCATCAATTACCACATCGTAATCCTCAATTTTGCACTCTTTCAGAACCATCCCCCCTTTATCGATAAAAAGGTTATGTTTTTCGACGCAGAGTTCAGAAGATGGAGGGGTCACAGGAATCACATCACATTTGACCCCGCTGCTTATAAGATTGTAGGCTGCTACATAACCGTCTCCCCCATTGTTTCCACTACCACATGCTACAAGAACATTCGTCGGGTTAAGAGTCCTCACAAAATCTGCGACTGCCCTTCCCGCGTTCTCCATGAGTTCCTTCATGTTAACGCCAGCTTCCTTTGCATTTACATCAAGAACCCGGGAATCAAGTAAAGTCCACATACTCAAAGAATGGTTAGCTTGTATTTGACTATTCTCAAAGTAGCTGGCAGCACACATTAGAAACCTGGATGTACAGTGACTATACTCTCAACTCAATATCCCATCCATTGCTGCACTGACTTTTTCTTTGTTATAAATTTAAAAAGGATTATATCTTAATTGGGCATTCGTTCCTGTGATGAAAAGAGGTCGATTGAGCTCCGGCTGTGATGACCCCTATGAGTACTGAAAGGTGATAAAGAATGAAAAGTATTGAAGATTTAGCAGAAACCGCAAGGCAGCTAAAGCAGAAGGGAATGAATGATAAAGATATTGCAACAGAGATGCATCTTTCTCTCAACACAGTGATATGGTTACTGAGCGGGGAATCTAAAGTTGATAGGGTTCCAGCTGACGTAAAGATAGGCTGGAGAAGCGTTGGTGTTTACTCCAACAGGATATATAACATGGCGGAGATAATGGCTGACATAATTGAAGAGGAAACTAACAGAATGGAGAAGGATGTTGATACTGTTGTTGGCATAACAATAAATGGAATCCCATATGCAACTTTTATTTCGGATATTCTGGGGACAGAACTTGGCATATACAGGTCCCTGACCATTAAAGGAGAGGGTACTTTCTCAAGCAACTATGCGAACATTTCAGGCAAGAATGTGGTGTTGGTTGATGATGTTATCAGTACAGGTGAGACAATTCTGAAGGCCATTGAGGCAATTAAGAAGGAGAAAGGGGAACCCATACTTGCAGTTGTGATCGTAAATAAAACCGCAAAGGACGAAATTGATGGAATACCCATAAGGGCTTTGATAAGAGCCAGGTTGATCAAGTAATGCACTGGGCCGATGTGGTAGCTTCCAACGTAGAGGGAAAGCAAACAGTATCCACCGGAATCTCTCCCTCAGGTGAAATTCACGTTGGAAACATGAGGGAAGTGCTAACGGCAGAGATGGTTGTTAAGGCCTTAAGGGATTCTGGAAAGGAAGTTACATTTTATTACGAAGCTGACGATATCGATCCCCTCAGAAAAGTTCCAAAGGGGATAGACGAGTCATTTTCGCAATACATCGGGAAGCCCCTTTACAAAATTCCTGCACCGGACGGGAAGCATGACAGCTGGTCATCTCAATTTATAGAGCCGTTCAAGGAAACTCTAGAAATCCTTGGTGTCAAGCTAAATTTCATTTACACACATGATCTTTACGAGAAGGGGCTGTTCAACGACCTCATAAAAAAATCATTCGAGAATAGGGATAAGATAGGAAAAATTATCTCCGAAGTCTCGGGGAAGGAAATAAAGGGGGAGTATTACCCATTCGATGTGATATGTGACTCTTGTGGAAGACTGGACAAAACTGTCATAAAGACATATGAATGGCCCTACGTAGAGTATGAGTGCCTTACCTGCAGGCACACGGGGAAGAAGGATGTTAGAAACGGGGGAGGGAAACTCCCGTGGAGGGTAGAATGGCCCGCGAAGTGGGTGATCCTCGGGGTGACAATAGAGCCTTTTGGAAAGGACCACGCTGCTGCAGGTGGATCATATGACACGGGAAAGAGGATAGTCAGCGACGTGTTCGGGGTGAAACCTCCGTATCCTGTGGTGTACGAGTGGATATTATTGAGAAACATGGGCGCCATGCATTCATCAAAAGGAATACTGATTAGGTCTATAGACATGGTCAAGATGGCTCCCCCCCAGATACTGAGATTCCTGATAGCGAAGAACAATCCTGAGAGGCACATCGAGATGGACTCCGGCAAAGGACTAATATCACTGGTTAACGAATACGATCAAACTGAAAGAATTTATTTTGGAATCGAGGAGTCACCCGATAAGGAAAGAACAGGGGATATCAGGAGAATATACGAACTTTCACAGGTGGATAGGCCTCCTAAGGAGATACCGTTCCAGGTGCCATTCAATCATCTCATAAATCTGGTACAATTGAAGAAAAGCAATGAGGAAATACTAGAATCATTGAGGAACTCAGGATTCAAGATTGAGGGAGACCTCGAGCCAATGTTCAGAAGGGCAGAAGCAGTGAAATACTGGCTTAAGAATTTCGCAGACGATGAATTCAAGATCACTCTGACAAGGCAGCCTCCCGACATGAAGCTTGATGCAAGCGAAGTAACATTCCTAAAGATGATACTGAACGGTCTGATGACAGGGAGTTCACCAGAAGACGTCAACAAGGTTATACATGAAAGCTGCAACGCCTCCATCAACGACAAGAAGAGATGCTTTTCGCTTCTCTACAATATTTTTCTAAACAAGGATACAGGTCCGAGGATTGGATATCTTTTCACGTCCATTGGAATTGAGTCTGTTAAAGGTTTCCTGCGCCATTACGTCAACGGCAATCATTAGCACCCTTTCGATCCAGGGCAGGGATGGGGAAAACAGTTCTGATAATTGAACAGGCTTATGATAAAGCAAGGAATAAATCCAGGAGAGGGGACATTATACGGAGCGTGGAGAAGAGAAAAATCAGGTTACTTTTTCAATTATTTTTATTCCCATGAGCTTCTCAATCTTTCTGGCAGTCTGCCTGTCTGGTTTTATTTCCTCCCTCTCTATCTTCGCAATCAGATTCTTCTTCTCCTGCAGTTTCAATGCTAGCTCTTCCTGGGACAACCTCATCTCTTCTCTCTTCTTCTTTATCATCATACCAAAATTTTCAACTGGTTCTTCCGAGTCGTCAACATTAAGCGATGGTTTCCTCTTTGGAGAAGGTGAAGGAACGAACTGATTGTTCATAATTCCCTGTTTTTGGGGTTGTCTAATAGGTTGCTCACTCCTTATGGTTACAACTTTCTTTTTGATTTCTTTCCCATATTTGGCGCAATCGTCACAAACTTTCATCACAACACCGTCTATTATAACTTCGTGGTATCGTGTAATTGCCCTCCCACATAATTCACAGTTCATGATTGTAGAGAGTGTTTGAGTAAATAATTTTAATGGAATCTTCAAAAAAGAATATTAACGAATAAAAAATTACGACCTCTGGGGGCTGTGGGGTAGCTTGGTATCCTACGGGCTTTGGGAGCCTGAGACCCCGGTCCAAATCCGGGCAGCCCCATGTAGTTCTGGGGGATATAGATAAAGCTTTGAAATTTTGACCTTTTCAAATGAATAAAATAAGATGTTAAATATTTAATTTCCACTCTTGATAAGCCTTGTAAATTTCTTTCAAAGCTTTGGATTTGTATTTCATTTAATTTTTACGAATTCTTTTCTTGATATTCCATAGGGTTTGTTTAGATATTCCCTTATCCCTTACATCCTTAAGTTTCAAGGATAGAATCCATTGTTTGAAATCTTCAATGTTCTCATATTCAATGTATGAATTACCATCTATTCCAAAAACAGAGGTCTCATCAAGAATCCTTCTCACAACATCATAGTCCTAGAGAACCAAATTTACCAGAGACCCAAGAAGCAGATAATAGATGTCGCTGTTTGACGGAACATGGGGGACCATATTCTAACCTGTTAAAAGATACATTGAACTATAAACATCCTCAGTACAACATCTTCTTAATTCCTAGTTTTCTTTCCCTGGATGATAATTCTCTTTTTAAGTAAAGTCATATTTGGTAAGTCAAAACCTATCGCATCAAGTGCATCACTATTAAGACTTCTCAGGAAATTCAGGCAGTCCAAAGCAATTTTAGATTTTTCATCTATTGGATATAACCATTCAGAAAATGAAAATTTTTCGGTTGTGATATGCCTTCCAGCTTCTGTTAATCCATATTTTTTAAAATAATATTTATAATCTTCCTCCCGAAGAGCCCCCACATGGGTGCTATCTCTTAAGCGCTCAAGTGAATTAAATAAATCCCCATAATCTCCTTCTGGAGACAGCATATCTGCAATTAGGATTGAACCTCCCGCTTTAAGTGACTCACTGCTCTTACTGAAAAATAAGTCCTTGTCACGAAAATGGTGAAGAGCCCTCCTGATAGTTATAACATCAAATTTAAATTCTGGTCTGAATAATTCAAAATCTAAATTGATGAAATCAATGTTTCGAATGCCCTTAGAATTTGCAAGTTCCCTGGCCTTCTCTATCATTGATGCAGTCTGATCCAAGGCAATTACTCTTTTACATCTTTTTGACAGCTCAATCGTTGTGAATCCGGTTCCAGCCGCTATATCTAGACATACCTCGTTATCCTCTCCCATCAAATTAGAAAGGATAGTAAGATCATCTCCGTATCTGTGTGATTTACTCTTGGAATATTCTTCGGCAAAATTTTTGAAAAAGGGATTATCTGGCACCTACCTGCATCAGGCCCGTAATATAATATTTTCCACAGGAAGCCCTGCATTTCGTAAAATGTACATTTCTGAAGAGAAATAGAGGAAGTAATCTAATGCCTCATTTGTTAAGGTTCTCTATATGCTTCAGATATACGGAATATCATTTAACCCCCCACAGGAATTCTTAAACAATTCTCAAGATATTCCCTCCAATTGGCGATAAAAAGAACTTTCGCCATTCTTAGGTGTACCCTGATTTACGAATTCCTGTATACTAGAAACTGGAATTATGACACTTCCATCTGAATTAAGATTATTGCGCATAACATATCAACTCTATTGAACCAGATTTACTAGAGACCAAAGAGAGGATACTGGACGTCGCTGTTTGATGGAAGATGGTGTCCTCTATATATTATAAAATATATAAAAATCAGACAGGCTATTCTACCAGTAATTTCTTGCTTCCCTATCACTTCTCTATAGCAGGCAATTGATACAGTAATGCAAGAGATGATAAACAACTTATGCCAACCTAGGGTAACAAGTCGAGGTTGTGATGGAGACCTTGACTTAATACTATTTATTATGTATGTTGTTATCCACCTCTTCGACGTACAGCAACACTTTTCTTAAAATTTTGCTGCTAGAAAAGTCAGTTACACTGACTCTCTCATTCCCTATATCGGCATATATGACTCCCTTGTCTTCATGGAAATGAATTACATTCTTTCCTCTATAATAGAAATGACCAACCTGCCTTTCTTTTAATCCATTGATGGCCCTGATGGCTATAATCAATTGATCAACTGTCTCAAGGTCTTCAACTGTGGCGTGTCGCATACTAAAGATTATTCTTAATAATTTATTAGTCTTCTGTTAATTCCAGTTCTATGTTGGTTCGGGTCACCTTCAATTAATCTAAGTAATTTTTTTGGACTTACTAATTAGAAATCTGCAGGTGCCGTGACCATTGACTTGGGTATGTGTAGTATTTACTTCCATCTTAAGGACATTTTTAAACAGTTTTTGCTCCAATGTACAAGCTTCTCCGAATTTACTGGAAATTGCATAAATCGGACAGTTGTATTCTAGCAATTCAAATTTGTCATTCCCTATATTCTTGAGCTCCGGAAGGTAATTTTCAAGGAATCGAAGTCTAGCTAGCTCCTCTACGCGCTCCCTCCCTGCCTTGAGCCTGAGAGACTCATTATAATATGCCTCGATTTTGTTGTACCTCTCCCTAAGGAACTTTACGACAATTTCCTCATTTCCATTTCCCACCAAGAAATCAAGGAGAGAATAGAGAAGCGTTTCAGAGGAAGAACCTAATGCAGATGAAGATGATTGAAGGAGATGGAAAGTATAGTAAGGTCGTCCAATATTCTTCTTAGCTATCCTTCTCTCCACGATATTTCTCCTTTCAAGATTCTGGATGTGTTTCAGTACGGCCATCTTTGATATACTTAACCGATCAGAAAGGGCCTTCAATGACAAACCGTTGGATTCCTTAAGTGCCATGATTACCCGGGATTCCGTTGGATAGCTGTTCCATTTATTACTCTCTTCCATGTTATAATATTCGTTGGTTGTTATTAAATTTTGTCAGTTTGTAAAGTTTATAAATGATTTTATTTATAAACTGATAATGATTTGGATTTTATGGAAACGAAAAAAAGTATGGTAATAACTGGTGGAACTTCTGGCCTTGGAAATGAACTTATGAACGCTTTTTTAAATGAAGGATGGATGGTTGCTGTTTGTGGCAGGAGGATGGAAAGAATTGAAAAAATAAGAAGAGAAAATGATAACGTTCTTGCTGAAATATGTGATATAAGAATAGAACCTGCTATAGCCCTTTTCTTGGAGAAAGTTAAGATGCAATTTGGAGGAATAGATGTTCTGATACTGAATGCTGCAAGCATAGGCCCCCTGCCTCTGCCAAAAATTGAGGATCTTCGAATTGAAGATCTCAGGTTGATATTTGAAACAAACTTTTTCGGAAACTTCAATTTTCTGAAATATTCTCTCCCTCTATTACGTAAAGGGGGAATGGTAATTCATATAACTTCGGATGCCGCCACTACACCTTATCCGGGCTGGGGTGCATATTCATCATCCAAGGCAGCATTTGACACGATCATAAGAATTCTCAACGCCGAGCTTGAGGAAAAGAGAATAAAAGCATTATCCTATGATCCAGGGGATATGGACACCGAAATGCACCACATAGCGTTGCCGGAAGACCGATCTCCACTGAAAAGTCCAAAAGATGCGGCTAGCGTTCTCTTAAGAGAGATAATGGGAAGGCTTGGGGCAAATGAATAAATTCTTTACAGCTTCCTTGCCGAGGCAGATTTACGGATACAGCAAAAGTGATACAAAGATGATGGTCGTGTCCGGAAATATTATACTGAATTCAACACTCCATAGCCTTCCAGATCTGCTAACAGAGGGAGATCTTCTCATATTCAACAACAGTAAGCTCATACCATCAAGTCTTCAGGTATATTCTGAAGAACTTCAAGAGTATCTGACTGTGAATATAGGCACAGACAGGCTTTCTAACTTATTCCTCTTAGAAATAAGACCCAGAGGAACAGGATTCAGAATGAGGGATGGCGACAAGCTGGACCTGTTAGACAGTTCAGACTCAATTATTCTTTTCAAGAGACATCATGTTTTTCCCAGGTACTGGTGGGGGAAACTAAAGGAAGAAGGTAATACGATCGACGATACTATCCATAAATACGGCAAATTCATCAGGTATGATCATATCCCATTTGACATTCCTGAAGTATTCTATGGAGGCCTGTTCTATAAGGTACCAGGAAGTGTCGAACTTCCATCGGCTTCTTACTCGTTTGATTCAAATATAATAAGGGAACTACTTGATAGAGGTATCCAGATAGAGGAGTTGACACTGCACTGTAATCTCGGGTCCCTTGAGCTTCATGAATTCCTGGATAAAGATCGCCTGATGGAGGAGCGATATTCTATTCCCTTCAGAACCATCAGGTCAATAATAGAGGCCAGAAAAAGGGGGAATAAAGTCATAGCAGTTGGTACCACGGTGGTCAGGGCACTAGAGACCGTAGTGGGAATGACCACCGGAACATTCAGGTTAAAGAAGGTGGTAGAGCAGACCAATGAAGGAGAGATGTCAGGGTCAACCAGTGCTTTCATAGATGGTAACTATAGGTTAAAAATGGTAGATGGAATAATAACGGGAATGCATGAAAAGGATGGGTCTCACATAATGATGCTCGAGGCATTCCAAAATAAAGAAACTTTAAACAGGATGTCTGAAAATGCTAATGAATGGGGTTATATGTATCATGAGTTCGGGGACATATCCTTGATCTTCCTTAACAAGAAATGACTCAAGTAACCGAAGGGCTGATTCTGAATCATGAGCAAGATTATGTGACCTCATGCTGACTTATGGTGTAAACTCCAGTTTATTTTTCCTCAAAAACGGTGGGGATAAATTCCCCATTTTCATTTACATGGCGATGGGGAATTTTAAACCGACGATTTTGGGGAATTCTTGACTACCGAAAATGGGGAAAAATAAACCGACTTTTACATTGATACGATAGGATAGCAGTTGTTGAAGATTTAGGTAATATTCTATAAATCGTTCCTATAAGGAATTGATACTTTCCCAGGGTCATAATTTCCGTTGATCTTCCTACCTAAATTCGCATAAATATGTCTCCCGATCCTAAAAAAGATGTTGGAAATGCTTGTTATGAATTTGTTTATTAATTTGATTAATTATTTATCATTGATAAGAAGATATGTTCTAATTCCAACGACCCCTATAACGTCAACAGTAATTTTTGTGTCTTTACAAATACATAAGCAAGAAAGCTCCGACCTTCAGGGAGGAGATGAATTGCGAAGTGTTTATATTTCTGGAAATATTTAAAATTGTGTACGAAACTCCTCTCTGAGAAAGTCGTACCAT
>Ga0078972_1011539_pt1 | contig 15764 bp, 13 predicted proteins | sample YelNatPaOPGAMG01_FD_67568 | JGI IMG/M metagenome (GOLD analysis project Ga0078972, IMG submission 67568) | Hot spring thermophilic microbial communities from Obsidian Pool, Yellowstone National Park, USA - OP-RAMG-01 (SPADES assembly) (version 2) | ecosystem: Environmental > Aquatic > Thermal...
TCATCCTTAGTTTTCCGATTGTACTTGAGCCAGTTACAAAATCAAGGTATCCATAGGATAGGCTGCTTGGCACTGAAATACTTATACGGTTTTGGTCGAAAGCAACGCTTCCGCCAGCACAATATGCTTTTCCATCTGATGTTTGCAGGTAAAACTGCTTCGTATTTCTGCTGTCATAGCCCTCGATGCCGTTGTTGTTGATCTCGACACGGCTGCTGCCAGGGGTGCCGACCAGCAGGTTCATACCCGTGGCTTCACGAAAGACGACATCATCATAGTGAGCGTTGCCAGTTGTCGTGGTGCTCCAAACGCCCAAGTATATCTGTGCCCAACGAGCTGTGCTTGGTGCCGTGGCGAGAACGCTCCTCAGAGTCCAACTAGCGCCGGTCGAAGCGTGGAAGTCGGAGAAGCTAATTACTGACCCGTTAATATCCAGCCAGGCAATAGTGCCACCGATGTCGCGAGTGTTATCGGCATAACACCAGACGCTTGCGTAGTAGGCCGAGCCGGCAACAACGGGGATGCTCTGCCCGGCAAATGCCACACCGGACGCGGCGCTGAGCGGTCCATATAAGTGCTTGTAACTGCCACCATGCCCCCAACCCGTTGCGATTGTACCGCCGCCGCCCAAGCTCCAGCCGCTGCTGTCGTACTCGAATCCAGGGTTGTCCACAAGGTTGAAACTGGTGACGGTCATCTGCCGCGCCGTGACCGTGTTGGCATAGATGTCACCACCATCTATCTTGGTCAGGTCGCCAGAGTAGGCCCACCCGGCAACGTTCTGGCTAGGCACGTTGCCGATGTAGACAGTGCCGCCGCCGGTGACGGCGAAGCGTTTGTCGCTGCTGCTCGGCCCTAGCCAGAAGAGATAGTCGCTTGTCCCCGCCGACGGATCAACGGTGCCGCGCACGTTGCCGGAGACGTCTATCCACTCTTGCTTGATGCCGCGCAGCTGCGCGCTCTGGTCACTCAGTAGCAGATAGTGCGTCGAGTCCTTGCCCGCCCACAGGCCCCACTCGGTGCCGATGCCGCTGATGCCGTCCAGGTTGCCTAGGCGCGTGTGCGGCGTGAGGTTGCTTGGCTTGGTCGCCCAGGTCACTACTTGTGCGTAGGGGCTGCCGGCGGCATCGAGCGTGGTCACTTCCCAGTAGCCGTTGCCGCTGACGCCGTAGTCCAGGGCCAGGCCGCCCTTTGCCACCACTGTGCCACCGGTCGCCGTGCCCGTGTCGTCCGCAGGCCGTGCGAAGGTGTAGCTCTGTGTACCATCGCCGTTCTGCGATAGCTGCGTCACCGTGCCGTAGGCGTCGGCAATGGAGAGGCCACCGCCAGAACGGCTAATGTTGCGCACGCGCACCCAGTCGCCAGTCGCGAAAGCATAGGCAGTCGTGCCTGGCAGGTTCTCGACGATCAGCGTGGCATTAGAACCTTTGTTCGGGATGGTGAAGGCGGAGGCGATGATGGCGACGCTCTTGCTGATGAGCTGGCCACCGGCCAGGGCCTGTTCCAGGTCGGCGACAAAGGTCTTGGCGTGCAACTCGTCAGTGTACAAGAAGCGGAAGTCGGCGCCACCAGAGCGGCCGTCGGAGAGTTGGTAGATGCCCCAGCCGGTCGTCTGGCTCACCCAGTTGGCACAGGCCACGGTGGCGTCGTTGGGCAAGCCCGACAGCGCCGTGTAGGCGGGCGTGAACGGGCTAGCGCCAGTGAGGATAGTCTGGTACTTGGCACTGCCGTTCGCCAGGTTCACGGTGTCAGCGCCGACACTGATCAGCGTACCAGCGCCCACCGAGAGCACCTTGCTAGCGATGGTGAGGCCGTTGCCAGCAACAGCATCAGAGAGGTCAAGCGTGACCGTGGTGCCAGCGCCGCCATCCACGAGCGTCAGGCCACTGCCGGGCGTGAGGACGCGCTCGTTCAGCAGGTTGGTATCGGTGCCCAGTGTGACGTAGCTGGGGCTTAGCCAGTCGGTCGGCGTCAGGTCGCCGATGCCGGCGCAGTGGAGGTTCGCCACCGGCGTCGTGCTTGAGACGACGAAGGGCGGCGTGCCGGTCGGCACCGTCGAGGTGAGTTGGCCGCCCAGGTGCAGGTTGTGGTAACGGGCGCCGCTCTCGCCCAGGTTGTAGACGTTGTCGCGGTCGGGCGACACGTGTGTCGAGGTGAAGAGGCGGTCGTAGACGCCTTTGAAGAAACGGTCAACATCCAGGTTCATCGTCGCCTCTCGTGCATAGCAAGAGCATCGCGGCAAACACCATCAACGTCAGCGTAAATGTCGTCCTCCCAGAGGAACAGCGCCGCCAGGACGCGCTGGTTCTGGACGTTGCCCAGGAGCAAACGCCAGAACTGCTGCCGGTCGGCGCGCTGAATGTCCATCGAAGCATGCCAGTGCTCACCCTGCACCTCCCATACCATCACGCCACCGCCAGTGGGGACGACGAAGTCCTGCACGGCGCCGCCTTTGAAGACGCGGCCGCCGTAGGCCGGCACCTGGTAGCTGAACTGGACGTGGTGGGTGGTGAGCCAGTTGTAGACGAGCAGCTCGGGGGCGCTGGGCGTGTTGCCCAGGACCTGGCGCCACTTCCAGACGATGCGTGCCTGCTGCTCGCCGATGCGCTGCGCCAGGCGCTGTATCTCCGGCGGCAGGTCGGAGGCTGTCTGTATCGCTGGCCCTTGGGGCTGGATAGGAAACACAACCGTGTGGCGCTGCCGGCCCTTGCCAATCGGGCCAATGATGGGCACACGCGCCACACGGCGTGGGGGTTTAATATCGAACATCAGATCTCAAGCAAGGCGAGGGTGAAACGCCGCTTCGTGTCCTGCGGCTGTTCGGACGGTGAGTAGCTGTACTCCGTCTGCACCTCCTGCCAGTTTGAGACCTTCACCGTATAGCAGTTGCCTGCCTTGTCGTAGCAGTAGAAGGGCGTGGTGCGCTGGGCGAAAGAGTACAGCAACTGCGCCGTGGCGTCAATATCGCACGCATGTTCTACACCGGCGCGGTCGGTGAAGCGGCGTGTCAGCTCGACCACGCAGGTGCCGGTGCGCTTGTCCTTGAGCATGGGCATGTACTTGACCCAGAGATGCTCGACCTTGGGCGACTTGGTAATGTCGGTGGTCGTCAGGTCGAGCATCAGGCGGAAGGACTTGGCCACCGGCTTGCTGCGATAGACGCGTGTGCCCGCCGTCGGTGCCTCCGATAGGGGCGTGAGCACAGTGAAGGCGGTGCTTGAGTCCACACTCTTCACCTGGCGCGTCTCGTCGCCGATGCGCACCCAATCACCAGCGGCCATGAGCGCAGTTGAGTCCACGTTCACGCTGCGTATGCTGCTGCCCGCCGCCACCGTGGGCGCTGTGGCGTAGGCAGGGCCCCAGGGGAAGGTGAGCCGGTCGGCCACAGGCGTGGCGGTTACCGACCCCAGGAGCGTCCAGGAGCCGTAGTGGTCGCACTCGTAGTAGACCTTCACTGTGCAGCCCGACGGGCACTCGCCTAGCAGGCCGACCTCTAGCAGGTCCTTGTCCACAAGCGCCAGGTCGTCACCGAACCAGGGCGTGACCAGCTGCCCCTGGATGGCGTAGGGCGTGCTGGTCGCCTGGTAGGGGTTGTCGGTCGTGTCGGAGAACTGGACGTAGGCCGTCTGGCTGCCATAGCCCAGCCACAGCCGGTTTGGCGTGACGGTCGTGTCATAGCACAGTGCCCGGCAAGGGGCGCCGCTTGTCGGGGCGCGGACGAGCTCGTGCCAGCCGGTGCCGTTGTAGAGGAGCACGCTTGAGCGGCCCGACGTGCCGGCATCTACCGCCGCCATGAGCCAGTTGGTGAGCGATACCATGGCGACAATACTGCCCGCCCTATCGGAAGGCAGCCCGGCGTCCTCGTCCGGCCCCACACTGGCGAGCAGCCCATCCTGGTACTGCACCAGGCTGTGCAGGATGGGGACGTACATGCGGCCGTCGCGCGCCCAGGTCGTCAGGCCACGCCCGTTGTCGCTATCGGCCTGGCTGGTCCAGTCCTTGATGCGATCCACCAGATCGTTCTGCTCGCTCTCCGGCCCCAGGCGGTAGAGGGCGTAGTTGGTGGCCACGTAGACGTCATAGGAGTAGCCGGTGAGGCCGGTGATGCGCTCACCACGACCGTAGTTGCCGACCTTCCAAGGGTAGCCCCAGGTGGCGCCATCGGCGCAGTAGTAGACCAGGTTGTCGGTGCCATCCTGCGTCGAGCGGTAAAGGTAGCCCCGGTCCACCAGGAGCCGCGTTGCCGTGACGCCGGTCTTCTCGGTCCAGGCCGTGCCATTGTAGGTCCAGGCGTTGCCGTCGCTCTGCGCCACCCAGAGGACGCCGCCAAAGGAGACCATGTCGGACACGTTGTTTGGAAAGTCGGCCTTGAGCGACGTCCACTTACTGCCACTCTGGTCCCACTTATACACCGCCTTGCCGGCGCCACAGTAGACGCCACCGTTGTAGGTAGCAAAGGTGGAGACGGTACCGGCCAGGGGCGACTCGGAGAGCAACTGGAAGCAGCCGTCCCAGCCACTGCCGACCGTAGCCCAGGAGGTAGTGTAGCCGGACATGCTGCCGTTGGCGTAGGCGCCGTCGGTGCGCGCCGTCCACTCCACCCAGCCGACGCTGAGGGCGCTGGCATCGAGCACAATCCAGTAGGTCGTGCTGGCCGCGAGCGCGCGCGTGCCTGACGGGAAGGAGACCGTATACCAGGCGCCGGGGTCGGGCAGCGTAGTCACGGCAAAGGTGCTCGTCAGGCCGTCACCAGCGAGCGTGCCGCTAGGGGCGCCAGCGCTATCGGTCTCGATGCGCACGGTGACGTTGCCGCCGGCACCACCACCACGGCGCAGGTAGAGCGAGATATTGGCACAGGTGTGGGCAGCGCAGGTGAACGACTGCGCCAGCTTCTTGTAGGTTAGCGTCGGCGCTGCCTGTTTGTAGCTCGTCGCGCCGGTCACGTCCACGATGGTGCCGCCCAGGTTGGCGGTATAGACCAGCGGCCCCAGGGTCAGCTGCCGCCTGATCCAGGTGCAGGTGTTGTAGTTGTCGTAGAAACGTGCCGGATCGCCGCCGTTCCACTTCTCCTGAGCGCGGCCGGCGTGCCAGTCCTCTTGCTCGGCCACCGACCAGGCGTCGAAGTCCTGCGCCGTCCTGGCCTCCACCACACGCTGTGCCATCTGCTCGGCACTGGCCCAGGTCAGCGGCCCCAGCAGCATCAGGTCCAGGCGCTCGCCTGAGCCGGGGTCTTCGAAGGACAGGTCGTAGCGCGGATCGGCGGCCATCAGGACCTCACCCCATAGGTGCGGTACACCTGGTAGACGCTACCAGCAATCCTGGGCATGGACTTGCCCCGTGCCACCTCGGCGCGCGGATAGAGCTGCTGAGCGCGCGTGATATGCGTGCGCTGCTGGTCGAGCGTGTCGCCCGTGATCGCCCGTTCGTGCAGCATGGCAGCGCCGTAGAGGGCCACGAAGGCGCGCAGGTTGCCCTCGTGCTGCGGCGGCACCGGCAGCTGATACGTGTCGGCGGCGGGCATAGCGATGGGGCTTATACCGGTCAGGCGTAGTGTCACACCGGTGGTGTAGCTGTGCGCATCGGAAAGGACGAGGCTGCGTGTGCTGGTGACGACGCCGCCAGTCACCGTCTCGTCATCGATGACGCGCCAGTCGTGCAGTGTCGCGAACTTAGCACCCGTCACATCAGTCGCCAGCTCCACGCGCACCAGGCGCCCGATCGTTGCCGGCAGGGTGTACTTGTACGTGTCGGCGACGATGCTAAGCGACGTATCCAGGCGCACCTGGTAGAAAGCGGGGAAGGCATCAATAAGGGCGTCCTCGATCGCCTTCAGCGCCTCGGCCTTGGGTGGGCCGCTCCAGAAACGCACCGTGTCACCGGCGCCCACAGTGGCAGTGAACGCTGCACTCACCGTCCACGTGCCAGACGAGCCGGCAAAGTCGGACACGTGGCGCGTCTCGCCCTGTGGCGCCAGGCCATCGGTGGTCGTGATGATGTTGGCCCAGGCGTTGTTCCACCAGTCGTCGGCGTACATTGGCCCGTTCGTGGTATCCACGATGGTGGTTGTGCTGCCGCCCGTGGCCGTGGTCTCCAGGTAGGGGCCACCGTACTCGCGCAGCAACGCACCCAGTAGATCATTCAGTGTCAGCGCCATACTTCACCCCTACCACATGGTTGTACTTGACGATCGCCTCCTCTTCCTCGCCCTGCAGACCGTAGAGCCTCATCGAGGCCGGCAGTGCCTTCGCCTGGACGACGACACAGCCGACCTGGTTCAGGTAACTACGCAAGGATGGTATGTCCCAGGCGGAGAGGAAGTAGCCGTGCTCGTCGTCCTGCGGCCCATGGACCAGGAACGGCCAGGCCGGGCACTCGTGGCCGCGGGCCAACTCGTCCACGACAAAGTCAAAGCTAGGCACGACGACATGCAGCTCGCCATCACGGGCAAGGAAACTGGCGGCGAACTGCAATAGCCCCAATGCCTTGCCACGCCCCAGCCGCTGCAGGCAGTTGTACAGGTAGACACGCCCAGCCGGTCTTGGCGCCGTCTCGGTCAACTCGGCGCGAGGCTCGTCTGGCCAGCGACGCGCCACCTCGGCCTCGGCACCCTCGCCCATGTACAGGGTGACAAGCGGCGCACTGGCGCCCTCAGAGGCGTTCGCTGACATGGAGCTGCTCTGTGTCAATGTTGAGGAAGCGCCAGTGGGCGTAACGCTTCTGGCTGAGGAGTCTGGCGATGTGGTCTTGCGTAAGGCGGTAGACTGGCGCCGTCGAGCGGAGCGTGATCGCATGTTTGTCACAGAGTGGCCCCTCCACCGGGCTGAACCATCTCGCCTCTTCCCAGCACGGTTGCAGCGAGCGGCGCATCGTGTTGCAGCGGATATAACGCATGGCGGTAGTCTTCTCCATCTATCGTGTACTCGCCGATGTGGCCACACTCGATGCTGGTATCGGCCACGGGCTTGTAGCCAAGTGGGTCAAGCAGCTCGCACCAGAAGAAATCCTCGGTGCGGCCGCTATCCATCAGGAAGTAGGGGTAGTTGCGATGCCTGCCGGCCTCGTCGTCCTTCGCCGCCATCTCCGCCGTGTACACCACATAACCCAGTGCTAGGTGTTTATCCACGTCGTCGGGTGGCACCGGGCGCAGCATGCTGGTAGGTGAGCGCACGACGACGTAGTGGTCACGCACGGCCTCGAACAGGCTGCGGTGGATCAGCGAGCAGCCCAGGCCACAACCATCGACGGTGATGATCTCGCCGCGGTAGTAGTCCTCAACGGGCATGTACTCGCCACCAGCGACGCGGCGGTAGATGAGCGGGTGTGGTGCCAGGCCATGCTTGACGTCCACCCGGCCAAAGTAGACGCCGGTGGCAAATGGTTCCTTGAGCGCTAGCAGCCGCTCGATGGCGCGCTTGGGTGGCACCGTGTCGTCGTCGAACTGCACCAGCCACTCGCTCTTGCCGCGCATGAAGTCGTCGGCGATGCTGCAACGGGCCGAGTCGGTGAGCGCCCCCGTCGCCGCCATTACCTGGGCGATACTGATGCCGGCGCGCTGCGTCGCCAGCGCCACCGAAAGCACCGCCTGCCACCAGCGCGGGTGCTGCCATTTGTTCGCTGGGACAGCAATGTCTACACTTGTCCTCACCCAACCCCCAGGCTCACGCAGGGGCGAGCGCACTGCTCGCCCCTGCACTACTAGATTACAGGCTAGTACCAGTCGTCACGATAGAACCGTGGGCCTTGTCGCCCTGCTGCACGACAAGCGAGAACTCGCCCACGATCTCGCGGGCGTAGAAGTCGCCAGTCTTGCCCAGGTCTTCCTCGGACCAGGGATCGTACTCGTAGACGCCGACGAAGTCGGGGTCGAGCAGGAAGGCGTACTTGGCGTTCATCCAGCGGTTAGGCAGGAGCTCCAGTTCGCCATACTGCGTCACCACCCGCTCCAGCCTCATGCCGAGGGACCGTTCGTCCTGGCTCACTTTGACGAAGCTGGAACTGTCAATCAGGTTACGGATGTTGAGGATCGTCGCCGGGTTGGCCATCAGGATGCGCGGGTTGCCGCCGTCCTGGAAGCAGGCCAGCATGGTGTTGTCGATGTTGGCCTTGCTGATGGTCGTGGTGGTAGTGGTATAGTTGCCGGCGGTGGTGATGAAGGTTGCCAGGCTGCCCATCCGGCGCGGCGTGGTGGCCGAGCCGGCGGAGCGCATGCTGACCTCGAAGATGCAGGCCTTCTCCAGCGAGCGGTTAAGCTCCTTCAGCTTCTTGTCGCGCTGGTAGTCCAACTCGTTACTGATGCCATGCTCGAGCAACTTCTCCTGGCTACGGGTGACCTTCACGGCGTCCTGGATAATCTGCGTATAGTTGTACGGGTTATTCAGGGTCGTGGTCTGGCCGTAGTCGGTCGTTGCGCCTTCCAGGCGGGAGTTGGTGATATAGGAGCAGGCAGCGTTCGAGGCATGGGAAGCAGCGGTGCCAGCAACGCCACGCGTCACGGTGACGACGTTGGTGGCGGTGTTGACGGCGCTGACCCAAACCACTTCGCTGTCTATCAACCAGTTGTCGCCAACCTTCCACAAGGAGGCATCGGTGACGGTTAGGTCGGTGACGGTCGTGGCCGAGGCGGCAGCGGCGAGAGTGTCGGCGGTCGTGGCGAGCACGTCCTCCAGCCACTCTATCTTCGTGCCACCACGCACGATGCTGAACTTGCTCTCCGCCGAACCGGGCGGGAACTTGGCGAGAAACGGCGTGTCGCTCGGGTCAATTAGACTTACGGAGTCGGAAATGACCCGGCGCGCTATGTTAGTGTCAGTATAAGTCGTACGGGGCTGATCGACAACAGCCATGTGAGTCTCTCCTCATGACAGGTGTGGTCGCCCTTGGGTTAGCCTACCAGTCGGGGTTGAAGCCAGCCTCGCGCGCCCGCACGCGGTAGTTCCGCCTGATCACAGCGGTCCTGTTACCGGTGGCGCCCTCCAGCTCCTTCTGCATCTGCGCCTTGATAGCCGCTAGCCCCTTGGGCAACGGTGTGGGTTCGCCAGTCGCGAGCCGGTCGGCTCCGGTGGCACGTCGCTCTTGCGTCTCGGACTGTTTCGCCTGCTCTTTCAACGCTGCTAGCCTCCGTTCCTCTTCCTCCCTCGTCCGCTTGAGTTCCTTCAGCGCTTTGGCCTCTGCTACGATGCCGGACCACTCCTGTTCAGAGCGGCCATAGTACGGCTGCCCGTTCACCTGTGGCAGGTCGGCTTCGCTCAGCCCCGCCTCGGCCAGGTCGGCTTTCACCTTCGCCTGGACATAGCGGGCTGCCTGTTCGCGCACGGTCTCCTCAATGGGCGCTAGGATGGCGGTGGCCTTCTCAGGCTCCAGTCCTTCGGCGACTAACTTCTCGTGTGTGCTCACCAGTGCTGCCCGGCGTGCCGCCTCTCGTGCTGCCTGCTCGCGTGCCTCTGCCTGTTCGGCGCGCCTGAGGGCCTCGTCGCGTTGGCGCTGCAACTTGGCCTCCAGTGCCCGCCACTGGGGCAGTGTGGAGAGGTCAATCTTCGAGAGGTCGGGCTGTTGAGCTTCGTTAGCGCCGGCTACGGTCTCGGCTGGTTCCGCCTGCCCCTGCTGGGGCTGTTGGCTAGGCGCGCCTGCACCATACAGGCCGCCCTCCTCACCCGCTCCGCTCGCAACTTGCTCGTTTGCCATCGTGTTCTACTCCCTCACTTCTTTCGTTTGCGGCCTGCAGCCGCCATCTTCGCCATGGCCTTAGCACCATAGCGTTTTCTGCCTATATAGGCGGCCAGTGCCGCCGGGTCGGTCACGCCCTTGCGCTTGGCCAACTTCGCCTTGAGCGCCTTGAAGCGCGCTCCTGAACCGAGCTTTGCCTTTGCCATTTACGAACTCCTCCTAGGATGCATAGCCATGTACCATATCTCACTGTCACTCGGCTTGCGCTGAGTCACCTGGTACCAGAGATCGCTGTGTGTCACCTTCGGTTGTGCTAGTCTGGTGGGGTAGGCACCAGCATGCGGGCCGTAATGCTCGTTGCTGGGGCGGAAGCGTGCCGGCGCCTCACCGCGCCCGCTCCACCCACCACCGCCACCGCGACCACCACCGTAGTGCGACTCCGGCCAACCGGCGGCGGCTTGTGCCTGTAGGTTAGCCAACTGCTCTGGGCGCAGGTAGTACTTGGCCCAGACGGGGTGCGCCAGGGCGTAGGACAACTGCACCTTGCGGTAGCTGCTGGTGCGTGGCAGGGGGCGCTCTTTCTGCCACTGCTGCTCTTCCTGGCGGGCCTGGTCGTACTCGTTCGGATCGCCAAAGCTCAAGTTCGGATTGTTCTGCTTGAACCATAGCAATCTTGCTATAACCTGCTGTTCCGGCACCTGGTCGCGCGTCTTCGGGTCGAGCCAGGCGGCCACGGTCGGGTCCTCGTACAGGCCAGCGTCAACAGCGCGCCAGCCGGGCGTGATGTTGTAGTAGGTCTCCCAGGCGAGACTGCCTGGTCCACGGAAGGGGTCGTACTTGTGGTCGGCCAGTGCCGCCTTTGCCTGAGCTGCCCTCTGGGCATCGCCACTGTACAGGTCGGCGGTCAGCTTCTTGTACTCGGCGTGGGCGGCGGCCATGTCGTCGGGGTAGAAGAGCATCTCGCTAGCGTTGTACTGCGGTGCTGGTGCCCCTGGCATGGGGGTGGGCGCCTCGCCGTGCACACCGGCGGCGCCTCCGTAGGGCACGCCCGTGCTCGTCGCTGCTGGCGGTCCATACAGGCGCGTGTAGTAGTCGTACCACTGCAACACCGGCTTGGCGTACTGCTCCTCGGAGTAGCCGCCACTGTAGTTGGTGAGCGCCTTGGTGAGATCGCCGCCAGCGGCGTCTATCTTGCTTTTCAGGATGCTAATGCCAACGGCGATGTTGGTGGCCGGGTCCTTCAGTTGCTCCGCTGTCGGCCTGCCGCTGAACATGTCACCGTACTGTTCCTTAGTCAGGTCGCTGGGCATCACCTGCATCAGGCCGACCGCACCGCTCCCGGAGACGGCCCAGCGGTTGAAATCGCTCTCAACCTGCATCACCGCCAGCACCAGTCCCGGGGGCACCTTCGCCGCCCCCGGCTGATGCGTGACGCAGTACACCTGCTTCAGGATCTTCAGCCGCTCGGCGGGGTTGCGCACGAAGCGCGCCATGCGCGGCTCCATCAGCGTGTACCAGACCGCCGCGTCGTAGCGGTTCATGAAGCACTGCGCACGCCGGATCGCGTGCTGCACGATCGGGCGCAGCGCCGGATCGCGCTGCCCGCGCGCCTCGGCCCGCGGGCCGAACGCGAGCGCGAGCCCGATAAGCAGCGCTGCTGCGGCCCTAGCGGCCGATCCGCGCACGCAGGAAGCTGAGGGCCTCATCGGCCGGGAATTCCACACTCTCGCTCTCGCGTCGATGCCGGTACTCCAGGCGGCCGGCCGCAAGGCCCCGTTCGGCCACCACCAGCCGGTGCGGAATGCCCAGCAGCTCCGCATCGGCGAATTTCACCCCGGGGCGCGCGTCGCGGTCGTCGTACAGCACCTCGATGCCGGCGGCCGTGAGCTCCCCGTAGAGCCGATCGGCCGCCTCGCGCACCTGCGGGGCCTTTTGCGCCCCGAGGCTCACCAGGACCACCTGGAACGGGGCGAGCGGCTCCGGCCAGATGATGCCGCGCTCATCGTGATTCTGTTCGATCGCCGCTGCCACGACGCGCGTCACGCCGATGCCATAGCAGCCCATCAGCAGGGTCACTTCCCGGCCGGACTCATCGAGCACCAGCGCCTTGAGCGCATCGCTGTATTTGCGGCCGAGCTGGAAGATGTGACCCACCTCGATGCCGCGGGCGAGCTTCAGCCGTCCCTGACCGCTCGGGCTCGGGTCGCCTTCGACCACGTTGCGCAGGTCGGCGGCCACGTAGCCCTGTATGTCGCGGTCCCAGTTCACGCCCGTCAGGTGCATGTCCTTCTCGTTGGCACCGCAGACGAAGTCCGCCACGGCGAGCGCGCTGTGATCGGCGTAAATGCGGCACTTCAGGCCCACCGGACCGATGAAGCCGGCTTCCGCGCCCGTGGCCTGGTGGATCCGCTCGGCGCCGGCCATGCGCAGCGGGGCGGCGACGCCCGGCAGGTGCTGCGCCTTGGTGGCGTTCAGTTCATGATCGCCGCGGATCACGAGCGCCACGACCGCCGCATCGCCGTCGCCGTCGCCTTCGACCAGCAGCGTCTTCAGGCAGTGCTGCGGCGGCACACCGAGCAGCTTGGCGATGGCCTCGATGGTCTTGGCTCCGGGGGTCGGCACCTTCTGCAGCGGCGCACCGGGGCCGGGGCGTTCCCCGGCTGGGGCGAGCGCCTCGGCTGCCTCCATGTTGGCGGCGTAGCCGTCGGCATCCGAGAACACGATGGCGTCCTCGCCGGAGGAGGCCAGGACATGGAATTCCTGCGAGACGTCCCCGCCGATCGGGCCGGAGTCGGCGCGCACGGCGCGGAAATCGAGCCCCATGCGCGTGAAGATGCGCGTGTAGGTCTCGTGCATGAGCCGGTAGCCGGCCTGCAGGGACGGCTCGTCGGCATGGAACGAATAGGCGTCCTTCATGACGAACTCGCGCGCCCGCATGACCCCGAACCGCGGGCGGATCTCGTCGCGGAACTTGGTCTGCACCTGGTAGAAGTTCACCGGCAGCTGCCGGTAGCTCTTCAGTTCCCGCCGCGCGATGTCCGTGATGACCTCCTCGTGGGTCGGTCCAGCCACGAAATCCCGCTGATGGCGGTCCTTCAGGCGCAGCAGCTCCGGTCCGTATTTCCCCCAGCGGCCCGACTCCTGCCACAGCTCGGCCGGCTGTACTACCGGCATCAGCACCTCGAACGCCCCGGCGCGGTTCATCTCCTCGCGAATGATGGCCTCGGCCTTGCGCAGCGTGCGCAGGCCCATCGGCAGCCAGCTGTACAGACCCGCGGCGAGCCGGCGGATGAGCCCGGCGCGCAGCATCAGCTGGTGGCTGACGATCTCCGCTTCGGCGGGGGTTTCTTTGGTGGTTTGGATCGGATAGTGCGAGAGTCTCATGACAGGGATCTTGGCCTCGGGGTAAGCCCTCATCATAACAGCTGGGCCCAAGCTGATAAGATGTGCCGGTAAACTCCCCGAAAGGCCAGCCCGAGTCCGCCCGCGCCATGTCCGAGAATCCACGTCCCGACAGCGATGACCCCGTGCCCGAAGCGCACGCGCTGCGCCGGCCGCGGCGGGGCTTTTACCTGCTGCCGAACCTGTTGACCACCGCCAGCCTGTTTTCCGGCTTCTACGCCATCGTCGCGGCCATCGACAAGCACTTTGCCCAGGCCGGCATGGCCGTGTTCATCGCGATGGTGTTCGACTCGCTCGACGGGCGCATGGCGCGCCTGACGCGGACCGAGAGCGCGTTCGGCAAGGAATATGACAGCCTCTCGGACATGGTCTCCTTCGGCGTCGCGCCGGCCATCGTCGCCTACCAGTGGGGCGTGGTGCGTATCGCGGAGTACGGGCGCGCCTGGGGCCGGTTCGGCTGGCTGGCGTGCTTCTTCTATGCCGCGGCGGCGGCGCTTCGCCTGGCCCGCTTCAATGTGCGCACCGCCAGCGTCGATAAGCGCTTCTTCGAGGGGCTGCCCAGCCCGTCGGCCGCGGCCACGGTGGCTGGCTTCGTGTGGGTCTCGAGCCAGTGGCGAGAGCCGGGCCTGACGGGCTTGATCGTGGCCTTCACCGTGACGGCGCTCGCCGGGGCGCTCATGGTCAGCCGGTTCAGCTTCTACAGCTTCAAGACCATCGATTTCGATGGGCCGATCCGCTTCATCTTCCTGCTGTTCGTCCCGCTGGCGTTCGTGCTGATCGCGAGCGATCCGCCGCTGATCCTGCTCGTCATGTTCGGCGGCTACGCGGTCTCCGCGCCCCTGCAGTGGCTCTGGCGGCGCCTGCGCCGCCGGCGTCGGCTCCCGCAGGAGCGACCGCATTCATGAGCGGCGGGGCGCGCCGCGCCGAGTACCTCGAGGCACTCGGCATCGACTGCTGGGTGCCGCGGGCCGTGCCCGCAGGGAATGCAACGGCTGAGGTCCCGTCCGAGCTCGCGCCGGCGGCGCTCGAGCCGAAGTCCGTCGAGCCGCCACCGAGTGTCGCCGCCGGATCCGCACCCGAGCGCCCGGGCACGGCGGGGGTGGCCGAGGCGTGGGAGCAGCTGCTTGAGCAGGTCCGAACCTGCACCGCTTGCGCGCCGCACCAGACCCGCACGCAAGCGGTGTTCGGCGTCGGCGATCGGCGGGCCGAGTGGATGGTGATCGGCGAGGCGCCGGGCGCCGAGGAAGACCGCCGCGGCGAGCCGTTCGTCGGCCGTGCCGGGCAGCTGCTCGATGCGATGCTGCGCGCGATCGGGCTCGGCCGCGAAACGAACGTGTACATCGCCAATATCCTCAAGAGCCGCCCGCCCGGCAACCGCGACCCGCGGCCGGAGGAAATCGCCGCCTGCCTTCCCTACCTGCATCGGCAGATCGCGCTGGTGCGCCCGAAGCTGCTGCTGGCCGTCGGGCGCATCGCGGCGCAGACACTGCTCGGCACCGATGCGCCGCTCGGGCGGCTGCGCGGCCGGGCGCACTCGTTCGGCGAGTACAACGTGCCGCTCGTCGTGACGTATCATCCGGCCTATCTGCTGCGCGCACCTGCCGAGAAACGCAAGGCATGGGAAGATCTGCAGTTCGCGCGCAGCCTGTTCACGCAGCTGCGCGACCCAGAACCGAACGATGGCCACCGCTCCTGAACTGCTGAAGTCGATGCCGCCGGCCTCGATCCGCCCGATGTGCGGCGGGGACGTCGCGGAGGTTTTCGCCATCGAGCGGGCGGCCTACACCTTCCCCTGGACGGCGGGCATTTTCCGCGACTGCCTGCGCGTCGGGTACGTCTGCCGCGTACTGATGCTCGCCGAGCGGGTCGCAGGTTACGGCGTGATGAGCCTCGGGGCGGGCGAGATGCACGTGCTCAACCTGTGCATTGCCGAGGAGCATCGCGGCCGCGGCCACGGCCGGCACATGCTCGAGCATCTGCTCGCGCATGGCGCGGCCGCCGGCATGCTGGATGCCTTCCTCGAAGTGCGCCCATCGAACTGCGCGGCGCTCGCGCTATATCACTCGCTCGGCTTCCAGCAGATCGGCATGCGCCGCGGTTACTATCAGGCGGTCAACGGCCGCGAAGACGCCTGCGTATTGAAATTGACCCTGCGCGCGGACCGCGCCTGACGCCCCGGGCCGAGCTGAACTCAGGGTGTATTGCCGACTCGGCGGAAGCCTTCGTAGGCGAACGCTCCGGTGTCTGCGCTCATGAACAGGGGCACCGCAGGCCGCCGGAAGGCTCGCCCTCAGACCCTCAGGGCGTAAGCGTAGACCCTTCAAACCCCTCGGTTTCTGCGTACGGGACGGGCAAGGCGCGCCCAGAGCAAGCCTCACTTTTCCGTATCTCAAATCCGCAAAAGTTAGAATTTTTCTTGCAAAAACCTCCTCGACGATGCTAACGTTTCCGTATCTGAAGTACGGGAAAGTTAGAATTCATGCCCCTCCGCCTCGTCGGTGAGACGATCGACAAGACCCGCAGCCACTACCTTGCCGAGACCGGCAAGCTCGTCCAGCTCATTGGCCGCGCGACGCATCGCGCATCCGCGGTGCGAGAGCGCGCACGAGCTCGTGGAGTTTGTCCAGTGCGGCTTCTTGGCTTCTGTCGCCATCGCGCGCAGCGCGACTGCGAGGCAGCGAACTTCCGCGGGAGACGTC
>Ga0078972_1011540_pt1 | contig 15760 bp, 7 predicted proteins | sample YelNatPaOPGAMG01_FD_67568 | JGI IMG/M metagenome (GOLD analysis project Ga0078972, IMG submission 67568) | Hot spring thermophilic microbial communities from Obsidian Pool, Yellowstone National Park, USA - OP-RAMG-01 (SPADES assembly) (version 2) | ecosystem: Environmental > Aquatic > Thermal...
TTCGGCTCGGCTTACAACAATGACGATGACGATGCCGACGATGGAAGCGGGGGAAACATAGCAGCCGACGTGTTTGCCTACACGGCGCCGGGGCGAATGGCCGACGGAGGATCTGCTACCCGGGCAGACCCGAGCGTCCCTACGGTGCCTTCCTCCTATCTACAGACCGCGTATAGTCTAACCCCGGAAACTGGGTTACCAGCTGCAGGCGGATACGGTGCTGCAGGTTTTGCCGACCTCGCCGGTTCCACTCTCACAGTGGGAAAGAATTTTTACGCCAACGGAACTACTTTGAACAACAATACGGGTAACTGGACCCTCGTGATCCAGTCGGATGTGGGGGATTCGGCCGTGGCCTTCGCAGAGGCTTATAACCTTTCTGTAAACTACTGCCAGGCAACCCGAACCATTGCAGCGGCAGAGAATGTTACAGCCCCAAACTCAGGTCCTGGTGCCAACACCAACTGGGACACAACTCGGGCGGTGCTTGTCCCCGGAAACCCAGGTTTGGGTACTGGCACCTACACGGTGTACGACGATGTGATCCGGGTGGAGTTCTCCAAACCCATCGAAAATAGCAAAAACGAGATCAACGAGATCATTGGATACTCTTCATCGGTAACGAACCTCCGGACAGATAGCGGAAATGTGGTATTCACGGGTGCCTACATCGATCCGGAGTGTACCACCTCTACCAATGGGCAGGGGGATCTATCGGTGTTCTACCTCAAGGTTGCCGATGCGGATCGCTGGAACACCGACGCTACCGGAACTTCGGCAGGAAACGCGGGCAGTACCGACCGCGGGCGGGGTGGGATTCCTCCGGCCCATCGTAACCGGGTGCCCAATATCTGGTTTGCCAAAACCGGGGAGATAGGGAAGCCCGGGTGGGAGTCGGCAACAACATTAAACAATTTCTTCGTGTTCCGGGACTCCAGTAAGAACAGGGTCCGTTCCACTGCCCGGGAGGGACAGGCAGGAACCCCGGGTTATGATAACGCTACGGGACGGTTTACCAGCGTGGCAGACGGATGCCGCCCGGTACTGGTGGCTGTGCAGCGGGGACGGGCTCCCCACGACGAAGACTCCACGGGCAATCCTCTCACCTACAGGCCCTACGATGCCCACAACTACTTCCATCTCCGGTACTCGGAACCGGTGAACATCGGCACCGATCCAGCCTTCCAGATCGGAGCGGGAAGTCCTGCATCCAACGTCCGGGCGCAAACGAGTTTCTCCGCTCCGAGTGAGTGGGGAGGACACCTGAGTTCTTCCGGCGGTACGGCAACGTTGACTGGATTTTTCTCATACCCAGGGGCCATTGACCCCGGGAGTAGGGATGGGAATCTAGCGACAAACTCCCTCTATCGAGCTTCCCCCCAGGGAGAAAACCCTGCAGGGGATTTCGGCCTCACCATCTATGTCTCGGGCTATAGTTTCACCTCCGGATCGGAACGGTACTGGCCCGGGTACCATTCCAACCTGTCCGATCCTGCGGGGCAGGCAATCACGGTGCTTCCCAATAGCTTAATCAAGGATGCCGCGGGGAATCCGGTGGAACCTACGTCGAACCCCTATACGAAAGCGACAATTACCATAGGCTCTACTCCGAACACTCCCTGGAACCCCACTAATGCTTCCCTCGGTGCCGGGATGCCCGCCTCAAACTTGAACAATTGGGACATCGATCCCCCGGCTTTTTCCACCTACCTTCCCGGTGACATCAAAGAGGTGGTCAGCCGTGCCACTACTATCACCAACCTGGTGAACCGTATGGAGTTCTTTATCCAGGACAATAGTTCAGAAGACGCAGCCTGGGATCCTACGGAGAATTGGACAGGGACTCCTGAGCCCGATGCCCATCCTGATCGAGTGGCGAGCCGAACACATTTCGGGCAGCCGAACCTTCCGCGGGGTATCCGGGATTCCACCTGGTCGTACCCCGACGCGTTGGACAAGAAGCTGGCCTTTCAGTTCGAGGCAGTGGGAATCACTCCCCTGTTGAACACCTTCAATACGGGATTCGATACCACGGTGAACAACACCCTGTTCACTGAAGTGAACACACGGGACGATCCGTATTTTACCGTCCTCCTCCAGGATACGGGGCATCCCTGGGGCCTTATAACCCAGCTCTGGTTCACCTACGATCACACCAAGGCTTACCTCACAGACCTGGCAGGGAACCTCCTTCCTTCCACACCACATCCCTACCTAGCCATCGAGCGGACTCCCCCCACGATCGAGCTGGCCCTCGCTTCTGCGAATGATTCCAAAGTCTACGTGAAGTTTTCCGAACCGGTGTTTGGAGATAAAAATAATACCACAGAGATTTCTCCCTCTAAGTTCACCCTCAACAACGGGTTCAGTGTAACGAAAGTCGAACCCATCACCCGGGGAGACAACCCCATAAGTGTCTACGATGCCTGGCTCTATCTGAACCGCACCCTCACCCCCGATGAAATCCTCACTACCACCCTTGCTCTGGAAGGCTCGGTGAGCTTGGATCCTACCAAGGGAGTATGGGATAAGACAGAGAATGCAGCGCTTCCCACCGATGTGCACCGAATCACCGATGTGGGACTAGGGGTGGTAACCCCCATCTGGGCTTCCGACGGATTAGCCGTTGAAGGAAAACCGATGGATCAATCTTCCAACACCCTCCGGGTATTCGATGGAACGGGGCGCCTCCAGGTGCGTGACATCGTGCTACAGGCCCGAATCGAAGCTCCTTCCTTCACCAACCTTCCCCTGACCCTGTTCTACGACGTGGATGTACCTGAACAGTACTTCAACAAAACCGACGACGACCCCCGAAGGAACTTCCCCTCTATCTGGCTTCCCATCCGGCTCCGGGGACTGAACCCCTTGGGAAACCCCAGCGCCCGACAGGTATTTCCCTACGAGTCTCAGGGAGCTCTGAAAAACTTCCTCCTGCCGGGGACGGACACCGAGTTCCAGTCGGGTAAGAAGGTGGAGTTCCTCTTCCGGTTGGGGAACCTCTTCTGTGCCCGGCTTGCAGACCCCACGGATCCCACCAGTCTCGTCCCCTGGAGTTTCCTGCTCCAGGAACCCATCCGTCAGCGGGGAGGAGTTTCCATCTACAACAACGTGATCAATCCGGAGAACGGGGAAAAGGTAGTCCTCACCTACGAGGTAACCCGGCCCGGGATGGTGACAGTGCAGGTGTTCTCCCTCGATGGAAGTCTCGTGTACGTGATCCATCGAGGTTCTCAGGGAAAGGGTACCTACACCTACACCTGGAACGGGAGGAACATGGGAAACCGGATCGTGGCACGGGGAATCTATTTCATTCGGGTGGTGGGACCGGATATGGACGAGATCCGTAAGGTGATGGTGGTGAAGTGAATAGAAAGTTGAGGCAGCTTCCCCCCACCCGCTCAGATCGCAGGATGAAGGTTCTGTTTCCCTGTCGCAGAACGAGGGGGAAAGGACAGGCGGAACAACTACCGCTTCCCGGAAGGGAGCGGTACACACAGGCCCTTCCCACAAAGAGGGGGGGCCTGAACTTTCCCCACACACCGGCGGGAATCGCCTGAAAGTCGCCGGGCCTGGCGGACGGAGATGTGGGTTGATCCACCGAGGGGGAAGCCGAAGAATGAGAGGGCTTTTCCAGAAGCTTCCCTTCCTCTATCCAGGGAAAGTAGAAATCTAACCGGGGGATCAGATCCTTTACCACCCGGAGTGCAAACCGGTTTGCCATGTAAAGTCCGTAATCCACGAAGAACCGTACTCTCTCCTCGTGGAAAAACCTTCGGGCAAAGGTTAGGTGACCGATGTTGTTCAATCCGAGATAGACGAACGAGGAAGGCTTTTCCTCCAGATGCGTGCGGATCAATCCTTCGATCTGCGCCCAGTAGGGATCGGGAGTGAACAGAACGGGAGCGAGGGGAAGGAAGAGAGCCCCTCCCGGCTCGGTAAACCCCGCAGGCGCCGATGGGAATTCCGATACCCAGGGCTCAGGCGCTGACTCCATGCTCGAGCTTCCCTCCTGTAAATCTCTATCCGTTACAAAGGGGATTCCTGAGTGAGAAGGGTAGAGCCGATCCCGGGAGGGGAGGGATCGTATGGGCAAGCCCGTATACGAATCCTTGCAGGGGCTACAATCCAGGGAGGGGGGCGATTGAATCTTCCAACCCTCTTTGGAATATTCGTAGGGGGTAGTTTCCCGGCGAGGCTGGAGAATTCCCTGGATGTAGGCTTCTTTTCTCCTCATCCAGGCCTCCTCCGCTTCCCGGTACACTTCCCGGCGGATTTCTTTCAGTTTCGAGGGAGGAATGAAGATCGAAGGGGAAGGGGAACCGGATTCGGAGCCTGCCGGTATCTCTTGTTTCGCTCTCGAGGGCGGTAGTTCTATTTTCGTTGCCGGCGGAACTGGCATCTCTTGTTTCCCTGCCGGGGGCGCCGGTTTGCCTTTTTTCGTGTTCGGCAGCACTGGTATATTCAGGGTTACCGATACTCGGGTAACCTGGAAAAAGGAGTCTCCGGGAGGGGAAAGGTACCGGGAAAACACTTCCTCCACCCCCAGGCCGGAACGAGCCTCCTCCACAGGAATCGTTCCTTTCCAGGTCAGGAGAGTTTCGGGAGGTGCTGTACTTATGTTAACCACATTCACAATGATGGTTAACACTGCCTCTTTAGGCAGTGTGCCCTGGATCGGTTGGGAAGAGTCACCTGTTACAGGGCTTACAACTACCGAGACTTCGAGGGGAATCCGTTTCCGGGGCAGATTCCCCGGAGCTTCCGGAAGGGTATCCGCATGGGTAGAGATGAGAAAGATCTCGCTTCCCCTGGGGGGAGGGTGAGGGGCTTTGATCCATACAGGTTGTCCAGCCTTACAGGTGAGGATCGGCTTTCCCCGTTTCGTTGCCCCCTTCGAAGCCTCTTCCCCCTGGATTGCAGGATGGATCTTTTCGATCCCGAAAGGAATAGCCTCCATGCGGAGGCTCGACAGGGGCCTGAAAAACTGTAAGCCATCCCGCACCGAAAGCCCCTTACTAGGTTTCAACAGGAAGTAGTTTCCCTCTACCTCCAGCACCTTTCCCAGGGGGATACCCCGGTGGCCGGGGAACCGTGGATCCAGGATCCCGGGGAAGCCCGGAGATACGGTGCCCTTTTTCTTAAAAGAGCCCTCGTTGGTGGGGTGGGGTTGGACTTTGGGTATCTCTACGGAACTCGAGGCAACGTATCCTCGTGTTAGGGCACGGGAGAAGATCCAGCAGGCACGTTCCAGATGGCTTTCAGGATCAGGGGAATGTGCATCGAGAATGCCACGGTAGTAGGCCGTCACTGCGGCTACCCATTCGGGGGATTTGAGCCGCCCTTCGATCTTGAAGGCATCGATCCCCATGCTGCGCAACGCAAGCACTTCTTCTCCCAGGGCAAGGTCCTTGCAGGAAAAGAAGTATCCTTCTACGGGTTTACTTTTCAGGGGCTTGCCGGCCCTGAAAAAGGATGAGGCGGTGGGGTTCGTTTCCGTGGAATTAGGAAGATGGGCTGCGGCGGTAAGGGGCGATTCCGCAGAAGAAAGAGGGACTGCGCCAGGCGGCCCAGGAGTAGAAGCAAGGGGTGATTCTGCAGTGAACCAGCTCCGGCAAATCTGGGCGCATTCTCCCCGATTCCCCGAGCGGCCTAATAGGATTCCTGAGGCAAGGCAGAGGCCCGATACCGAGTAGCAGAGAGCCCCGTGAATGAATACCTCCAGCTCCACATCGGGATGGGAGGCGCGGATATGCTTGAGCTCTTCCCGGCTAAGTTCCCGGGCCAGGATGATCCGCTTGACTCCCAGGGCTTTCAGGGTCTCCACCCCTTCTGCATTGTGCACCGCCATCTGGGTCGAGGCGTGGATAGGTAGCCCTGGAAACCAGCGGCGCAGCAGGTACAGGACTCCCAGGTCCTGGATGATCACCCCATCTACCGCCAACGCCTCGAGGTCGTACAGTGAAGAGGCTACCGCCTGGAGTTCCTCCTCCCGAATCACCGTATTGAGGGCGGCGTAGATCCGTTTTTCCCGGGATTCCGCAAAACCTTTGAGGCGGGCTACCTCCTCCATCGTGAAGTTCTGCGCTCCCTTACGGGCCGAGAACTCCTTGAGACCGAAGTACACTGCATCCGCGCCTGCCTGAAAGGCGTGGTAGGCGGCGGAGAAGCTACCGGCCGGAGCGAGGAGCTCGGGCTGGTGTTGGGAGGGTTGATTCTTGTCATACTGTCTGTTCTGCATACATCTCGAACAGGCGAAGCCCCTCGGTGGGGAAGTAGGCCCTGAGTTCTTTCACCGTCTCCCGGATGATAGAGGCTTCCTCCTCATCACAGTAAATAATAAGGAGAAAATTCTCCTCCGGCCATACCGGATCCCCCTGTTTGGGGGTGGTTGATCCCACACCGTGCACGAAGGGAAACTTCGTGTATTTTTTCACCACACCCTTTTTATCAAACAACTCGAAGAGATCTTCTTCGATCGAACGGTTCCCGATGATTTCTAGTCGTTTCATCGCTGCCTCCTGTCTACGACTTGTCGCTCGGGGCTGTCATGGTGATCTTCCGGGTTTCCCGGATCCTCTGCCGCTTCTCCGCCCGTTTTTTTGCCCGTTTCTCGGAGAACTCGTTGAAAATCGAGTAGATGACGGGGATGAGGAAAAGGGTAAAGAAGGTACTTACAGTCAGTCCCCCGAAGATGGTTTTGCTGATAGGCTGAATCAGATCGGCCCCTTCACTGGGACGGAACGCGATGGGCAGAAGCCCCAGGATCGTGGTGAGGGAGGTCATCAGGATGGGGCGGAGACGGTTACCCCCTGCCTGTACGCAGGCTTCTTTGATGGGTAATCCCCGCTTTCGGAGCAGATTGGTGTAGTCTACCAGTACGATCCCGTTATTCACCACTACTCCCGCCAGAGTGACCAACCCTACGGCCGTGAAGGTACTGAAATTCGTATGAGTCATCACATGGATGAGGATTACCCCTATCACCGTGAGGGGAATGGTGAACATGATGATGAAAGGATCGAGGAAGCTTTCGAACTGACTGGCCATGACGCCGAATACTAAGGCGACGGATATGATGAGGATGATGATGAGACGATTCCCGTACTTCATGAGGTCCGCGTAATCCCCCGAGTACTCGATCACCATTCCCTCCGCCTGGGGAACTTCCCGGGCTATGAGGGATCGGATTTTGGCTTCCAGCTTGTTCAGGTCGGTGCCGGGCACGGTGCCCGCGGTAACGTGCACCACACGCCCCTGGTTTTCCCGTTTGATACTGACGGGGCCCACGGTGCGTTCAAGGGAGGCGAAACTGGCAAGGGGAATCCGTTTTCCCTGTGGATTGAGCACAAAGATTCTATTGAGATCGGGAACGGCATCACGGTCCTTCGGATCGAGGATCACCACAATGTCGTATTCGTCCCCTTCTATCCGATATTTGGAAGAAACGATGCCATCGATATTCGCCCGAATCTCGGCCCCGATGGTGGCGATATTGAGGCCCAGGTTGTAAGCCCGGTCCCGGTTGATGAAGATTTCGACCTGAGGCAGTCCCTCGTTCAGATCCACGGTAGGTTCCGTGGCCTCCGGCACTTCCCTCTTTAGGAGATCTTTGATCCTGTCGGCCGTGTCTTTGGCCAGCCGCAGGTCGTTCGACTTTATCAGGATATCCACCGGGTTGGTGCTTGGACCCATCTGAGCGGTCTGGAAGGAGAAGACCACCGCAGGGAACTCGTTGAAATGTCTCCGGAGTTTCATCTTTACCGTTTCCGAATCATCGATCCGCTCTGCATAGGTGGGTAGAGTCACCTGCAGGGTTCCTTTGTAACCCACCGTTCCGCCTAGAAAGCCGAAGAAACTCCGTTGGCCTGCGGAGATTACGATGTCTTTGTATCCCTGTACATCCTTCCGGACGATGTCCTCCAGTTGCTGCAGGATCGTCTGGGTAACCTGGTGTCGGGTGCCAATGGGCAGTTCCACATTCAGCACGACGAAATCCTGCTTCATCGTGGGGATGAACTCGAAGCCCGTCAACCGGATAAGGGTGAGGCTTCCGAGGAACAGGACCAGAATAAGAAATAGGGTAAGTTTTCGCCTGCGAAGGACGAACCGCAAGGAACTGCGGTACGCGTTATCCATACCGTCGAAGAAACTCGCCATCCGATCGTCGATCCACTTGAGGATCCCTTTGAGGGGCTGTTCCTTTCGGGAGGAGATGGGGAGGTAATGGCTGGCCAGCACGGGAACGAGGAAGATCGCCACGAATAGGGATGCCGTCAGGGAAATCACGATAGTAAAGGAAAGGCTCGCCAACATCTCCCCGATCATCCCCAGTTGATTCTTGAACAGGGCTACCGGTGCGAATACCACGATGGTGGTAAGGGTGGACGCGGTGATGGCGGTGAGCATTTCAGAGGTTCCCAGGATGGCGGCGGGCTTCAGTTTTGCCCCCTTTTCCCGGTACCGATAGATGTTTTCCAGAATCACGATCGAGTTATCCACCAGCATCCCGATCCCCAGAGCCAACCCTGTTAGAGTCATGAGATTGAGGGTGAGTCCGGCAAAGTACATGAGGGTGAGGGTAATGATGATGGACACCGGGATGGAAAGGCCTATGATGAAGGTGGTTCGTAGACTCCGGAGGAAAACGAAGAGGATCACCACTGCGAGGATTCCCCCGCTCACCGCCGATTGGGATACCTGGGCAAGGGAGTCCCTGATAATAGTCGTGGTGTCCCGGAGCACCTCCACGGATACCCCGCTGGGTAACGCCCGATTGATTCGGGGAAGGCGCTTCAACACGTTATCCGCGGTGCGTACGGAGTTTGTCCCGCTCTGTTTCTGCACGATGATGTACACTCCCGGTTTCCCATTGATCAGCACCGAAGAGGTTTCTTTTTTGTACCCATCGTACACGTTGGCAATATCCCGGAGACGAACCGCTTTGGGAGGCGTTCCCCTGTAGGTGATAACGGTGTTCTTGATCTCCTCAATCGATCGATACTCGCCGCTGGTGCGGATCAGGAAGCTCTTGGTCCCCTCATCGATACTTCCCGCGCTGATCTGGACGTTCTGCCCCCGCAGCATGGAGGAAACCTGGGTAAGGGTCAGGTTATAGGCTTCCAGCCGGTTCTGGGGAATCTCCACCATCACGGCCCGATCACGGCCTCCGCTGACACCCGCGAAGGCTACCCCTTCGATCTGCTCCAGCCTCGGTTCCACGTACTTCTCTGCGATCTGCTTCAGTTCTTCGGGGCTGCGGTTCCCTTTTACGATGAGAAACAGGATAGGGATCATGGAGGGGTCGAACTTGAAGATCTGGGGGGTGGTGGCCGTCTCGGGGAGATTCCCTTTTACCATTTCCAGCTTGTCCCGCACATCGTTGGAAGCTTCGTCCATGTTGGTGCCATACACGAACCGTATGGTGATCTGGCTGGAACCCTCCGAAGAGATGGAGGTGATCTTCTCGATGTTGGCCACGTTGCTCAGGGCCCCTTCCAGAGGACGGGTGATGAGCTTCTCGATCTCCTCGGGCCCTGCGCCCGAATAGTTAGTGAAAACCAGGAGAACGGGGGGACTCACCTCGGGGTACAAGTCTATGGCGAGATCGGTGATGGTGTACAACCCGAAACTTACCAGTAGAACGAAGATGATGAAGAAGGTGGTAGGACGGGATACAGCGGTTTTGGCAATCATACCCTGCCCCCTATTGGATGGTATCGGTTACCGGCAGGGGAGGAACCTCGCCGACGATCCGAACCACAGAGTTGTCTTCCAGGAGGGACTGCCCCATGATCACGATCACTTCTCCTGGCCGCAAACCTTTTACGATTTCCAGTTTCTCGTCGATTTGCACTCCGGGGGTAACCGGGCGGCGCTCCACCCGTTTGCCTGTAGAGGCGGCTGGATCATCCTTCACCACGAACACGAAGGTTCCCCCGTACCTCCGCACCAGGCAATCTACCGGAATCTTCACGATCCCCCATTTTCGTTCGGTGATGATCTTCAGAGCCGCGAACATTCCGGGCCGAATCCGGGGGTCCAGACGGTTGAGACGAACCTTGATTTCCAGCGAACGGGATGCGGGGTCTACCAGAGGGCTCAGCTCCGTTACACTCCCTCGAAAGATTTCGCCGGGAAAGGCTTCGAAGCTCACCAGAGCTTCCAGTCCGATCCGCATCTTTCCGATGAACCGTTCCGCCACTTCCGTACGGATTTCGAGGTTGTCCGTTGTGGTAACCCGGGCTATCGGGATACCCTGGGTGATGGTGGAACCCACGTACACGGGGATGTTCGAAACAGTCCCCGCAATGGGCGATTTCACCGGACTGGGAACGAAGATCATCCCCGGCTTGGACGGATCGATCTCGGCAATCACTTGATCTTTCTCGATCCGGTCACCCACGTTGATCAGCAACTTCGATACCTTGCCAAAGGTATCGGGATAGATATCTACGGTGGATTTGGTCAACACATCCCCGTTCAGCTCGATATAGTCGATCAGTTCACCGGCTACCGCTTGGGTGGTATTGACGGCGAACACCTGGCTCGGCTCCTCTTTTCCCATTCCAGCAGAGGCTTTCTCGATGGGTTTACTGCTAGGTTCCGAGGCGGGTTGTCCGGGGCTGGTTTTGGGTGCTCCTGCAGAGCCCTCAGGAATCTGGGGCTTGCAACCCAAGAGAAGAAGGAAGGTTAACAGTCCGATTCCAGCGGCCGCAGCCAGTAGGTTTTGTCTCTTTTTCATTTTCCTAACCCTCGTATCGTTTCCAGAGATGTGTTCAGGGCATTCTCCAGGTCGAGAAGCCCGGATAGGTAGTTATATTTTTCCTTCAGGAGATTCACCCGTGCCTCCTGGAGGTTTACTTCGGTGGTTTCGATCTGGGAGTAATCCTTCAACCCTGCCCGGTAGGCTTCCTGACCCATCTGATTGGCCTTTTCCGCCAGTTCCACGTTCAGTTTCAACACCTCGATGGATTTGGCCGATTTTTCGAGCCCTACAATGATGCGACGGATCTCGAGTTCTGCCCCCTGCAAGGCCTGGGACAATTGGACTCGAATCTTTTCCTTGTCGAGAGATGCATTGTAGATCCTGTTCTTCTGGGCTGAGTTGGGAATCAGGTTATCCAAGGACATCGATAGGGTTATCCCGAACATCCCGGTTTGCTGTTTCCAGCTTTTATCGAACCAGAAATCCCCAAAGGGATCTCCCTGAAAGGTGGGGTCCATGCTGTACATCAGGGTGAGCACGGGAAGGAGGTTCGATTGTTCCAGCTTCCACACTTCATCGGTGATTTTTTGTGCCAGGATAAGCCCCTGGACATCCAGACGGTTGGACAGGAACCGGGCGGAAAGTTCCCGAGCATCGAACTTATGGATCACCGGTTCGATGGATCCGGAGAGTCGAATTGGGGTATCCAGATCGATTCCTAAAAGGGTCTTGAACGAAAGGAGCAGGGTTTCGTACCCGTTCCGTATTTCGGCAATTACCGGTTTCAGACTCTCCATGGCTACCTGGGCCGCCAGCATGGTGTACTGATCCACGAGACCGCTATTGTAGTTCGCCTCTGCCTGTTTGAAGCGTGTAACCGCGGCCTGGTAGTTCTGTTCCGCCAGCTTGATACTTTCCTCGATCACCAGGAGATTGTAGAAAGTCTTTTTTACATCCAGTTCCACCTTCTTTCGTGCCTTTTCCAGGTTGATCCGACCCGCCTCGTAGTCCATCTCGGTGAGCCGCAGGCCATGGATCATGGAGTAGGAAAAGGTAATACTGGCCGAGATGCTGGCCCCCAGGGAAAACCGGTGGGGGGGAGTGTAGGTGTAGGGGATCACGCGGTCATACGATGGGCCCAGAAGTGTCATGATGGGCGTAGAATTTGGATCCGGGATCAGGGTGCTGACCGAACTGGGGCCCTGGTTCAGGCGGTTCAACTTTACACTGGCCGAAATTTTAGGGTAGAACACGTTGTACATCGTGTCCTTCGCGTTCCGCTTCACTTCGAAGGATAGCTGTTCGGTTTCGAGCCCCAGATTTGCCCTGAGAGCCAGGGCAACGGCGGTTTGTACATCGAGGGTGAGAGGCTCTTTTACGGATGGGGAAGTTTGCGCGTGGAGTAAGCCGCCTCCTGCGTAGATAAAGAGAAGGATCATCTCCAGGATCCGTACATACTTCTTCATACCGACTCCTTGGAAAGATGTGGGTTGGAAAGACCATACAGGTACAGTTGATGCATGGTGCGTATTTTAGATGACAAAGATTCAGTGAGTTCCGGGGGGCCTGCCGTGTCCCGTAGTGACCGGAAGGTCAGCACATGGAGAAGTACCGCAGCGGGGATAAGTTCCTCTTTCGCGCAGGAAAGTTCTCCCTTTTCATGGGCTTCGAAGAAGAAGTTGAAGTATTCCTCCATGAAGGACCGCCCGGGTGGCCGGATGGGGATGCGAATGTTCTGAAAACGGAACCAGTTGAACAGGCTCAGGAGGGAGGCGTTCGATAGGGTGTGCCTGAGGGTGATGTACATGAATCCGTAGGATCGTTCCGCAAACCCCGATAGGGAAGAGAGTTTTTCCTTCAGAACTCGCAGCAGAAACCGCTGTTCTTCCCGCAGGAGAGTCTCGAACATCGAACGTTTACTGCGAAAGTGGGAGTACAGGCTGCTTTTGGACATGCCGAGTTTTTCCGCGATCCGTTCGATCGATGCCTCCCGGATTCCCACGGAAGCCGATACATCCACGATGGCCTGGAAGATCCGGTCGTGTTCCCGTTTCGGAGGAGGAGGGAAGAGTGTCTTGTTCTCTATCTCCTCGTAGTCGATTCTGGTCGGGCGGAATTCTTCCCCGTTGCCTTCCGAATGGGCAAGTCCCTCCAGGCAGTACTGGTGCCAGCGGTCCAGTGAGCTTCTCCACACTTCTAGGTCTCCACTCTCCGGAGGACGTATCTGGGAAGGATGCCTACATTCTTTATCCTCCCAGAACAGGGTGGAAACCCAGAAGGTGGTGCAGATGTAGAGGAAATGTAAACGTGTGTCCAGTTCCTCGGAACCGGTCCGGATACCTGCCCTTTGAAAGAGGATTCGAAACAGTTCTCGTTGACGGAGGAAAAGGGAAACCATCTCTGGCCGTTCTGCCAGGCGACTTCGAAGGAGCAGGACATAGAAGTAGGAAAGGAAGTACGGATTCCCCAGGTAGAAGCGAAGGACTTTTTCCATGAATAGATAGACTGACCGGTTTAGGTCCAAACCGTCCACTTCCTGGAAGAACTCTTCATGGAAGGCTCTGTAGCGGGTAAGGAAACGCTGTTCCATCGCCTGTAACAGCTCGTCCTTGCTGCGGAAATGTTTGTAGAGGGCCGCCTTGGTGATCCCCAGATGTTTGGCGATGGGGGTAAGGCTCATCTGGGTAAAGTTCGTCTTGCCCCAGATTTGAAAAGCCGCATCCAATATTGCCTCTTTTCGGTCCATCACTGCCTCGCAGAACAGGATATGGTTACCGAACGATCGTTAACCAACGGGAACAATATACTAATTCTCTGCCGCACTTGTCAAGCTACAGTGTCAAGGGGAAAAAAGCATGGTATAGTGGGAGGTGGATGCACCGGAACCAACCGAACCAACCGAGTCTCACAAACTCCCCCCCAGAGGGCCTTCCCCTCCGGGTCAAAATCGGATTTGGAGTCTGTGATCTAGGAGGAAACCTGTTTTTCACCGTCATGGGGTTCTACCTCCTCTATTTCCTCACCGATACGGTAGGGCTCCCCGCGCATCTTTCGGGGATAGCCCTCATGATCGGGAAGATCTGGGACGCCGTCACGGATCCGGTGGTGGGGGATCTTTCCGATCGAACCCGCTCCCCCTGGGGAAGGAGGAAACCCTGGATCACCATGGGAGCCTTTCTCCTCTTTGGGGGAATGCTTTTCCTGTTCCGTAAACCTTCCTGGAATACTTCCGGGGCCCTCTTTGTGTGGGCTACTGTTGCCTACTGTTTGGTAAACACTGCATACACCTTTGTCAGTATCCCCTACGGCGCCCTAACCCCCGAACTCACCTCCGATTACCACGAGCAATCCCGTTTGAATGGCTACCGACAGGTGTTTGCCATTATGGGCACCTTCCTTGGGGCGGGCATCGTGCTTCCCCTGGTGAAGCTTTCAAGGGATCCTGTACAGGGATGGTTCCTCACGGGGGGAGTGCTGGGAAGTATCATGCTTGTTTCGGCTCTCTTGACGGTGATCCTAGTGGGGAAAGAAAAAGTAGTTGATGACCAAGGGGGCCCCAACAGGAAAGGGGAACTTCCTGGTAAGGAAGGACGCCTTGCACAGGGAGTCAATCCAGGAGAAGAAAGCCCTGGAGGGAAAGGAAGCGCTGCAGGAAAAGTGGGGCTTGTAGGGGACGAAGGCCCTGGGCATGGCTTCTTTGGGCAGGTAGGGGAACTCCTGCACCAGAGGACCTTCCTGCTAGTGCTTATACCCTGGACCCTCCATATCTCGGGAGTTACCCTTCTCCAGAATGCCATGGTGTACTATTTCGAATACATCTATTGGGATAAAGGGGCCTTCCAGATCGCTCTCATGATCCTGTTGAGTTTCGCTCTTCTCTGCATCCCCCTCTGGATACGGATCTCCCGCAGGGAGGGAAAGCGGGAAGTGTACAATCTGGGGATGCTGATCTTTGCCGCCACCGTGATAGCGTTCTTTTTCTTCGGGCACAGGGTAGGTATCAAGGGGGCCTACATCCTGATGATTCCCGCCGGGATAGGATTTTCCGTACAGTACGCCATGCCCTTCGCCATCCTGCCGGATGTGGTGGAATGGGATCTGGCGGAACACGGGAAACGGAGGGAGGGAATCTACTATGGGCTATGGACCTTTGCCAGTAAGGTCGGTCAATCCATCGCCTTCCTTCTATCCGGTTGGGTATTGGAAGTGTTCGGCTATATTCCCCTGGAATCCCACCAATCTCCCCAGGCTCTTTTAGGCATCCGGCTACTGGCAGGGATTTTTCCGGCAATCCTTTTCCTTCTAGGAATAACGATTCACCGAAAGTATCCCCTGGATCAGGCGACCTACAGGCAGATCGAGGCAAAGATCCGGGGTTCGGAGAAGGAAAGTCCTTTATGAGTCGTTCCTTTCACACAGAAGGGATCATCCTGAAAAACTACCGGTTCGGCGAGATCCACAAGGGAGTGGTGTTCCTTTCGCCCCGAGAAGGGTTGGTGGATGCGGTAGCCTTCGGGGCCTATTCCCCCAAGGGGAAGCTCCGTACGGTGACGGATCCCCCCTGTATGGGCACCCTGTACCTGTACAGGGATCCGGTGAAAGGCCTCATGAAGATTACCGACATGGATTGCCGATCCTGTTTCCCCGGTATCCGGGAGAGTGTCCGTAAGTTCTTCCACGCTTCGGTATTTCTCGAAACAGTGCTCAGGACCTTTGGCGGAGAGGGGCCCTTTGTCTATCGATTACTGGGGGAGGCGTTGAGTCTCCTGGAGGCCATGCCGGAAGAGAAACTCACGGAGTTACTTGTCCAATTCCTGTTCCGCTACCTATCCTCTGCGGGAGTGGCACCAAACCTGGAGTTGTGCGGTACCTGCGGCAAGGAGCGGTCCGACCGGGAACCTAGGTACTATAGACCGGGAGGTGTGGAACTGTACTGCGGGGAGTGCTCCCATCCGGAAGACGGCGTTATTCCCCCCGGCGGGGTCTCCTATATACAGTACACCCATACCCTTCCTCTGGTAGAGGCACTCCAGGTACGGTTGGAAGAAACAT
>Ga0078972_1011542_pt1 | contig 15754 bp, 8 predicted proteins | sample YelNatPaOPGAMG01_FD_67568 | JGI IMG/M metagenome (GOLD analysis project Ga0078972, IMG submission 67568) | Hot spring thermophilic microbial communities from Obsidian Pool, Yellowstone National Park, USA - OP-RAMG-01 (SPADES assembly) (version 2) | ecosystem: Environmental > Aquatic > Thermal...
GAGCCAGCACAGAACTGGTACAATGGCATTGCAGAAATTGCAATTCCGAAGGCGGACATTGGTAATCCCACATTGCTGAACATCACCTTCTACTTCACGAATGGATATAACAACTATCTCTTCGGTGCATCGCCCAGAGAAAATCCATCCGGGGCAAGTCCGCAGACACTGATATCCTACTGGATTGAGGGAACGCTGGACAATGCAACCGCTCCAAACCTGGCGAAAAAGTATGTGCCCCTAATTCACATCAACGGCGACAGTGAACTGAGCACCTGGGCAGCAAACTGGTCATGGGCAGGTGATGGCTCGCAGGGTAGCCCGTACATCATAGATGGCTACTACATTGATGCAATGGGTGGAAAATGGGGGTTATTCATCGAAAACACCAGTGCATATATTGTGATTCAGAATTGCCAGATAACAAACCAGACAAACACCGGTACACCATCGTCAGCAATTGTACTCAGAAATGTTACAAATGCTGCAGTGCTCAACAATGTGTTGAGCAATTGTGTATATGGAATACGACTGGACACATGGAGCACGAACAACATGGTTATTGGAAATACTGTGTATCCTACACAACGAGGAATATATCCATATCAGGCAAACTACACGCTGATTGCAAATAATACAGTGATTGGTGGAAGTACGGCCGGGATTTTTTTGAACACAGCAAACTATGCCGAGGTAAAAAATAACACTGTGAGTGGAAGTTATAACGGAACCCAGGTGTACTCGAGTCAGAACTGCACCATCATGTACAACAACATCTCAAACAGTGGTAATTCCGGGATGTACATCTACTCCAACTCGAAGAACAATCTCATAGCCTACAACAATTTCTCAAATAATGCGAAGTATGCAATCAACATCACATCAGGACCGGGAAACATTGTACACCACAACAACTTCTGGCAGAACAACGGTTCTGCAAAAGGAACAACAGATGGTAAGAGCCAGGCATATGATAGTGGAACTGGTAACATCTGGTACGACAACAGTGCAAATGAAGGCAACTACTGGAGTAACTGGGACGGTTCTAGACCATACCCCATCGCGGGCAGTGCAAATGCTCAGGACCCGTACCCGCTGGCCAGTCCTGTTGTGCCAGAACTCTCGCCACTTGCGGTGATTGCCTTTGCTCTTGGTTTGCTGGGTATTGCACTCCGCAAAAGAAAATAACTTTTTTTATTTTATAATCTTTATTTTCGTGCTGGTGTGTAGAATTACTCGTTTGTTACATTTAAAATTGAAGCCACTATTCGACTTTTTGCAACTTCACAGGATATTTCCAGTTTTTATTGTTTCCCCTGCCCATGAAACACGGGTCTCATTCGGTGTTGATTTAATCATTCTACATTCACACAAACGATAGCCATAAATGAACGATAGGCATAAATATCAGGTAATCTATATTTCCAATAAGTGGAAACGCTAAAAAAAGCGAAAAATATGGGAAAGATATGTTCCACATCTGCGAGGGTCTCTTAATCGGGTGAAAAACATGGCTGAAAAGAAGTTGTGTGACAACTGTGGTGCTGAAATACCCCCAGGGGCTACGGTGTGTCCAGAATGCGGATGGCTTATCTCCGTGGTTTCTGCGGAGGAAAGAGATAAGAAACTAAAGGAACTTGCGGCAATCCTTGAAATTGAGGAATCTCGTGAGGAGCCAGAGCATAAAGTGAGTGAAAGTCCGTTAACCGCACAGAGAGAGAATGGTAAGGTGGGATTGACAAATGGCAGGGTAAATGGATTAAATGCGCGAGAGGGTTTCATTAATGGGCGGAGAAATAAAGTCCAGGTGATGAAAACACAGCAACGGCAGAGAGCAATTGTGGCAATTATCGCAGTTTTTCTTATTATTGTAGGCAGTGTAATTATATATTTTGCAATGCAGCGGGAGACCGGGAAAATCCAGGTTGATGGTAATTTTGGGGATTGGACAGATGTACCAAAAACAGCGGTTGTGTCTGGTGTTGAAAAAGAGAACATAGCGCCCTCGGAGCTGGCAGTGTATGATGAGCCAACGGGTCTATCGTTTTATATTAAGGTGCGGGGAAAGATGCTTGCAGGGAATGAGGAAAAAAGAATTACAGACGGTTGCTATATTCTGCTCGATACCGATGCGAACAAATACACAGGGTACAGTATGCTGGGATACGGATTTGATTTCAGAATCAGTGTGTTTGGTGTTGGCGGTTATGTGCAGAGTGCTAGCATTTATGAATTCAAGGGCACAGACCAGGTGAACTGGTCAGCATGGACACAGGTCTCACAGGTAAAATCAGCATGTGGCGCACGAGAACTTGAGATACAGGCGGATAAAAAAGTAGTAAATCCAGGAAGTAATTACACTGCAATCCTCATTATGAAGTCCTGGGATGGCATTACATCTGAACCATTTGTGTTCTCACCAGGAGGAGGATATCTGGAAGCAAGGGTTCTTCCCCAGGCGGATGAGATTCTGAATGAAAGCGCAGTATTCATGAAAATCGAACTTTTAGCGAAAGGAAATGATGCAATCATGAACGATGTATCTTTCCAGATTATGGGGAACGCAAGGAACTACACACTCGAACTCTCAGACGGGGAGAACATTCTCGGAAGCACAGATGTGGGTATAGACGCAAATAGTGTAACAATAAACCTCAATAACTACAAATTGGTTCGTGATAGAATTGTCACACTTCTTGTGAGTGCAAACCTGACAGGTGTTTGTGATGGATGCAGTGCAGGGGTGTCTCCGACAATAGGACTGAGAGGTAATGTACCAGCGGTGATAAGGTATGCCTATCAGCATGAAAAGAATTTTGTTGGATATTACAAGGAAGTGCCCGCTATACCTGTGATTGATGGGGCATTCGGTGAATGGAAGAATGTGGTCCAGGATAATAACCGCATTGGAAATCCAGATGTAGATATATCAGAGTATGCGATGACAACCGGAGATATGTTGAGTGTTTATGTTGGTGTGGCAGGCAGAATTTTCAACGGGACGCTATTGCCTGAATCTACACCAATCATCGGACAGGGTGGTGGTCAAGCGACAGAGAAACCGAGAATCACGGGCGAAGACACGATGTATGTATATCTCTACACCGTGCTCTCAGCCAATCCAGATTACATGATTGAGATTCGAGGCATCAACAACGAAATCAAGAGTGCGGTGTTCTACAGCAATTCTAATGGCACATGGGTTCAGATGCAGGTCATAAACGCGAAGAATTCATTCTGGCAGGTGGAGGCAGAAATTCCAAATGTAGTCAGGAGTACATTCTTCTACATAGAAATCGAGTTTCATAGCTGGAATGGCTCAGATGCAAATAGGGTAATACTCAGCAGTGTAGGTGAGAATTCCGGGATAATACAGTGTGTGCCAGCGTTCGTAATTGCAGGTATCATAATCATAATATATCGACGAAGGAAATTATGCGATATCGATGATTGAATGTATCTCGCTCACTAAAAAATTCGGTAATTTCTTGGCATTGTCAGATTTAAATCTCACCATTAATCATGGAGTTTTTGGACTGTTGGGCACGAACGGAGCTGGAAAAACAACGACGATAAAGATACTGGTGACCTTGCTTAAGCCCACCTCAGGAACCGCAAAAATAGGAGGATACGATATTCGGGAAAATCCCATCGAAGTGAAGAAGAGAATAGGGTATCTTCCAGAAGTGCCTATGCTGTTTGACCATCTAACTGGTAGAGAATTCCTTGAGTTAATGGGTACGCTGAGAGGAGTTTCCGGGGAAAAGCTCGAGAAAAGAATTGAGTTTCTTGGCAAGCTTCTCGGGATTACTGACTATATGGATGTGCTCTGCTCTGTGCATTCTAAAGGCACCCGTCAGAAATTTGCATTTGCAAGTGCAGTATTGCATGAACCTGACTATCTTTTCCTTGATGAACCCTTGCTGGGTATGGACCCAAAGTCCTGGGCAATTACCAAGGATTACATAAAAAAGTATGGAGAAAATCATACTGTTTTTCTGAGCACGCATATTACATTGCTTGCGGAAGCAATATGTGATACCGTTGGAATAATACACAGAGGAAAATTAGTTGCAAGCGGGAAATTGAAAGAAGTAATGGGAGACGCACACTCGCTCGAAGAGGCATTTGTATCTGAAATTGATGGCGTGGGTGAGTAATTGCTGTATAAAATTTTTAATGTTGACTGCTATGAAGGACTGCTGAAATTCAGGCAAAGGGTAGATGCTCATCCGTTTATGGTCGGCTGGTTCTTTGTACTGATCCTCGCAGGTGAGTGGATTATTATCCAGCTCGCAAGTGTATCTTCGATTTTAAAAATTCAAAATCTGTTTCCCATCTCATACCGTGAAATACTCGAATTTGCTCTATTTATATTTACTGGCATTGCATATGCCTCCTCACTTAACAACCTTGTGAAAGCACGAAAACTTGTATGGTATTTCTCGCAACCCATGCCACTCTATAAAATATTCTTTGGAAAATTTCTCACAATACTCTGGTTGTGTCTTGGCCTGGTTGCATTTGCACTGGGCACAATGACCTCGCTGATACTCATTCTTAATGCGCCTGTTTTACTTCCTTTTGACTTTGGATGGAAGCTGATCGCATGCAGTGTTTTAGGGGCAACTGGGGGCACTGCCCTCAGCGTTTTTGCATATCTCATGCCATATACGAAGAAAGCAGTTTATCTCTATCTCCATTCGATGTTATACCTGGGTGCGTGGTACGCACTTGAAATCCCGTTGTTTGTTCCTGTTGAAATCCTCTATTCGATTTTACTTCTTGGGCTCGCATTTAAAAAATATCTGGATGCATGGAATAATGCAATCGTATATGTGAAGAGACCCAGCAAATACGATTTAAAAATCCCACTGATTATACGAGAGAGATTGATCAAAAAATTAGCGTATGCTGAATGGCTTTTTATCGTGAGAAACAATGAGCATGTGAGTATCCTCCTCGTCGTGATTTTTGCAATAGCTGGTCAGATTCTAGCATTGCAGGTACTTCCGCATGAGTACCTCAGCGGGATTTATGCAAGGTACACATACGCTGGGATTGCAGGCACTGCACTTTATGTGGCAGCGTCCATGCTATCCGTCATCAGTGCTTTAAGTGTTGTGGGTAAGGATACGCAGGCATTCTGGGCTATTAAAACGGCGCCTGTTAGCGGTGAAAATGTGATGTTTGCAAAGACATACTGGGTTTTGTTCACAAGCATGATTGCGCTCCCCATTGTTCTTCTTGCCCTGCCGATTTATATGTTTAGAAAAATACCTCTGATAATTTTTGTGATAGTATCTGGAATATGTGCTACCTTCGTATCAACTGCAGTTGGTACATGGGGTGCTGCAAGATTCCCGGATTTCTCAACCTGGTATCGCGGTTCAACGGACATTGTCACAACATACAATGTTCTGATGCTCGCACTCGTTCTTAATGTAATCTTTCTCGGTATTCCTCTCCAGATTTACTTTTTCGATAAGGTGCTTGGCATTTTATCCGCAATTTTTAGTGCAGATATGGGCGCATTGCTCTATGTCTATGCATGTAAACTTGGAGGAAAATACTACGACCAGATTGAGAAGTAAGAGTGCGGGTGCCGGGATTTGAACCCGGGTTACAAGCTTGGCAAGCTTGAGTGATAGCCAGACTACACTACACCCGCATCTTTTGATGGGAAATAAGGACACTAAATATATAACTTTCTCAAGGAGTAGTTTTGCATGGTCTTGATAGTCACTTCCCAACTTCTTTGTAAGAGGCACTTCAAGTGCAAAAACTGCAAAAATTGAGGCACCGCATGCAAAAGGTATAAATCCCATTTCTATATGGGAGAAAAAGGTATTACCATGAGCGAAATTGAAGATATAAAAATCAGGAAAATACTGGACAGTAGAGGAAACCCAACGGTAGAGATAGAAGTATACACAATTGACGGGGGATTCGGACGAAGTGCAGCCCCGAGTGGTGCCAGCACAGGTAAACATGAGGTGGTTGCATATCCACAAAAAGGTATCGACTTCGCAATTGAACAGTTCAGGAAGAAGTACATTCCTAAATTACTTGGCATGGAAGCTACAGAGCAGAGTGAGTTTGATGCCATGCTGCACGAGCTTGACGGAACCGAGAACTTCTCAAATATGGGCGGAAATGTGTCAACAGCAGCATCACTTGCGGTTGCATTTGCGGGTGCATCTGACTATGGTATGCCATTGTACAGGTATCTCGGAGGTACACTTGCCCACTCACTGCCCAGACCGTTCGGTAATGTCCTGAATGGTGGGAGACATGCAGTTGGTTCCACAGATATCCAGGAATACCTTGTCGTGGCTGAAGGCGACTCATTCAGTGAATCTGTCTTTGCAAATGCAATGGTTCATAAAAAGGTAAAAGAAAAAATTTCTAAGAAGTATCCAGATATTGCACTGGGAAAGGGTGATGAATGCGGGTGGGTGGCTAAACTCGGAAATATTGAGGCACTGGAGATTCTCACGGAAGCATGTAAGGATGTGCGTGATGAACTGAAGGTGGATGTGTTTCCTGCACTGGACCTTGCTGCATCAGAGTTCTATGAGAAGGGAAAGTACCACTACAAGGAGCAAACACTGGATACCGAGGGTCAGATCGACTTTATTGCAAAGCTTGTTGAGAAATATGATTTATACAGCGTTGAAGACCCGCTGGACGAAGAGGATTATGAGGGATATGTAAAACTTACAGAAAGGATTGGAGACAGGTGTCTAATCATCGGTGATGATATATTTGTGACAAACTATGAGAGAATTGAGAAAGGCATAGAAATGGGTGCTGCCAATGCGGTGCTTATTAAAGTAAACCAGATTGGCACGCTTACGGATGCACATGAGGCAGTTACCCTTGCACACGATTATGGATATGCAACTGTCATATCGCACCGAAGCGGTGAGACAACAGATATGGGAATTGCGCACCTCTCAGTTGCATTTGGATGCTTTGGAATAAAAACGGGCGTTATTGGTGGCGAACGCATCGCAAAACTCAACGAGTTGATCAGAATTGAAGAGGAAATTTACGGGGTGTAAAGATGGCTGAGGAAGTAAAGAAAGTACAGAAAAATTTGCTGGTTGACGAAGACCTTTATTTGACATCTGGTGTGCACATCGGGACGCAGGCAAAGAGCGCAAATATGAAACGGTTTATCTACAAGGTGCGTACAGATGGGCTGTATGTGATGGATGTGATGCACACCGATGAAAGGATCAGGATTGCGGCTAAATTCCTTTCAAACTATGAGCCAGATAAGATTCTTGCAGTGGCTGCAAGGCAGTATGGACAGAAACCTGTGAAGCTGTTTGCAGACACAATCGGTGCTCGATGTTTCCCAGGTAGATACATTCCCGGAACGATGACAAACTACAATATTCCTGCGTTTCTAGAGCCAGATGTTGTAGTACTGACAGACCCTGCAGTTGACGCTCAGGCACTGAAAGAGGCAGTGAGCATCGGCATTCCTGTTGTCGCCCTCTGTGACGCAAATAACGAAACCCGATATGTTGACCTCGTGATTCCCACAAACAACAAGGGCAGAAGGGCATTAGCTGTGATATACTGGCTCCTCACAAGGGAGACACTTAAGGCCATGAACAAGATTTCATCTGATGAGGAATACAAATTAACGATAGAAGATTTTGAGGCACCGTTGTAGAAATGAAAAAAAATCCGTGCGGAAAGGATGTATTGTATTGCGACGGAACGAAGTGCCCAATTGTAGACATCTGGTTTGATGTGAGCTGGGATTGCCCCGCCTATGACAGAAAGCCAAAGAGAACACAAAACAATGAAACAGTTGATAATGTTTTATGGCATTTTTAGGCATCATTTCAGTGTTTTCAACGCCTCGTAACCCTCAACTATATTCTTGTACTGGATGTGCTTTCTCACATTATCCAGCTTCAATCTTTGTTCTTCGTTCAAATTCCTGTGGCTTTCCAGATACACATTAACGCGCTCTTCTATCCATGCAGTTCCCATTGCATCAATTTCCGCGGAAATTGCCTGAATTTTTTCAATTGCCTCAATCTTTTCGTCAAGGTTCAAACTCTTACTGGTAAGTTCAATATAAGTTCCCTCCACCGTACGCACATCCAGTTCCATATTCTTTGCAATCTTTAATCGCTGCTCAAGACCGACACGCACATTGACATAGTGTGTTTCCACACTCTTCTGGAGATGTTTCAGGAGTGTATTTATTTTGATGCCTGCATTTACATAGTCCTTCTCCTGGATGCGTTCCATAGTTTTACCCAGCAACTCACGCAGGGAATCTGTATCCATTCCTAATTTTGTCAGTTTTTCTGTGTTCTCTCTGGCATACTTTAAATTTGTCTCAACAAACGCCCTGAGTTCCTTTTCTCGTTCGGTATTCAGGGATGAGAGCATACCTTCCATGTTTTTTAGCTGTGTATGTGCTTCCGCAAATTCCAGCTTGTTAATGTGATTTGCGCATGTCTCAATCATCGCAGCATCAAAATCAATTTTTATGATTTCTTTCAGGTTCTCAAATGCAGTTTTGAGGCTTTCCAGTTTACTCTCCTGTGTTGACCTTATGAGTTCAACAATCACTTTTTTAGCATTTGTGAGCATCTGATGTGCCACCGTGTAGTTCCTCCATGAAACATGCATCTCTGCCTGCGATACTGCGTCGTCTATTGTACTGTGTGGAATTTTGTAATCTTCAGCAATCTGAATGAGCACATTTATGTCGTGAATGTTGCCCTGAATGTACGCATCTAACTCTTTCCAGGCATCAGCTTCAATGCGTCTGCTCAAATCAATTGCAGTGGTTACATCAATCCTCGTAATTGCGTCACAGAGTTCCTGATACTCCTTGAGCGTGTTCTTCATCGGGCAACCTATACTCAAGCCAGTATCTCCAATCTTTTTTACCGCAAGTATGCGTTCCGCTGCAATATTTCCCAGAATGTCCAGTAAATATTTTCTTGCATTTTCAACATCTTCACTCGCCTGGACGAAGTATCCGTAGGAAAGCGCGTACTTTGCCCTCTCAATGAAGATGTACACCTCGTTTGGAATGCCAATACCATTTGTTATAAAATCGTGTGCGAGTTTTTCAATCGCTCCAATTTTAGACGCAATTTCGTTCTGGGCTCTGGTAACTGCATCCATATGTGCACCGTTGAGTGTGAACAATGCTTCGCTGTACTTCTGCTGTTCGAATAGTTTCTCTGCAGTTGTGATTTGCTCCTCGATTTTTGTCATGTCCATCCCGATTGTAGTGCAATCCCGTACCACATTAACTACTTCACCAAATCTCTGCTGTATGTAAACCCGAATGTAATCCTCTGCAATTTTCCTTGATTCATTTGCCTTCTGGAGAGCGGTGATAAAATCTGAGGAGTTAAAGTATGTAATGCTCTCATTGAGCAATGCAACTGCGGTATCAAGTTCAACACCTTTTTCTGTAAATTCGTAGATGAGCTTTCGTGTGTATTCTATCGCACTCCTGATTTTCTCACTCACATTTGTAGCAAATTCAAAATTTGTTTTATATGCCAGACGGGCACACTCGATGTATTTACCGTCCCTCAGCAATTCAAGTGCCTGCTTCAGAATCTTTTCATATTTTACATATTCGTCACCAAAAATTGTTCCATATGCTTCAATGTTCGTAGACAGGGTGTGCAGTGCCATCCTTGCAAACTCTTCTTCCGTGCGCTTTAACGCCTCCTTTGCATTCTCCAGGTTCCACTTTGCGGCGTAAAAGTTCATTGCAGATACCTCTGTCCGAAAATTGTCAAGGAAGCGCTGTGCCTGGGTTGTATCCATACCCACACCATTACAGGCGTCGATTTCTGAAGTTAATTGCGTATACTCCTTATCAAACAGTGCTCTGCTCTGCTCATTCAGAATTCCTCGTGCCTTAATAATATTGTACTTTACTTCATCATACCTTCCCTCTTCCAGTAATGCACGGGCTTGTTTTATTAGATTGCTCCCGACATCATCCTTCATCCCAAGTTTCTCGAGTTGCTCGTGTGCCTTCTCAAGTGTGCTTATTTCCCAGAGAAATCTATCTTTAAGAGCGCCTGCAAGATAAATCTCCCACTCTATAATTCCCTGGGTTATTTCCCAGAAGCGTCTTGCTACAATTGCGTTTTCAAAGCTTTCAAGTTCATTACTTATGTTTGGAACATCTATTCCAGTTTCCATAATGACCTGGTGTGTTTTTCTCAGTTTATCTATCTTTTCAAGATACTTTTCGGTTAGAGGTGTGTATACGCCTTCAAATTCATATATGACCTTTATTGCATCTTGCATCTGTGCACTTGCAATGTATTCCTCTGCTTTCTGTATCAAACCAGAATATCTGCCAGGATCCAGCATCTCCCTTTCAACAATTGGCATATTTGCCTTTGCATACTCGAGCTTCTGATTGAGGTCTGCACGCACCTTCTCAATTATCTGATTATCCACAATTTCCAGACCTTCGTAACCCTCCTTTATACGCCCCTCCCCAGCTTTCTTCAACACATCCTCGAGTGCACTTTTCTCAACCGTCAAATTATAGCCCCATCTTTCAAATTCCTCAATCCTGGCTTGCTCATGCTTTACGAACTCGCCGAGATTTTTTGATAGCAAACCCTCGACATCATTCTTGAGCGAGAAGTAAAGCGCATACGCCTTTGCGATATCCTTCTGTGTGAGAAGTTCATTTATACTGGTAATTTTTGCATCAATCTCATGCGTGTAGCCCCCGAATCGTTTGAGCAAATCTATATCTGGACGCATCTCTTCAAGCTTTGTTATGATTACATGTTCTAGAATCGTAGCCAGTGATAGCTTTGTCTCCAGTGCCAGTGCATAACTTTCTTCAAGTTTGTTTGCTTCAAGGAGCTTTGCAGCATCATTAATCATCATGCTCTGGCTCTCGCATGCAATCCCCTTTTCCCTGAATATTTCCAGCTGGCGCTTTATACTTGAAATCACCTCGTTTATTGTGTGTTTGAGTTTTTCCCGCAGATGTTCCCTAGTACGCACGATTTGTTCAAGGCCAGCAAGTGCATCTTCATTGAACACGGTATCAATGTCTGTGAGATTTACTGCAACCTTCTCAGCACCTATTTTATCTGCGAACTCAGCAAGGTGTTTAATCTCTGACTTTATGTTCTCATACGCATTTTTAATTGAATTCGTGACAAATGCATGCGCTTCCTTTATTTGCAGATGTGCATCAAAAATCTTCTTCTCTGTAATCATGTTCTGAAGGTGCATAAAAATTGATTTGTATTCTTCAGGTAAAACGCCAGCGCTTACACAATGCTCAACATATTCTCTGAGGTTTGCAAGCTCTTCTTTCACCCTTCCAAGCATGAATTCTCCGATGTCTATCTGAACCTTATTCAGCAGTTCATGTAACTTCAGATAGTTCTTCCGCATCAGCTCAATTCTGGCATTCTCCAGTTCCACTTTTACAGCAATTGTTTCACTGTCCAGTTTGGCAAATTCCTTAACCATGTTTTTTGTGTATTCCAGTTCATTTGAAAATTTTTCAAACATGTCTCTATCCATCTCAGTCGTGACTCGACTAGCCACGAACCATGCCTCATAAAACTTCTTTTTCTCAATTCGTTCATGTGCCAGGCGTAGTTTTACATCATACTTTTCCGTATTCAATCCTATTTTCAAAATGGTATCTTTGAGCGTGTCCATTTGTTGTATTGTTTTCATTGCTTTTTCAGATAGTATGCTCTCAGCCGTTGAGAGTTGTTCATTCAATTTTCCGATGATTTCCGCACATTCTGAGTTAAACATACTTTCATGCATTTTTTTCTCGAGTGATTCCAGTAAGTCCCTGTTAATCTCAACACCTAACTTCATCTTTTCCGCATTCTCAAGCACATTCCTTGCGACACCAATTTTCTCACCAGCTACCTCTCTTACCGTATCTTCGCACACCCTGATAAAGTTCTCAATTTTTTCCTGTGCGAGAGGGTCACTGTGATTAATTTCGGGCATGGAAAATTTTATACCAATTTTTGAGAAATCCTCCACCACACGATTGAGTTGCGTGAGTATATCCTGTGTTCGGTGTTGTGAGATTTCGTGGGCACGCACGATTACTTCTTTCAGTTTGCTCCATGCACCGGAGAAATCATCATGTTCCATGCAATCCCTTACTTCCCCTATCCTGTTTTCAAGTTCCTGGATGCCAGATATGTTGAGTTTTGCAAGTGAATTCAGGTTTGTATCAACATGTGCCTTCACCAATTTTCTGGTAGAGGCAATAAGTTCTGTCAAACTCTGCCGGGCAAGGTCAAATTTGTAGTTATCCAGTAAACTTCTGGTTTTCATGAGCAGTGTTTTCTGCTCGCTCACATTGACGCCCGTACTTTCCATGTCGTAAATTAGATGTTCGATGTCCAGAATCGCATTTTCGAGGGGTTCAATCTGGTTTCTTATCCTGCTATCAACTTCGTTCTTCAATTCAAATACGGTTTTTAAGGCATCGTACACATTACCTTCTGAAATTGTGTTCTCAACTTTTTTTATTTTCTGGTTCAGGTTTATACCCTCAATGGGAACTGCCTTACTCAGGTCTTTTAGCGATTTTATGATGTTTTTTGTTATCTCAGTAGCATGCTTCTCAAGCTCTTCGAGGAGTAATCTTGCAGTTATCATGCACTTTCCCATGTCACCAGAGTTTCTATATGCAGATATTTCTGCATTTTTATCAGCGACGATCTTTTCAGGTGTTCCATGCTCTGCAAGCAGCTGGTGGAGCATTTGTACCTTGTTCATTATTCTCCCAAAATCCCTCTCGAATACTGGCTCAACTTCGTTTTTGAGATAGGCAAGTGTTTTAAGGCACTCCTCAATGTTTCGTTTTTCCAGTGCTTTTTCGCAATCCTCAAGATGTGGCATATATCCTGCCAGTGTTTTTATTTCATTGAATAGAAGCTTCAAATCGTTAATCTGGCTTTTCAATCTATTCACATCCGCACGGTTTACCGTATTCCATGCGTTTGCAATCAGACCAAAGGCGCTGTAATAATTTTTATTTTCAAATTCCTGTCTGGCACTTTCAGTGAGCTTTGTTATTTCTGGCAGTATTTTTTCCATGGTAGTTATATTTCTCAGTTCTTCCTCGAACTTTCTCCTGAGTTTTTGTTCACACCGATTATTGATGTCCCCAAGTTGTGCAAGGCAGTGACTGGCATCGCCGTGAAGAAGCAGATTTTCCGCATCTGCAAGCAGTGCGTGTTCCTCATCTACATTTATACGGTGTGTTGACAGGTAGTCCACAAATTCCTTTGTTTTTTTCACCTGCATCAATGCATCTTTAAGATTTGTGATTGTGTTTTCCACATCCGTCTTTATGGCATCCCAGGCATCCTTTGCAGCACCAAACTGCCCGCTGTCCAGCAGAGAAATAACCTTTTCACAGTTTTCATTGCGTATCCCATGTTTATTTAAAAAATCAATACAACTTTTTACCTGCGTTCGTAGTGCTTCCTCTTCCTCCTCTTTAATTCCTCTTGCCCTGTCCAGCAGCGCAGCAATCTTTGTACCTGTTTCACTGTAATTTCCAGATTCAACTTCGTCCTCAATTTGCTCAAATTCAAGCCAGACATCGTCTGGAAGCTGAATTCCGGATTTTTCGTATAGTTCCAGTTCTTCCCGTGCCGTTGTGAGCAACTCCGTGATTTTGCTTGCGGTTTTTTTCTTACCTGCTCTGCGCCTGCCCTTTTTTTCTTCCATTACTGCCCTCGTGTACAGGAATAGGAAACATGTAATTAAATCTAATCTTCGCAATTAGTAAACGATAAACCCGGTTTTTTCATCACCCACTACCCGTGTTTTTCCCTGCACATGCAAGATGCCCGCATAGGCGCACATGATTGCATCCAGCAGGTGGGGAGTTTCTGCACTCTGCACATCCATGTGTTCGATACATTTTATATTTAATTCACGAAGTTTAGAGAGCAGTGTTTCCATTGCTACCGCCTTTTTTGCACTCCCCGTATTCTTATATTTCGGTACTTTGCCCAGTACGATTTTCCAGGTTGCGTGTGGATACACCTCTATTATCTGGTTTCTTACCTGTGCAGTGCTCAGCACAAAACCTCTATTTTCCAGTTTCTGCCTGAGTTCCATACCTCTGAGACACCCAAACCTGCGCATGAAAAAATTTCGCTGCACAGGGAGAATGCGAATTCCATGCATGCGTATCTGGTTCTCACATCCCCGGATTGCATACGCATCTTCGGGAAAAACAAGTGGGGCATCAATACACACGATTTTTCTGTCCGCATGTGTATTTTCGCATAGACGGAGAATCTGGCTGTCAGTCATTACCACTGCATGCTTGATTATTTCCAGTTTTTCATTCATGAGGGCTATGCCAGTAATGTTCTTTCGGGTCCATGCCAGGTCCACGCCAATCGAGATGCAGGACATGTGTGGAGAATGTGTTTCTGGTTAAAATAAGTTACACCTTAAAAAATTTTAAATAGTGTGAAGATAATATTGCTTATATCAACGAGGTGCGGATATGGCAGATGAACAGAGCATGGATGAGTTGAATAGAGCTCTGGCGGAGTTTACGAAAATACCTGGACTCGGGCTTTCAAAGGCAAAGAAATTGTATGAGATGGGTTATAAAACGGTTGAGGATTTGAAAAAGGCGTCATTTGATGAACTGGCGAACATAAAGGGCATAGGACCAAATCGTGCAACGCTCATAAAGAATTATTTTGCAGAACTTGCAGAGAAGGAGAAAGCTGAATTGAAGGTCAGGGAGGAGGCGAAGCCAGAAGCAAAGGAAGAAGTCGCAGAGGTTAAGGCGGAGGCAAAGCCAGAAGCAAAAGAGGAGGCGAAGGTAGAAGCAAAGGAAGAGGTGGCAGAGGTTAAGGCGGAGGCAAAGCCAGAGGCAGAAACACCCGAGGTCAAAGAAGAAGCGGGAGTCGGGGAGGGCAAAGAAACCCCAAAAAAGGAGGAACTTTCGGGATATGCCGAAGGCGAAGCCACGGGGGTTAGGGAGGGGGCGGAGCCCCATCCTGCCGAAGGCACGGGGGTTGGGGAGGGGGCGGAGCCCCATCCAGAGAAAGGTAAAGAGCTAACCGAGGCGGAGAAAGAAATAGCGGAGATGGAGAAGGAGCTAAAGGAAGTTGAGGAAGTGCTGGTGAGCCCGAAAGGAAAGGAAGCAAAGCGGGAGGTTGTGTTTGAGAAAAAGGTAAAAAAGGAGGGGCTAATAAACGGGCTCAAAGCCAAGCCCGGTATGGCAAGGAAACCAAAGGGGATGAGCAAAGCCCAGAAAATCGGTGCGGGTTTTATCGTGGCAATCCTCGTGTTTTCCTCAATCTTTGTGTTATGGTATGCACTCCAGCCATCTGGTAAAATCAGAGTTGATGGCAGTATCGATGACTGGGCAGGTGTTGTGAAGTACACGGACAGCACCGCAGTGCAGAATCCAGATATAAACATCATTGAGTACAGCGTGCTCTATGAAAATGACCGTGTTGATTTCTATGCAAAGGTCTCTGGCAGGATTTTCAATGGTGCAAATAATGGCTACGATGTGCTCACAATCTTTGTGGATAAGGATGGAAACAGAAACACCGGGTATGCAATTGAGAACCTTGGTGCGGATGCAAAGATTGAGGTTGCGGGCTACGATGGGCAGATAAGGAGTGCCAGCGTTTCGTTCTTCAACTCGCGCAGTGCATCCGCATTTCCTGCGATGAACTAC
>Ga0078972_1011543_pt1 | contig 15753 bp, 10 predicted proteins | sample YelNatPaOPGAMG01_FD_67568 | JGI IMG/M metagenome (GOLD analysis project Ga0078972, IMG submission 67568) | Hot spring thermophilic microbial communities from Obsidian Pool, Yellowstone National Park, USA - OP-RAMG-01 (SPADES assembly) (version 2) | ecosystem: Environmental > Aquatic > Thermal...
CGCTTCCTATGCAGGTCTTGTTCCAAGACAGGATCAGTCCGGTAACAGGGATATAAGAGGTCATATAACAAAGAGAGGCCCTTCTATGCTGAGATTCATCCTTGTAAATGCATCACACATCGCTATTAAGAAATCAAAGAAGCTCAGGTCTAAATATCTCAGCATAGTCAGGAGGGTTGGAAGGAATAGGGCAATAGTTGCAATTGCAAGGATTTTAGCGGAAATTATATTCACAATGCTAAAAAACAATTCAGAATTCATGGACAGGATTGATTCCCTTACTGAGAGGAAGATGAGATCCATGAATCAAAAGGTCATGGATGCCAAGGCATCATATAACATAGCGCAGTCAGTAAAATTAATAAGGGAGAGATTGCTTACAAAACCGTCAGAACAACTTTTTTCATAGGAGAGGAGAAATGACAGAAAAGAAACATCGGGTTTCTGCAAGGGAGTCATACATAATTTAATGTTATTACACAGCTAGCAGTTAGGGGACTTATGTCCCAATGTCTTAATGACCTGAAAATTAAAGAACCTGAACTCCTCCCAATTTAACCCATAGGTATCATGTCCTTAAAGAGTTCAACAATCTTCTCAACCTTCTTTGGAACCGCGGCAAAGTATTCAGCACCACTCTTTTCAACTATTCTTCCCATCTTTGACGGTTAAAAGATGATCTCGTTGACGGACATCTTTCCCAGCAGATTATGATCCTTCAAGACCTTCAATATTTTGAATCTTATCCTTAGTGCAAGGAAGACAATGAAGAAGAAACCCTTCACCTTTTCATTGCTCCTGGGATATGATTTGCCCGATTCAAGCTCATTCTTTATGGCATCGAATACCTGTTCAACCTCTTCACATGACTTGTACTGCTCGTATATCTCCCTCATCTCTGCCCGTATGTTGCTCAGTATGGCGAATCTACCAAACTTCTTTTTCCCCTCCATGAGATATCTCGCTGATATCTCACCGGCTTCCATCTTCCTTATGAGATTTGTCTACTCCTCTGATCTGAGCGAAGTATCCTCATACATATAAATGATCTCAACACAGAGGCCCTTCATTCCGGCATTTATACCCATGTTGCGGAATATGAATCTTCTATCAAGCTTCATGTTGAAACCCACAATGCTGGAATTCCTCCTCACTGCCACGATGAGGTATATCCCCTTTTTCTTCGGCACATGATAGGAAGCAGTACCCCTGTCTGCTATAATGATGCATTCCCTGAGATCGTATCTCTCCATTATTGATTGGAATGCCTTGTAGTCCCTCACGGATCCAAGAAGGATTTCATGTATGACAGGTTTATGCCGCCTCCCTGAAAATACAAGCGCGAAATTGATATGATACAGATGCAGGTATTTCTGACTGTGCCCCTTCTCAGCAATGTTGATATTCTCCGATTGGGAAAATATGGAAGAGAGATCGAACAGTATTTCATTATCACAACTTGCTGTCAGCGATTGGAAGAACCTTGTCTGTGACAAAGTATCGGATCCTATCATCCTGAGCTTCTCAGATATTGTGTTCTATGAGAGCGAAGCATCAATCAGTGTTGATGCGTATAATTTCTTCCATGCGCCCTTCATGTATCTTATAGGCTTTTGATCAGTGGCATTGCAATAATTTCAGCCTGGTAGCCCGGAAACCAATGCTTCAGTTCGGGAACGATGTCTCTGATGACTGACAGTAACAGCAGGGAATTCCAGGATTCATATATGGAACGGCGGTTCTTTTCAACGAGACCATTATCATCTATCTTTCCAATATATTCAGAAACGCGGACACGCTTCTCATTATCCCATCTGATTGTATCCTTGTAGAGATAATATGAGTTGCATATACGCTTTTCCTCTACGGGAATGCCACGTTACTCACCAATCCTCCGTGCTGTATCCCTGATTCTCTGATCTATATATATGGTAATGACGTATATAAAGATAAAAGGATCCTGCTATCTAGAATTCCAAAATAGCGATGGCTAAAGAATGCTCTGAATTATACCCTAAAGAATTAAGGTGTTAGGATTAAGAAATTAGAGTTCGTTATTTCCAACAGGTAGGAAAGGTTATGATATTCACGGTAACCCCATAATAGGTGTTTTTTTGGAGAGGTACAAGATAAACTGGAAATTAAGGTAGAAATTTCGATCAGAAGGTTAGATAATCCGTGTTTTTCATTTTTTCCACGGATAAGAAAGTATTCCTAGGAGCGGAAAGGGCGCTTAGGATCTGACAAAGCAATTTTCACTGATTTAAGGAACAAGACCATAGCGAGATATCTCCTGATCATATCCTAATATACTCAGCACCACTACAGTTATCATGATTTGAATTCTGTTTCTCCATGAAAATTGCACGGAGCTGATCATAATAATTGATAATTTTTAAGGGAAGGGGATAGAATAATTTCTTAAACTAATGGTACCGGTAAAGGACCAGGAATTTCAGGGGGTAAAATGGAAAAAAGTAAATGGGCAACTATTCTCAGATTTGGTTTTGATCTTTTTGGGGTGTTATACGGATAATCACGGTAATTATTTAAAAAGCGTCGTAATAAAAGCATTATGAAAAGCGCAGTGATACTGACAATAGCAGTTGCACTTGCCCTGCTGGCAGTCCCCCTCAGCTCTGCATCTGTCATTCATGCAACAATAAACACAAAGACAAACGAAGGCATTGTGAATGCAACCAGCAACTACGTGCTGTATTACACGTATCCAGAAAACAGCACAGCCTCTCAGCAACTAAACGGGAGGGTGATATGGGTGAACGCCACCTCGTACCTCAACTCGAGCGGAAGAGAGTACCTTCAAGGAGATATTAACGAATACGAATCCAACAATCAAAATGCTTCTGATTTTTCTAACAGCTCCGTGTCTACCAATACAACTGTGGCTCAACCCGTTGTGCACGTCGTCAATGCAACTCTGATCTATCACCTGCATGCATTTGCTAACCAGACAAATCTGACCGTTTACAGGAATCTAACCCTTGATCTGAAAATATCTAACATAACGGAGAAAACGGGTAACAATACCACAATTATAGATATGTCATGGCGTGCTTTCGGCGTGCAGGGAAAGCTGATGAGCAGTTTCAGGGGAAACATGAGAGTGTCTGATCCAAAGCTTAACCTGACGTACCAGGCCAGCATTAATACGAACATGGACGTAAATCTGCTTGGAGACATTAACCTCGGAGGCGAGAGTGAGGGAGAGGGTGGTAGTCAGGGCGGTCTCATTATGGGAATATTGTTTTCAAACAATCACCTCGGTCAGAACATCATGAACTATGGCACCATAAACTTCCACGTATTCTCAGTACCACTAACGGATTGGACCAGGGTTTACGACAGTGCAACAAACACCACCACTCTTTACTATAACTCAAGCACGAACTTCAGCCTCAATGCTTCCCATTCCACCAACAGCGGGAATTATACAGTGAAGCTCAAGACAGATCCGTCTGCTTCAATCACGGCGGATGGAGATGCTGTGCCAATATCCGCGAATGAGCTGGCGGTGTCTGTGTCCCCGCAGTCCAACGGAAGGATTTCTTCGTATGTTCTGCCTGTAGTTGTTACGGTTATTGCCGTTCTAATTGCCAGTCTTGTGGCAGTCTTCGCCAGAAAGAGATCAAAGAAGAAGTGAATTCATTTTTTATTTTCTTCTTTATATAATTATGAGCGGGAAAGGTCTGTAGTGATGTGGATCAGTTCTCATAGGTATAAGAATTCATTACAACATTGTTTCGGGCATATAAATATCGCCAATAAAGGGGGAGTATCCCCCTCTGAACGTTTCGTGAACAGTTTCCAGTATTATGTTATTTTTCCAAGAGTACAAGGTAAAAAAATTCATTTTAGAAAATGGTAATAACTTCAGATATGTAGTTATAAATGTGGAAGAGGCGCCAGACATTATGAATCTTTTTCTTTAATTCTAAAATGGTGGGCATTCGTTTGGCGTAATAGATGCGTATACATCCCATTCTCCCCTCTCCTTGCAATTAAGTACCCAACATCTCTCATCCGTGAAGGAAAAAGTTTCTTGCTTGTATCTATGTAATTGAGGTCTGAAGTTATCCGTAGATTTTTAGTGATATTAGGTATATGATTAGGCCGCAGAGCATATAGAGACCTCCTACAGAAAGATAGATGAGCGTCATTATGAGCTGCTGCTTGTTTATGTAAACTGCATCGGCCTCACTTATTGATTTTTTAAAATTCTGCTCAAGTTCCCTCTTGTACGTTGATGCACCGAAATCGTACCACGCACCGAAGAACATCACAAGGACCGCAGATATGAAAAGTATATCGGGCATGATAACAAAAAAAGTCTTTATTCCATTGAATAAAAAGAAGATTGCTGGCGCCGCTATAATAACAGCTAAAAACTCCAGCGGTGGCTTGGTATACTTCCATCTTGCCCTCCTCACGGACTCTTTTACGCTCTGGTTTACTAGGTCCAGAATATCATCCTTTCTTGACATTATCGTATTTCTTGTGTATGTTTGCCAGTTCCTCCTGGCTAAAGTGGCAAAGGTACCAGTGATCATTACCGAGGTCCCTCCGTGGAGGCGGAACATCCCTGCATATGTCCTGAGCATAGATGCATCTACTTGAGAATCTGCAGCCTTTCGGTACATCTATTGCATTCCCGATTTCGCCTATTATTTCCACCGCCTTCGGGTCCCAATCTCTTGAGGGCCTGGGGACTGCCTTTAGCAATGCCTTCGTATATGGATGCGCTGGAGTCTTTATTATATCCTCGGTTTTCCCGCTTTCCAGGCCTATACCGAGATACATAACGAGAAGGCGATCACACACGTACCTGGCAGAAGCGAGATCGTGTGTGATGTAGAATACTGTTATACCAAACTCCCTTCTCATCTCAAGGATAAGATTCATGAATCCTATCCTGAGGGATACATCCAGCATGGAAATTGGTTCATCCATTACTATAAACTCAGGTCTGAGAACGAGAGCCCTTGCGGCTGCAACCCTCTGTCTTTCTCCACCGGAAAGCTCATGAGAGAATCTCTCGAAATAGCTTTCTGGCGGTCTGAGATTCACGATATGAAGAGCCTTCCAGATTAGGTCCCTAGCAACAAGTGGGTCCCTAGTTATTCTGTGGGCGATTATAGGCTCATCAATGATGTCGTACACGGACATAGTCGGATCCAGAGAATCATAGGGGTCCTGGAATATCAGTTGCGTATATCTCCTGAGCATTCTGATCTCTTCAGATCTTTCCTTAACCTTCGTGATATCTATCTCAACAATTTCTCCGCTATCATTCTTAGGAATCCTGTACTTGACGCTCCCGGAGGTAGCCTCTATAATTTTCAATATGACCTTTGCAAGTGTTGTTTTTCCTGAGCCGCTCTCTCCTATAACGCCAAAGATCTCTCCCTTCCTTATTACTATCGATACGTCGTCTACGGCCCTCACGAACTTTGAACCATGTTCCCCTGAGAAGAGTGAGCCTGCCGCAGATGTCCGGAGGGTAAAGTATTCTTTCAAATTTTCTGTTGTCATCAACATCTCATTTGATGTTACAGCACTCACGTCCGCCTGTTTCCCCGTCTCATCTGCATCCACATCTATTCCCTTCAACTTTTCTGCGTAATGGCATCTGCTGAACCTCCCCGGCTCTATCTCCCTAAGCGCGGGTGTTTCCTCAAAGCACCTCTGATCTGCAAACGCACACCTTTTAGCGAAAAGGCAGCCCTTCCTCTCTGAGTACGGATCAGGAGTCTCTCCAGGGATACCTTCCATCCTCCTCTTTACTTTTTCAAGGGATGGGTATGATCTCATAAGGGCCAGTGTGTATGGATTCAGAGGTTTCTGATAGACATCCCATGTCGGACCGCTTTCCATTACCCTTCCAGCATACAACACTATAACCTTCTTGGAGAGCTGGGCAACGACGCCTATGTCGTGGGATATAACCATCATCGCCCTTTGCCTTTCCGACTGTATCTTCTTTAGCTCTTCTATGATCTTTGCCTGTATCACAACATCCAGTCCTGTTGTTGGCTCATCCGCAATGATCATGCTTGGAGAGAGGGAGAGTGCCATGGCTATAACAGCCCTCTGCTTCATTCCTCCACTAAGTTCATGGGGGAAGGCCTTCAGCACTGACCTGTTAAGGCCTGCTGACTCCACCACTTCAACGCATTTTCTCCTTATCTGCTCGTCTGTTAGCTTGGTGTGTATTCTGAAAACTTCTCCTATCTGCTTCTCTATGGTATATGCCGGGTTGAATGCGTTCATGGACCCCTGAAATACCATGGAAACATCCTTCCAGCGTATTCTCAGAAGTTTTTCATAGAGCATCTTTTTCTGCTTTCTCTTGAGCTTTCTGTAGAATTCACCCGAGATTTTTGCGGCAGTTACCTCCTCCCCCTTTACCTTCACGGACCCGGAAACTATCCCGTTTTCTGCAACCATTCCCATGATGGCTGTGGCCAGGGTGGTCTTTCCGGATCCGCTCTCCCCTATTATTCCTAATGTGTCGCCTTCCCTGATCTCCAGACTAACGTCCTCTAGCGCTGTTATCTTACCGTCAAAAGTTTCAAACGTAATGGTAAGATTATCTACGCTCACTATAGGTTTCGACACCCTCAAAGAATCTTCCGAAATAGGAATCGCCTCAACCATGCTTATCTCCTCCTGAGTCTTGGATTGACAAGCTCATCCACTCCCCTGGACAGGAATATGAACCCCATGACAAAGAGCGTGAGGGCTATCGTAGGTGGAAGTACCCACCAGGGCGCAACTGCTGCAAGATAATAATTGTCATAGAGGGGATTGAGCATCCCTCCCCATGTCAGAATTGTGAGAGGCGCTATACCGAGAAATTGAAGTGTTGCAATAGCACCAACAGCACCGCTTATGCTTATGGATGTCAAATATATGAGCAGCGGAAGGATATTGGGCATCATGTGCCTCCTGAGAATCTGAAGCGTGCCAGCTCCGGATACCCTGGCCGCATCAACAAATGTCCTCTGTTTCACACTCCTTATGATACCTAGAACCGTGAATGTTGTGAATGGCCAGGCCGTGAAACTCAATACCAGGATTATATTGGTCAATGATGGTTTGAGAACGGAAGTGAGAGCGATCAGTAGCGCGAGGCCCGGAATAAGGTAGATAACAAGGGTAATGGTATCAACTGCAACTGAAATGAATCCCCTGTAGTACCCGATAATCATTCCAAAGATAACCGCCACCACTATCCCTATTAGCCCGACTGCAACACCGACTACCCAGTCAGGTATGAAACTCCCAATGAACTGTGACCATACGTCGTTTCCCTCGCTGTTCGTTCCAAGAGGGAAAATATTTCCCGAAGGGGTTCTGAACGTAGGGGGTATTGGGTTTATTGATATGCCGGAAGCGGAATACACGTAAATGTAGCCGTCTCCTGCCCTGAATGTTATAGATTCGGTTCCAGTTGCAGCGTTGAGAATGAGCTCAGGCTGCGTTATTCCTTTCATTGACGCCTTTGGAAGCATCCCCCAGTAGAATGGGTTCGAACCCAAGCTGCCTGAAAGGGAAAATAACGCGCCCTCAGTTGACGAAATGATGTAAGAATTTGAGCTTGGATCATAGACAGGCCTGTTGGTATAGGGACCGACCCCCGAAGCGAGTGATACCTTTCCCAGCAGATGGTTTGGTCCATTCACCACGTACCCTTCGGAGCCAGATATGATAAGCAATGATGAAGGAAAACCTGTGGAGCCATAGGAGGACGAGATGGATGATATTTGTGCGGGGAATGAATAAATCAAGGAAGTGGTGCCGTTCGATGCATATATTCTGTAAACGGAGCTTGAAGTGGAGTTGTCAGCCACGGCAAATATTGAATTGTATGATGAGACGGAGCGCTGGTACGCGTCTGGTATCTGCATCTGGCCTGTGAATTCCATTCCCTTTATACTTGAAGCCCACGCAAGAGAGCCATTCACATGGAATGCATAAATGGAACTGCCGCTTGATATCAGTACAAGTTGAGAACCGCTGGAAGGAAAAAATGAACCGTAAAAATACAGGCTGGAAACGTTATCAAATGGAAGAGATCTGGACATATAAACATCCATTCCAGCATCATTTATCCCGACCAGATACAGTCCAGTAGAATTCTCAATTACCGCAAATATTCTTCCAACGTTTGATGATGCTCCCGGTATGGAAGAGCTGTAGTATGGAATGGATGGAATGCTCGGCTGGTCAACAGGAAGAACACTTGAGACTGGTGGTATCAAGAATTTCCCGTCGAGTGATAAATTCTCAGTTGAAACTATCCTAGGTGTAGTTACCCCTCCGGTGGGTGATATATCAGATATCCTGGAAAGAAATATTTTCCCTGACGAACTGGAGACAAGAATATAATTGGCCATGGTCTGTGCCCCGGTAAATGGGTTCGCTCCTTCAATGAGCGTGAAGACGCTCATACCTATCGGTGTGCCCCCAAGGGAAAGATTCGCGAAATTTACAAGCTTACCTCTGGTGGTACTGGAAGGTGTTTCAAGTTGAAGAGCCACAAGCTGTCCGTTGTTGTTAACGGAATATACCCAGTTACTTCCGGTTATGGTTGTGGAAGAACCGTAGGACGATATCTGATCCGTAGATCCAAGTGATGTATTCCCGGCAAAATTGTAGGAGACTAGCTTTGGAATAGTTGTATCAATGGATGGAGCCACATACGTGCTGGGATTGCTTTGAAGCTGAATTGCAGGTGATATTATGGCTATTACTGCCAGGATCAGTATAATATAGAATCCCGCCTTCCCGTAGGCTGAACTGTAGAATATTTTCCACTGCTTTTTCAGCCTAGCAAGCCTGAAACTCATTCTCTTTCTTCTTAATTCTCTTATCTTTTCCCTTTCATCATCTCGATTGTTCGAATCCATTTGTAACACCTACAATTTAATTCTGGGATCGAGCCAAGCGTGGATGAAATCCACAAGAGAATAGGTAATAATGGTTACCAGCGATATTATGAACAGCGCACCCTCAGCCAGAGGATAATCAAGTTCGAGGGTAGCGTTATAGAGAAGATGCCCTATTCCCGGATAGGAAAATATGATCTCGACAACCACTGCCCCACTCATAAGGAGTGCAAGCTCCAGCGCCATTCTCGTGCTTATCGGTATCATCGCATTTCTCGCGGCGTGGTGAAACATTATATTCCCCTCCCTTACCCCCTTTGCCCTCGCAGTCATTATAAAATCTTCACCTAGCGTAGAGACCATTGCAGCCCTAGTAGTTAGAAGGTGGCTCGCCCCTTCTATTACAATAAGCGTAATCAGGGGAAGGAAGAGATAATAAGCAACCCCCAAGGGATTTGTGATCAACCACGATAGAGGAAATACTGTTCTCACAGGGAAATATGGCTTCAGGGCTGTGAAATATATAACCAGCCAGACAGCGAGAACGAAGAATGGTATCGCATTTAGCGCTGTTGAAAGTGCTATCATAGTGGATTCCCTCTTCGTAGACCTGACCCATGAAGTCAGTATTCCGAGGGGTATACCCAGTATGAACGATATTACACCGGCTGTACCAAAGAGGAGAAGCGTATAAGGAAGCGCTGCCCTAATTATATCCCAGACTGAAAGACCCTCAAAGTAATCGAACCCGAAATTAAACGTGAACATATCCCTCATATATATGAAGAAATTAACAGGATTCCATTTGCCGCCAGCGAGACCGAGCTGGGCTTCTACTGCGGCAAGTCTCTGCCCCGTGAGACCACCCTTGTTCTTGGCCCCAAAGAGAAGAAGCTGGGCGGGATTTCCGGGCATAAGCCTGTAAACCACGTATATCACAACAGCTACCAGAACTATGAGGATAATGTCCTGAATTACTTTGCGAATAATCAGGTACGGGTTCACCAAAATTGATTTTAATTATGTTTATAATTATTTCGCAACTCTCACGTAATTCCTCGCGCTTAAAAATAACAGAAAAATAATATAAAAAAGGAAAGGCTAGGTCTGATTGGGTGGCTTCTGCTCCTCCTGCGGAACCTCTTTTCTGCTTCTCCTCGAGGATGCCCATAGAGCTACGAAGACAACAAAGAGTATTGCAAAGATTATGATGAGCGCGTAATACACATCCAGATTCGGAGTAACCTTCACTGTCTTTGTGACTGTGACAGTCGTTGTCTGTACCACTTTTTCAACCGGCATTATGAAGAACTGGTAAGAGAATGTTTGACCGTTGCTTGTTATTGTTACAGTAACTGGGGTCATCACTGAAACATTAGGAGCACTGAATGTAAGTGGATATGACCCGCCTGCTCCGGTTGTACCGGAAGGAACGGAGATATTCCCAACGCTCGTGGAAACAGTGAATGGAACTCCAGAGACCGAGGGTCCTGCAGAATTGACGAGAGTGCTATTGATGTAGAGAGTGTATGATGCATTCCCCAGAATCGTTGCGAAACCGTTCACTGACTGCTCTCCCTGTATGTATGCTGCGAGAACGGTGCTCGGGGCAGGGTTGTTAAGCATCTGTGATGAATTTACAACAGTTGTTGCAACTGCAGCGTATGGGACGCCAACAGCACTGATCTGGAATGTATCAGCAGGTATCAGATACTGATCGGTGAAGGGCATCGGGGCAAATCCTAGGAAGGAACCATTTATTACCTGAGCCTGGTACAGACCTGAGCTGAACCAGACAGTTGCCATACCAGAACTGTTGGTCGTTACCTGTATCCCAGGTAGAGTAAGGCTTCCGAACAGCGCATTTGGATTCGGGAACTGCATTTCCGTGCCCATTCCATAGAAGTAGCCACGGTTAGCGCCCAGCGCGTTCTGGCTCATGAGGTCCACTGTGAAGTCTGGTACAGGTGCGCCCGTTGAATTCGTGACCGTTACGTTCACCTCAATGGATCCACCTGGGGAAGATATGTAGGAAGAAGAGAGGCTCAGTGAGATATCATACTGGGGTGTTGTCGAGGTTACCTGAACGGGTATCTCCACCGGTTGCTGGGTACCAAATCCAAGCGGATTTGATGATGATGTGAGCTCAGCTATGGTCATGTACGGCGCTTCCCCGCTCATCGGGGAGCCGGCATAGTAATTCCCTAGGAATATATAGCTTTCCGTTGCATTTCCAAGGAGAGACATATTAACTCCGCTAGCAGGTCCAACAAGAACTGTGAATGTTCCGTTTGACGGTGTTTTTCCGACTATCTGGGTGACATTGTAGTTGTTATTGAAGGCATAAGATTCTGCGGCGGGATTTCCTGGAGTAAGCTGGCTAAGGATGGCTGATGGGTCAGTACTGTTACTTAGTGTGAGTATTCCTGAATTAACTTGTATAGTATAGCTATAACCTGCAACAGGCGCGCCAGTTAGTGGATTGTATACCTCTATCTCAAGTGGCTGGTACTTAGGAGAGCTGGCATTGATAACCGGCACCTTGATCACTTTGTAAGATACAGGTTCAGGTGCTACGGTTATATACGTATACCCGAGACCCGGTATTGCCGAACCTGAAGGACCGCTCAGAGTCGCTGCAGCGGAAATATTGATCTCGCCCATGTAATCAGAAGTATATACCAGCGGCTGACTGTCCAGAACCTTGAACTCAAATGTGTACTGTCCCTGTGAATTTGTCACACCAGAAAGACTTGTTACATTAAGCAGTGCACCGGCAGGATTTACACCAATTGTGAGATCTGCACCAGCAACAGGGGCTCCGTACTGGTTTCTGACCTGGATTGTTATGTTTCCATACTGTCCATTGAAGTAGACCTTGCTCGACGGTACAACTCCGACCTTGAGTTCAGTGGGCACAGTGGATGATATTGTTGGCTTCACCGGGGTTTTGAGGTGCACAGTCATGAAGTTCCAGTATTCATAACCCGTCTGGGATAGTGTGTCATTTGTGTAATTCGTGAACTCTGACGTGACAACAGGGAAGAGATCTATCCCGTAACCAACATTGATCATGGTAGACTCGATCGCAGCTATTCCCTGTATCTCATCTGATATCTTGATCCTCTCCGTGAGATTCGTAATTGTGTTTAATTCAGTGTAGAGCTGGTTCATAAGGTTGTCCACCTGCGTTCCTGTAAGGTTCTGTCCGTTGTACGTGATGCTGCTGAACGGACCGAGGTAGAAACCAGTTCCAAGGCCGGCGGTGGTATAGAACGCAAAGTAGTCTCCGGTCGGGTCGCCGACTATGCCGCTGATACCGAGCTCTATCGCCTGATAGTTGTACGTGATTAGATTATCCACAAGCGTGCTGAAGGCTTCCTGGGTCACGGTTGTTTTTACCCCAATGTCATCCCACCACTGAGCTATCAGTAAGGCTCCCTCAACGCCCAGAGGATTCGATGCGGCCGATGTGATCTGAATATCCATTGTGAACTGCTTTCCTTCGTAATAATACTCTCCGTTCACCCTTGTCATCCCTGGGGTGTTATTCAGAAGCTGCATCGCTAGGCCGGGATTGTAGGAATACGAGGGGAGACTGTGATTCTGCCATACGCTGTCTGAGTCAGGAATCACTGACGTCCCCGGTATACCGTAACCCTCATCAACAACTGAATTCAGGTAGACCTTGTTTACTGCATAATTCAGGGCCTGCCTGACTGATGTTATATTGAGCGGGGGTGCGACTGACGCAGGCGTGAATCCATATAGGCTGGTCGTCATGTTGGCATCTGACTGGTTGAATGAGTTGAGCTGAATATATCCATAACCGGTAGTGGGTTTATGGAATATGTACGTATTGGGGGATGTTGCAAGGGTTGGAAGGAATGTAGGCGTGACACCTCCTTCTATCTGGTATACCTGATTCAGCGTAACGGCAGTGACAGCAGCAGAAAGAGAAAGGTACATGGGCACATACAGTTCGTAGAACTTGGGTGTCCATTGTCTCAGTGATGGCACATACTGCACAAAGTAGTGAGGATTAACGTACAGCTTCCAGTACTGATCGAATATCCACTTTCCCTGTGGGAGACCGTAGTTATTCGTGAACATGAACGGTCCAGAACCTACAAGACCCGTGGCTGTTCCTGTAGCCGGATTATACCCTACATTCCAGTTGTTGTACGAGTTTGCTGCTGGGAGTGTTGTGGTGTAATTCCAGGCACCAGGCGAGGAGGAGTAGTCATGGCTTACCCATATGTGGTATGGCAGTATAGGCGTCTCAAGGGTATATGTGAGGAATGTGGCACTCTGGTTACTCAGATAGAAATCCACCGTTGTGTTATTTACAGGTACTGCGTTAACAATATTGGAAAACGATCCGCTATAGTCCAAAGAAGATTGTAGAATCTTCCAAGAAAGGATAAAATCAGCCGACTGAACGTAATACGTTTGCATTGTAACAGATGGATACCTGTATGTGTGACTGTGCGGATTTCCGCTGGCGTCATTGAACGACGTGTGATTTGAAAAGACGTAGGTATTCGATCCTGGCTGGTAGTCAGTCCACTGAACACCTGGCCTTATATTCACTTGGTAAACATACTTAACAGGTTCGTAGCTTCCTGTCAGAGGATCGTACGTTGTAAGGTTCCCGCTCCCTGCAAGACCCAAGAATGTCGAGGTAGCCGCTGATGATGACATATTTGAAATATTATATTCATACCAGCTCGTTGCTAACCACGGAGATATAGTCTCATTTGGCAAGAGAGTCGTAGCTGAGTCGTAAATTTCATCCAGCAGATAGAAACTGTAGACATCCGTTGCTAGGTAGATGTTCAAATGCTCAACATCATTCGTGGCGGCCATGACAAATGTACCATTAGTATAGCTCGGCTCTTGCATTGTTGTCGTTGGGTACGTCCATGGTGTTGCCGTGGGAACTGCACTTTGATCCGCTGCAGTCCCAGTGGTGACAGATCCAAACGATGCGTCGGTGACAACAGCTATCGCCGAGACGATCATTAAAAGCGAAATCGCCAGGGCGATTATTGCCTTCCGTTGATTCCAACTTTTCAATACCTTTACCTCCTTTTGGATTGTTATTTAACTAAGATTGTTATATAAATCTTATGCAGACCTAAAGAGAATCTCTAAAAACTCTCGTATTTTACCAGATCTGGTAACAATAAACTTTATTCATGCGGGGACAACGGAACGGCATGGCAAGCCTTCTGATGAATCCATCAAGGAGAAATACAGGCAATTCATGAACGATACACTGAAATTCATGAAGGATGCAATAGACTGGAATGCATTCCCTTCTTTACTTAAGGATCTCTATCACAACGATGGTAAAGATTCTCTTTCTCCAGTCTCTATACAACTTATATGATCAGCAGGCTGAAAAGGTGATTCATGACCGTAATTCATTCATGAATTTCTTTGACATGAGAGACTCCCTGATGCAAGGACAATATGGCTGTTCAGGGAGAGGCTATCCACTACAGGGAGGGATAGAGGGATATGGAATGAAATACAGAGAGAGATTGATTCAAAGGGAATAAAGATAAAAAATGGTACAATCAAGGATGTAACTTTCATCACAGCATGAAAAGAACCTTGAAACGAGAGAACCAGGACAAACAAGAAGATACAAGGATGGAAGATTCACAAAGAAGAACAACAGGACTTACTTCTGTTATAAGGGGAACATTTTTACGGATGATAATATCGGATAACAAGATATGCAGTCACAACTCCCATCACCCATGACAGCAAGACAGATATTTCAAGGGCGGGGATACCAGTTTACAGGGATAAGGGATACTTTGGAGTTAAAGAGGAATATGATGAAACAATGACCAAAGCACTGGGAAGTTTCAAACTCAGTATTTATAGCATCATTCGTAACAGGAGAATATCAGGGAAGAGAGATATGGTAGAATATCAATTCTCAAGTGTAAACAATATTCCACTTCTCACACACCTTGGTCACGCTGTTCTAGAAGGGTGATGGTCAAATTCATGTTCTCCTGCTTTGCATATAACTAATTAGCATTGAATATTTTTATAAATGGCTTCAGCTATCCCAACTGTCTGAAAAATAGATAGAAAGCAGGAATAAGAATGCAGTAAAGATTCTTTCCAAATATTTTCAATACCACAGATCAATAGAACATAATTCCTCAATGTGACAGGGTTATTCGAAATACTCTCAAATACACAAACGCTAACTCGTGGCATCTAAGACATTTCAGCTGACCGCGTTATACGCCATATTCTTCTTAAGAAGGACCTATTTTGGTTACATTAATGCCTGGTAATACCGCTTTTTCTACATATCAGTTTGCAAAAATGAAAAAGAAATCTCCATCTCCGGAGTCCATGCGCTGCCAAAGTAGAACTAATTATTTTCACAGAACATCATTATTCCCGTGACCTATTTTTAACCTTGATACGAAATGAATACATAGAAAATGGGAAGCTGAATTGTTCAAGCATCTTTACCGAGGATATGTTTATGCTCACCAGATCCATCGTTCAATACTGCATCTCTCTCCTAAATGAAAAGCAATGGGAAATTGCGCACAGGCATAAATGAATGTGGGGGTTTGGTACCTGAGGAAATAACCAAAGTAGCAATTGGGACTTCAGAATCTCCAAAGATTTAACAATGAAAGTTTGTCATATAAGCATTGCTCGTTCTTCTTCTGAGTATCGATCTTTCGCAAAGCCGCCTGGTTCCTTTTATCAAGGTTTTTCAATGTAACTATCGTTCACCGATACGTTCCCTGAAAGAAGGGACATCCTACTTAAGCTTATGAATGCTTTCTGATATTCT
>Ga0078972_1011544_pt1 | contig 15753 bp, 14 predicted proteins | sample YelNatPaOPGAMG01_FD_67568 | JGI IMG/M metagenome (GOLD analysis project Ga0078972, IMG submission 67568) | Hot spring thermophilic microbial communities from Obsidian Pool, Yellowstone National Park, USA - OP-RAMG-01 (SPADES assembly) (version 2) | ecosystem: Environmental > Aquatic > Thermal...
TTTTACACTTGACAAATGGGATGCAGTAAAACTTCTTTTGTTGAGCGGGAAATGACACCCTGAAATAGGAGAAATTTGTTTTTGGAAGGTAAATCCAGTAAAAATTTACATTTTGATTTATCCATTAAGTTTAGTCATCATGAAAACCACCCATTAGAATTTCCGAGTCAGAATATTCAATTAATAAGATGTCTTATCCTCAGAATATGGGCAAGAGATAGTCCTTTTCTCAGAAGTACGTTTGTTTTAGCAGGCAGGGTGTTAGAAAATTTTATATTTCATTTATACATATCTTTGCGGTGTCTTATCCTTATTATTAAAATTCCTCCTCTAATTAAACTGTTTACAACCCTGTAATCTCCGAGCCGATAACCATATAGACCTTCAAACTCTCCTTTTAATTTCTTCCCTTTAATTCCGCTTGAGAGTTCTTTTTCTATTTTATTCAAAATTCTTATTCTTTCTTTTTTATCAAATCTCTTTAAGTCCTTCACCACTGACTCTTTATAAAAAATTTCAACCTTTTGCAATTCTCTTCCTCATCTCTTTTGAAGTAATAATTCTGTCATCTTTGTCTCTTAATCTATCCAGCGCAATTAGATAATCTACATATTCATCTATAAACAACTCCAGTGCTTTTCTTATAACAAAAGATTTTGGTCTGTTCATCTGTTCGGATATCCAGTTTAAATTGTTGTAAAGTTCCTCAGAAGCCCGAAATATAATTCCTTTTTCCATTTTTACCTCTCCTCTTATATACCGTTATATATAAGTATATAACATCTTTCAACCATCGTCAAATATCTTTGGGGAAATGCAACCATATACAGCGTAAAGGAATAAAATTAGAAAAGTCCTACAAAATTAACTAAACCGTCACATATTCTTTTAGCAAGCATATTTTACAGAATATCATCAACATTCATTATGTATCGTTTTAAGATAGTATACTTCAAATGCCAATCGTTCTTAGTTTTACCTGAAAAACAGTAGCAACAATCACAGACCCATAAAAACAGCCCATCAGTATTTTCATTGTATAAAAAGTTTTTTCAAGACCTTTTTTAAAAAAAACATATTTACCAGAGTTTTTTACTTACATTTATGATATAATAGTCCAGAACAGGATAAAAACATGGCTAATTCCTCATTTATTGAAAGGATTATTCCTTCAGTTGTTATATTTATTGCTTATGATAGAAAAGGAAAAATTATTAGAAAATGGCATGGATTTTTAATAAATAAAAAGGGACACATTATTACAACAAGACATTTACTTATAGGCCAAGAAGAAGTAAAAATTCAAACTTTTACAGGAGAACTTTTTCCAGTAAGAAGTATTTTGTATGAAAATCTGGATGACAACATAGTACTGTTGAAAACTGATATTCAGAAAGAAAAAATTTCGCCTTTAAAGATGGTTTGGAATCCACATGAAATTGACGAAGAAATTACCATTATTGTTAACCCAGCAAATTCAAAAATGACTATTATAAAAGTGAAACTCAATTACTGGGATGAGGATAAAGAGGATAAGGATTTTGATTTTGTTCAAATTAAAACCAATTCTTCCCTTGACATAAGTGGTGCTCCAGTAATAAATAAAAAAGGTGAAGTTATAGGAATGGCTACTTTTCATATTATTGATGGAAAGAAAATGAGTTTTTTGATTCCTTCTTCAATTATTAAAAATTTCAATATTAAGGGGGAGACAGAGTTTGAAAGTTGGGAAATGAAAAAAGAAAAGGACTGGGACAATACAGCAGAAGGACTTTATTTTAAGGGATTAATTTTCAAATATGTAAAGAATTATGAAATGGCTCTAACTTATTTAAAAAAATCAGTGGAAATCAAACCAGATTTTTGGAAAAGTTATTTTGAAATAGGAGGTATAAATATAAACCTATCTTTGTTTGAAGAAGCAATAAAAGCATTTGAAAAAGTAATCCATATTAATCCAGAAAATGCTCTGGCATATTACAATTTAGGAGTGATTTATGGAAATATTGGCAAAAATGAAGAAGCAATAGAAATGTCAAAAAAAGCAATCTCCATTGATCCCAAAATACCACAGGCATATTATAATCTTGGGGTACTCAATACTCAAATGCGTAAATTTGAAGAGGCAATAAAAGCATTTAAAAAAACTATTGAACTGGATGATAAATATTTTGATGCTTATTATAATCTCGGAGTTATCTATTGCGCATTTAAAAGAGGCAAAGAGGCATTAGAGGTGCTGGAAAAAGCATTAAAAATTAAAAATGTGGTAGATATTAAGCACATCTACTCTTTTTTAGGTCTTGCAAATAGATATGAGCGGAATTACAAAGAAGCAATAAAATATTTTAAAAAGCATATTTCCATCTATCCTGAAGATAAAGAATCTTACTTTTTTCTTGGAGAAATGTATTTTTTTACCATGCAATTTGATGACGCAATTGATGCATTTGAAAAAGCCATCTCTCTTAAAGAAGATTATTTTGAAGCATACTGTTTTTTAGGACTTACATTTGGTATTTTGGGTCTGGACGAAAAAGCAATTGAAGCATTTAAAAAAGCAATTGAAATAAATTCAAATTCATATGAAGCATATGGTGGGTTAGCAAGCATCTATCATAAACTCGGAGATTCAGAAGAAGCAATTAAGTATTGTAATAAGGCACTTGAAATTAATCCTTCAAGTGCTACTATACATGAAACTCTGGCTCTTGCATATATTGATATTGGAGATAGAAATTCTGCGTGGGAAGAATATGAAATCTTAAAAAAATTAAATCCAGAGTATGCAAACGAAATTTTAGATCTTCTTAATGAACCTTAATATTTTCAAATTCAAATTTTTTTCTCTCCATTCTTTCTTTTTTTAGATTTTTAAAGAAATAGGTGCTTTCCCATAAGGTGAGGCAAATTATTCCTGTCTTATTTCCCAAGATTCTTGATAGAATCAGTCATATCTATCTTTTTTGCATCCTGAGGAAATTTTACATCAAAAATGCTATCAGGTACCCCTCCAATTTTTACATCAATAAAATCAATCCACATTCCTGGAGTATCTCCATCAGCATAGATTTCCAGTTTCACAGGCAGTAGTGTCTCAAAATCTATCATGTAAATAATTTTCTTAAATGGAAGTTGACCACCTGGTTGAAGATTTCCAGCAGGCATATTGAGAGCACTTTTGATTGATTCAATATCATTAATGGTGATAAGATAAAGTTTCTTTCCGCCTCTTGTGGTTTCCTCAACATTAATCTTATCCTTAATCTTATTCAATATTTCTACATCCAGTGCAGGGTTGGTGGTACCCCGATTCATTTTACTTTTTATTTCATCAGGAAGTTTAGACAAATCAATTGTCATTATTGTGTTATTCATGGAACTGTACATTGAAATCGTTTTGCCATCATTAAGCATTATTTGTTCCATTTTCTGCTCTACCCCTGGAACCTGCACAGATGAATCAGCACGTGCTAACCCACCTTTTGTCCATAATTTGATTGGAACCTTCATTGTTGAACCCATCATTGACATATTCATTTCCATCACGACGCTGATTTCATTTACATTTTTGTATTTTTCAACAAGTTTATTTAACAACGCATCTTTAGGACTCTCTGTCTGAGCAAGTAAAACACCTGCCATTAAAGATATTACCACAGCAATTCTTTTCATTCATCCCCCTTGTTAAGTTCAACACAAGTATAATACCCGGCCAGCAAAATGTCAAATGAAACCAATGCCCGCCCTTAATCCGCCTTTGAGTGAGTGGGAAAAAGAGTGATTTTGAAAAAGGGAAAAATCGAAGGGGAATTTTGCGAAAAAAAGAAAGATTTCAAGAGGGGATGAAAATAAAAAGGATTGACAGCAGTTTGCAACTTGACAAATTTTTTTTACATTATAAAATTAATTCAACATCGTAATAAAATGAAAAAAATTCTTGTACTCGAAAAGGTGACAAAAATTCTTGAGATTGTCGCAAGAAAAGGACAGTGCTCCCTGAGTGAGGTGGTTGATGCTTTGAAAATACAGCCATCAACTGCCTACAACCTTTTACAGAATCTTGTAGAACTTCAATATCTTGAGAAAAAAAATGATTCAAAAAAATATGGTCTCGGTCAAAAATTTATAGAAATATTTGCACCGTTTTCAAAAAGGAAAATTATTGTCAGTGCCGCAGAAGGAATCTTAACAGAACTTGCGAAGGAAATTCAAGAATCTGTGGTACTGGCAATTTTTCACAATAATAACCGCTATGTTATTGGAACAGCAAAATACAATCAGAATTTACTTGATATAAATTTTGACCTGTTTGAAAAGGTATCCTGCTATGAAACAGCCACAGGAAGAGTTCTTCTATCATATTTGCCAGTCCATCAATTAAAAAAATATGTTGATGAACATGGTTATCCTGAGACAAAATGGAATAGAATAAGCAGTTTAAATTCCCTCATCAGGGAAACAGAAAAAATTAGAAAAACAGGACTGGAAATAATCAAAGAAAAGGAAGTTGCTGCAATTGCTGTTCCTGTTTTTGGTCCTGATAAAATTGTGTGGGCGGCTCTCGGAGTGTATTTACCGATGACAAGATTTACTTCTACAAAAAAAGACAGAATCATCAGGGCAATGAAAAATGCAGCAGAAAAAATTTCGCAAAACTTGAGGTAGTGTAAAATAAGTTATGAAAGGTTCACAGGAAAGAATTGAAATTTCCCAATCCCCCTTAGCCTCCTTTATGAAAGGGGGTCCACCTCCCCTCTTTTCCCCTCCCCGTAGGAGGGGATGCAAGGGAAGGTTGAAAAAGGGGGAATAAAAGGAGGATTTGAAGGGTTGGGGTGGATTTTTCGAGAGACGTCGCCCACCGCGGAGGCAAAAGGAGGGTAAAAGAAATAATTAGCCAGGTTTGGCAGAGCAAAACTTGACCAAAGGAGAAGCAAATGAAAAAAATGAATGAAGAAATAAAACGATATGCCATGTCCCTTGGGGCTGACATTGTGGGAATAGCACCTGTGGAGAGATTTAAAAATGCTCCTTTAAAAATGAGTCCTGCAGGGCTTATGCCACAAGCAAAATCAGTAATAGTATGTGGAATCCACCACCTTGATGCGTCTGTTGAACTTGGTGGTGAACCAACACCTCATAATATGGGTCCGTATGGAAGCCAGAGTAGTGTTATGAATCCAAAACTTGACGACATTTCATTTAAACTTGCAAGATTCCTTGAAAATAAAGGATACAGGGCTCTTCCCATTGTTTCGAGCAATATCTGGAGGTATAAGGGTTATAAAGATTTAAAGGTCCATTTTGCGCCTGATATTGCCCATAGATATGCTGCTGTTGCCGCGGGACTTGGTGAAATTGGGTGGAGTGGCTTATTTTTACATCCAGAATATGGACCAAGGGTACGGCTTGTTTCCATAATAACCGATGCAGAAATTGAACCTGACCCAATGTATGATGGAGAAAAATTATGTGACAGATGCCTTGAATGCGTTAAAAATTGTCCAACTGACGCCTTTAGAAAAGAAGTAAAAAAAATTAATAGAATTGAAATAGAAGGAAAGATTTTTGAATTCCCTGATACAAACAAATGGAGATGTGCATGGAGCGAAAATTTTGGATTGAACCTTGCATTAAAAATCCCTGATAGGGTTGATGAAAAAGTAATTCTTGAAAATAATGAAAAATATGGATATTTTGCTGGCGAAGAGGGATGTTGCTTGAAATTCTGTATGATTCCAGAAAAAAGATATTATGAAAAAAATTATGCAAGGGCTCCGAGAAGGAAGAAAACAAAAACCAAATTTGATTTTAATAAAATCCTCAAAATCGCAGAAAATTATAAAGTTGATTACCTGTGCATCAAAAGAAAAAAATTCTTTGATGACGAAAAAATACATCCTGATTTTCATCTGCCTGATGTCCTTTCAGTAATTTCCATTGGAATAAAAAAACCTGAAGTATGTAATAATGAACTGGAAAATTTAATACGGTGGAGGACAATTCATTATTGTTCCTTTGACATTGCTCATTACCTTGATATCAAAGGTTATTCGGCTGTTACTGGTACAAATATTGATGATAATCTTGTTGCACATAAACTTGATATATGGAAAGAAAATACAATTTTTACAACAATCCTGACCAGTGCGGCACTACCTGAATTTACATATGTTAGAAAACCCAAAAAAGAAAAAATCGAAAAAGAAAAATTTAGAAAGTTTTGCAAAGATTCAGGTGCTGACCTTGTTGGATTTTTTGATGCGAATAGATTTGAGGAGTTCAAAAGCCAGTTTTTAAAAAAATTTGAACTCCCGGAAGAAATAGAAAAGGTCTATGATAATGCCCGGATTTATGCCCCTTTCAGTCCAGTAATAAGAAAAGAAAAAATCAAGTTTAAAAAATTAGGTGATTACATCGAAAATGCAAAATCAGTCATAGTTATTGGATTACATTTTCCTGATGCATGCCTTGATACAGCAAAAGTAACTCCTGCTGAAACAATTGGTCCTTATGCTTTTGCTCAGTTTGAAACATTAAATTTGCTTGCTGATATTGCCTACATGATTATAAAAAAATTGAATGATTCAGGATATAATGCAGTTTTTTCATATGATTTAACGGGCCTATCATCCTTTGTTTTAAGTTCAAGAGGATTGTTACCTGATATGAGGGCGAATGCATTTGCTGCAATGCTCGCTGGCATTGCAACCATCGGGAAAAATGGGGTTGCAATTACAAAAGAATTCGGATTAAGACAGCGGTTCATTTCAATCATCACTGACTGTCAATTTTCAAGCGACGAAATTTCAAAAGAAAATTTCTGTAATAACTGTAAAATATGCATTGAACACTGCCCTGTATCTGCAATATCAGGTAGCAGAAAAAAAATTACAATTAAAAATACAACTGTTGAAATACCTGTGATTGATGATTTTTCATGCGATTGGGCAAAAAGGTATGGTTTGATTGGAGAAGAGGGACCAAAATACATGGGAGTTGATTTAAATTTTAAAGTTCCTGAAAGAGAAAAAATAAAAAAATTATGTGAGAATTTAATGAAGGTAAAAATCGGAGTTCAGAAAAGACATATAAATATTTGTGAAGAATGTATCAGAACCTGTCCAGTAAAAGGCAAAAAAGTTTCCTGAAAAGGTAAAAATGTTTGAGTAATTAGGATGGAACTAATAAAACTATACCAGGAGATAAAATGTTAAATTCAAAGAAGGTAAAAGAGGTAGCAAAAAAACTTGGAGCAGACCTTGTCGGAATCGCATCTCTGGATAGATACGAAGGTGCACCAAAACAAATGGACCCAAGATACATAAATCCTGATGCAAGGGCTTTGATTGTCATCGGTTTAAGAATTCCTCGTGGGTCCCTCAGGGGAATAGAAGAAGGCACATACTTTTTGTCATATTCTTCCCAGGGATATGGCAGTATCAATATGATTTATAACCCGTTTATTCTTTACCATCTTACAAGATTTATTGAAGATCATGGATATGAGGCAACTCCGATTCCAAACGATTATTATAACTGGCCAGCAATTGAATATCACACAGGAAAAATCAAAGAAAATTGGTCAAAACCCGTTTCACCTGAAAAACCAATGCCTGATGTATTCATTCATTTCAGAATTGCTGCTTTTCTTGCAGGACTTGGTGAAATTGGATACAGTAAACTTTTGCTTACTCCTGAATTCGGACCAAGACAGAGGTTTGCATGTGTTCTGACAGATGCACCATTAGAACCTGACCCGATTTATGATGGACCACCAATTTGCGATAGATGTATGCTATGTGCCAGAGAATGCTCAGCAAATGCAATAAGCACAAAGGAAATAGTAAAGGTGGAAATTGCTGGCAGAAAACTTGAGTGGGGAAAACTTGACATTGAAAAATGCACAAAGGGATTTCAGGGAATGAAACCATTCAATCAATACAATCCATTCACAGGAGAACCATCCCCTGCGATTTTATATTCAAGAGCACTTGAAGGAGCAAGGGGTTGTATAAGAGCGTGTATGATTCATCTTGAGAAAGAAGGAAAAATCAAAAACAAGTTTGAACTACCTTTTAGAAGAAGGAAGGCATGGTTTGTGGAATGGGAAAAATAAAATTTTCTGTTGGTTACCAATTGATTGAAGAAGGAAAAATTTTTTGCGACATTGTTGAAAAATACAAACACAGAATAGAAGAGGTCTATTTTCCATGGCAAAATTTACCCAGCGGAAGAGGTCCAATTGCAGAAAAAATGGGCTATGTAAACTGGGAAGCACAAAAGCAACTTGAGTATGAACTGAAAAAAATCAAAAAGTGCGGAATAAAACTCAATCTTTTATTAAATGCTTCATGCTGGGGAAAAATGGCTCTTTCACAAAATCTTGCAAATATGGTGATTTCAATCATTGAGTACCTTTCAGATGAAATCGGAATAAATTCAGTAACTGCATTTTCACCAGTTGTAGCACATGTCGTCAAAAAAAATTTTCCACTCATTGAGGTAAAAGCATCTGTAAATATGAGAATTGGCAGTATCAATGCAATGGAACAGGTTAGTGAATTATTTGATGGTTTTGTGATGCAAAGGGAATATAACAGGGATTTAAAAACAATAGCACAGTTAAAAAACTGGTGTAAAAAAAATGGAAAAACATTGAGCATCCTTGCCAATAGTGGTTGCATCAATTTCTGTCCTGTTCAAGCATTTCATGATAATGTCATCTCACACGAAATTGAGATTTTTTCAATGGCAAACCTTACTGAAGATATTCCTGGAAATTGCTGGAGTTTTTATAAGAATAAAAAAAACTGGAATCATCTTATTCACAATTCATGGGTCAGGCCTGAAGACATCCATCATTATGCAGGTTATTTCAATGTTATAAAGCTTGCAACAAGAATAAATCCTGACCCTGAAAGAATTATCAAGGCATATTGTGATGAAAAATATGATGGTAATCTTCTTGATTTACTTGAGCCATCACACTCCCGACTTTTATTTCCATATATCATTGATAACAAAATGTTTCCTGATGACTGGTTTAAAAAAATCATTTCATGCGATAAAAAATGTGAAGAATGTTTGTTTTGCCAAAATGTTTTTGAAAAAGTACTAAAAAGATATGAAATTGACAGTAAAGCGCACGCAGATCTATGAAAAGTTGCTAAGGTAATGATTGATTCTACCACACGGGGTAGAGAAATGAAAATTAGAGAAAAATCAAGGTTTCTTGAAATTATCGGCAGTTACGACGTTGTCATTATTGGCGGAGGAATTGCTGGTGTTGCAGCAGCAATCGCAGCATCAAGAAATAACACAACAGTTTGCATTGTTGAAAAAAACTGTGAACCTGGTGGTCTTGCAACACTTGGAAATGTTAATGTATACCTTCCCCTCTGCGATGGAAAAGGAAACAAGGTCATTGGAGGCATTGCTGAACAACTTTTGAAACTTTCTGTATCGGATGGATATAGCAACATTCCTGATTGCTGGAAAGAAAATGGAAATATTGATGAAAGGAAAAAACACAGGTATCTCGTTGAATTCAATCCTTCTTCTTTTGCTCTTGCCATTGAACAATGTCTCATAAATGAAGGGGTAAAAATCATGTATGATACGAGATTCTGTGATGTTATAAAAAAGAACCACTCAATCACCCACATCATAATTGAAAGCAAACAGGGAAGAAACGTTATTGAATGTAAAACAATTGTAGATGCATCTGGAGATGCAGATGTGTGCAAGGCAGCCGAAGAGAATATTGTTTCTGTGAAAACAAATGTTCCCTGCGGATGGTTCTTTTATTTTGATGGTAAAAAAATCAGGAAGAGTCAATTCTCCTGTAGATACGACCCGTATAACAACACTGTTGTTGACAGAGGAAAGGGATTTTCTGTAGAAACCATTGAAGACATCACAGAACAAATAATTGTATCAAGAAACCACATAAGAAAAATTATTGAACAACTGAAAAAAACAAATCCATCTGTTTATCCTGTTTCAATCCCGGTTATTCCAGCATTTCGCATGACAAGAAGATTAAAAGGGAAAATAGAACTTGAGGAAGCCCACCAGGGTATTATGTTTGATGATTCCGTGGGAATGACAGGTGATTGGAGAAAACCTGGACCTGTTTATTATATACCATTTTCTTGCCTGATTGCAGTAAAGACAAAAAATCTTATCACAGCAGGTAGATGTATTTCTTCAAACACTGCATGGGACATCACAAGAGCAATTCCTGTTTGCGCACTGACCGGTGAAATTGCTGGAACAGCAAGCGCGCTTTTCTGTAAGGAAAAGGCAAAAAATTTCTCTTCACTGGATATAAAAAAATTACAAAACCTCCTGAAGAAGCAATCAGTGATTATTGATAAAATCCCTGGAAAAACATAGTAAACTAATTCTAATTTTCAACTGTACTTTTAATTTACCTGATAATTTCCGCATGTCCTGCCTCATCTTACTTTTGAAATGAAGGGTCTTTCAAAACTTCTGTATTATAAAGATTCAATGGAATTTTTCCTTTCAATGCCCTTATAATTTCATTAACAACTGTGTCTTTTAAAACATCAATTGACCTGTTTGAATAGTAGGCATAATGGGCAGTACAGATCACATTTTCCATATGTAGCAAAGGATTTTTCCTTGAAGGTGGCTCTTTTTCAAAAACATCAAGACCTGCACCTGCGATATAATTTTTTTTCAGTGCCTTAATCAATGCTGACTCATCAATCAAACTTCCTCTTGAAGTATTTATCAGATAAGCAGTTTTCTTCATTGTTTTCAGTTCTTTCTCACCAATCAAATGATATGTTTGTTGAGTCAAGGGACAATGAAGGGAAACATAGTCAGATGCTTTCAACACAGTATTCAGTGATACCTTTTTTACACCGAACTTATTGAAAACATCAATGTCAATAAAAGGATCATATCCAATTACCTCCATACCAAAAGATTTTGCTTTTCCAGCAAGAGCCCTCGCAATTTTACCAAATCCAACCAGACCAAGGGTTTCTTCCTTAATGCCTCCAATGTATCCGAAATCTTCTGTGGACAAATCTTTATACACAAACTTACTGAACTTTTTGAGTTTTCGTGAACAGGCGAGAATAAGCATAAAAGCATGATTTGAAACTTCTTCAGTACAAAATTCCACAACCCTTGAAACCATAATTTTTTTCTCTGTCGCAGCATCAACATCAATATTATCAAGTCCTGTACCGCATCTTACGATTATACGGCATCTTTCAAGATTATCAATGATTTCCTTTGTAATTTTTGTTTTTGTAAAAATTATTGCATCTGCTTTTTTGAATATATTGAAAGGAATTTTTTCGTTCTTGATTTCAATAACACTGGCATTGATTTTCAAAAGTTTTTCAATATCCTTTTTTCTTAAACAATGTATATTCCCGTCAAGATTGACCACAATGAATTTATTCATCTTTTTTCAGGCATTTAATCTGAGAAAAAACATTTTTGCAGGCACTGTTGAGCAGAGAAACATCATGACCAACAGCAATAAACTGAAATCCTTCCTTTATTCTTTTATCAATGTCAGAACCTGCTGCCACAAGTCCACAGGGAATGTTTGCTTTTTTGCAGGCATTTAAAACACGGTCAATTGATTTCTGGACATCCGGATGAGCAGGATTACCCAGAAATCCCATTGAGGCAGCAAGATCCTGTGCCCCGATGAAAACACAATCAATGCCACTAACAGTTAAAATGCTTTCAATGTTCTCGACTGCTTGAAAATGTTCTATTTGAATTACAACAAGTATATTTTCGTTTGCCTCTCTGAAATACTGATTAATCGTCTTTCCATAAGCGCTTGCTCTATGAGGACCAATTCCTCGAATTCCTTCTGGAGGATATCTTGTTGCTTTGATTGCCATCTGTGCCTGTTCTGCATCGTTGACCATGGGAATAATCAATCCCATCACTCCTGTATCAAGAACCTGTTTTATTATAATAAAATCATTCCATGGAACCCTAACCACTGGCAATGCTTGTGTTGATGATATTGCCTGAGCCATCATTTCAACCGATTCTATTCCAATCACACCATGCTCCATATCAAAAACAAGCCAGTCAAAACCATTAACTGCGAGAACTTCAGCAATTGTAGGATGTGCAGTAATAACAAAAACTCCAATCGTAGGTTTTCCTGCCTTCAATTTCTCCTTGACAGGATTTCTAATAGTCATTTTTTCCTCCTGTATAGTACTTGTGTAATCCCTGATTTCACAGATTAAAACATAAAACCTTTCATCTGACAACTTTCAACCTCACCTTGCATCCCCTCCCCTTTCTTAAATTCCCCTTCCATTCCCCCTTTTAAATCTCCCTTAGTCCCCCTTTATGAAAGGGGGAAGATGGAGGAGGAATTTGAAAAAGGGGAATAAAAGGAGGATTTGGAGGGTTGGGGTGGATTTTTTGAGAGACGTCGCCCACCGCGGTGGCAAAAGGAGGGTAAAATAAATAATTAGCCAGGTTTGGCAGAGCCCTGCTTTAGAAAAGGCAGGAGAATGAGAAACCAAAGAGAGATAATGGAATTTTGGTCTCCTGCTCTATAAAAAAAGCATTGTTTTTCATAATTTGTGAAATCAAATTTTTCAGGACTTCTTTGTCAAATTCGACACTTCCAGTTTCAAAATTTCATCTTTTATTTTTTAACATGCTGAAAGAATGGTTTTTAAAATGTCAGGTCTGTTTGTCGTGATAAATTGTGGATAATACTGGATAACAGTGAGTAAGTCCTCCTGAGTATCTGGAGTCCATGCATTGACAATAAAACCTGATGCAACAAACTTTTTTACAATTGCTCTATCAAGACAATGAAATTCAATATCAAGTTTCCTGACCCCGCATGAAATAAGACGGCGCAAATTCTCAACAACAGCAGAAGAAATCAGTGAAACTGGAACTTCAGGCATCAATTTTCTGACACTCTCAATGTACTCAAGGTTAAAAGAACCAACAAAAACCTTTTTCATTGTTCTATAATATTTCTCAAATGTCTTTACAAATCTCTCTATGTCGCATTTTTTAATTTCAATAAGCAACCCTGTCTTTGAATCAAGAATCTCAAAAACTTCTTCAAAATGTGGAATTTTTTCTCCAGGGAAATTTTTCCATTTTCCTGCATCATACCTTCTTATTTCCTTAAATGTCATTTCGCTCACAAATCCAGTTCCATCTGTTGTTCTATCAATTTTTTCATCATGCAAAACAACCAGTTCTCCATCCCTGGTCTGCCTGACATCCAGTTCGATAAAATCAACACCAAGTTCAATCGCCTTTTTGAAGGCAAGGATAGTATTTTCAGGATAAATACCACTGAATCCTCTGTGCCCAACAATCTGAATGGCATCAAAAATCATTTTTCTATCCATACAGGACTTGACCATGCAATTTCTCCATCTGTTCTTTCTGCACGAACATAAAAATATTTTTCTCCATTGTAAACCTGTTCAAATTCAATCGTGAAATAGTTCTGCAATGGTTTAAATGATTTATAAATTTTACCATCACTGATTATATTGACTCTGAACACAGGTATTTCACTTGCTCCAAAAATATTGAAGCAAAGTTTACTGGGGTCTTTCACCGTTAAACCAGAATTAACTCCATTGATTGAAAAAGTCAAAATCATCCTGATATTGCTTGTTGCATAACATCTTCTTTCGTATAATGCATCAAAAATTTCATTCCTTGTAAGATTTTTTGCAAAGACAGCGGTTATTCCCTGCCTGTATAAATTTCTGTAATCAGGAGGTTTTTGCTGATAAATGTGAAGTTCATCACCCGGCCTTCCATCGTGAATATCACCACCACCAATAAAACCAAATCTATAACCACGGTTAAGAGCATCAATAACATGCTGTGATTTCTTTTCTCCACCCATAACCCTGATTGGTCTTGTATTTCCATCTTCCTCACTCATTTCACTGTTTCCCCAGATAGAATAAACTTCAACAAGTCGCTCAACCTCACTATCATGGGCTAATTCCCAGTTAACACCCATGTTCGCATTCGCACTATGATGCGGTATAACAATTGCATTATACTGATGTGCAACATTGTAAACATTTTCAATTGATTCTGAACCAGCCCTTAAAATTTTACCAGTTGTTCCAGGAAAATAAATATTCCTATGCCCAAATTTATTGTTTGTCCATTCCTGAGCAATCAATGTTACAAATTTTCCATCAAAATTAAAATCATTGGCTACTGAACAAAAATAATCCCACTGTCTGTTAGTAATCCATTCACTGTGGTCAGATACAGAAAAGAAATCCAGAAATGCTTCGTCTCTTGCAAACCAATAGAGTTCTTCAGGACATCTCAGGCCGTCTGAAAAAAATGTCTGAGAATGTAAATCTCCCCAGAAAATTCTACATTCCAGTTTGTCTTTCACAACAATGGGATTACTCAATGTCTCAAGTATGCCAGGGATTTTAATTTTTATAAATTTAATCCCTTCTGAAGAAAAACTCAATCCATCAACAATTCCAAATTTCCTCCTGTCATTAAAAAAAGTTCCGTTATAATTATGAAATCGCAATGTCCGTCCATCAACATCAATTTCTATTTCACCAATATCGCCATCATAAACATTATCAAGATATGTAATACCCCTCGGGGAAAGATTAAACGGACTTTTTAAGGATGGAAAAGTTACCCAGCAGGCACTTCCAACAGCATATGGTTCAGTGAGTATCTTAAACCTTAATGAAAACTTCTCTCCTGTCGAAATAAAAGAAGGAGCAATCGCATAAATGCCCGTAATCTTCATTTATCCTTTATGTTAAGTTCTTCCCACAATTTCCGATCAAATGCAGATTTTCTCATCGCACAATTTTTTCTCTGACATACTTTGCAACTGTTGAAATCATGTTCAGTTGAAAATAAAATCCCAGAAATCGTTTTGTTGGGTATCATCAAATATGAATCAGTTAATTTTACTCCAATTAATTTTTCAACATCACCAAAAATACTGAATAGTTCTTTTTGCTGCTCAATGGGCCATATTCCATAGTCCCCATCACCAGGGCTCATTACTGCTGTTTTTTTCAAAAAGAACTTCTTTTCAAGAAACAACAAAAGATTCTCCCTTGCCTTCATCAAAAAATAACCTTTTATTGTATCCCACCAGTAATCCTTCAAAAAATCATTTTTTTCAAACTTCACCCGGTCAAGTTCAATGCCACAGGTAGCAATAAAAGGAAAAACCTTTTCAACCTTATCAAGATTTTTTCTCAATGCGATGCTGGTAAATTTTACACCATTGATTATTATTTCATCGCCCTTTTTTGATTCAATAAATGCTTCTGTGTATAATGCCTTTGGACGTGCGATTTTCGATGCCTGATCAAGCAATTTATTAAATTCTCTTGCATCGTCAGAGTCATGAGAAATCTTCAATTCCTGCATCAACATCCCGCTGTCTATTTTTATCTCAAAATCACTGAGTATTTCCATTTTCCCCCTTTTTGGATTTAATTTTAACATCTCATTTCAGTTGTTCAAAATCTCGCCACTTGACAAAAAATTTTTCCATGATAACATATGAAAAAATTTAGATATTTCAATATGAAAAAAGAAATTTTTGAAATGAAGGCAGAAGTTCTACAGGCACTGGCTCATCCGACACGGCTGATGATTCTTGACCAGTTGAAAAATGGCGGTTGTTGCGTTTGTAAATTGATTCCTAAAATGGGAAAAGAACAATCCAATATT
>Ga0078972_1011545_pt1 | contig 15752 bp, 12 predicted proteins | sample YelNatPaOPGAMG01_FD_67568 | JGI IMG/M metagenome (GOLD analysis project Ga0078972, IMG submission 67568) | Hot spring thermophilic microbial communities from Obsidian Pool, Yellowstone National Park, USA - OP-RAMG-01 (SPADES assembly) (version 2) | ecosystem: Environmental > Aquatic > Thermal...
CGATAGGCGTCATGTTCATCGCGGGGATAATCGGTATACTGGACGATATTTCGAACATTCCTCAGAGAGTAAAGGCGATAGTGGTAGCCTTCGCGGCGCTTCCACTGATCATTGCCGGAACCGCAGAATTGACAATCCCATTCCCGTTCGGATTCGAACTTGATTTCTCAGGATCGGAAGCATTGAAACTCATCTTCTGGTTGATAGTCGTTCCCATCGGGATAACCGGTGCGGCGAATGCGATCAACATGTCCGCAGGATACAATGGGTTGGAGACAGGTCAGGTCGCGATAATCTCTGTCTCATTGATGATCGCCGCTATCCTCACCCAGAGAAACGCCGACTGCATATTGATATTCGCGGCGCTCGCAGGAGCCGCGATCGGCCTAAATTATTATAACGGATACCCGGCGCTAACATTCGTCGGTGATGTGGGAACATTATCGATGGGAGCAGCAATCGGCGCAGGAGTGATAATAGGAGGAATGGAACTTGCTGGCGTGATCGCGGTGCTGCCCGCATTCTATGAGGCTTTCGCGACGTTCTACTATTCGTTAGTCAAGAAAGTCGATAGAAAGGAGGCTTGCGCAAGACCGGTGATCGATGAGGACAATAGACTGCATCCACCAGCTGGCGCTGAGAGATACACGCTTGCATATTTGATTCTACATAAGAGGGCTATGACTGAACGCGGATTAGTAAGAACAATCCTATCGCTATATGTCGCATGCGGAATAATTGCTGTAATTGTCCAAATTCTCAGCTCTTGAGCCCTTGTCCCAATCCGATCGCTCTGATACGAATGTCCTCACCCCGGACTCTTTCAGGTGAAATGACTCTTCTTCCGTCTATGATTATCTTCGAGCGCATCACGGAAAAATCCTTGTACGTGAGCTTCCTGAATGATTCGTCATCAGTCTGAATAATGCATCCGTCAGAATCCTTAAGGCACTCTCTTATCGATCCCGCTAACTTTACATCTGGCAAGAGCCTTTGGAAGTTTTTATTAGCTAGAGGATCGAATCCAACCACCGTCGCGCCTCGCTCAAGCAAGACCTTCGCGATCGGCAAGGCTCTTGTGTCCCGAACATCATCCACGCCAGCTTTAAATGCCAATCCGAGCAGAGCGATACGCTTGTTTCGCAGATCTCCAAGCTCCTCCTCCAGCATATTGATGGCACGCATTGGCTGTGTATTGTTGACTTCTTTGACCGCTTCCAAAAGTACAGGTTTCATTTCGTTCTCTTTGCAAAAGGATATCAACGCTGAGAGATCCTTTGGAAGGCAACTGCCGCCAAATCCCAGACCAGCATTCAAGAACTTATCGCCTATCCGTGGATCAAGGCCCACGCCATGCATCACATCCTTCACATCTATGCCGATTCTCTCGCAAAGATTTGCAATCTCATTGGCATAACTGATTTTCGTGGCGAGGAAGCAGTTTGAGACTAGTTTTATCATCTCCGCAGTCCGAATGTTCGTCAGGATTTTCGGAGCGCGTATCTTATCGAAAATTCGCATTACTTCTCTCGCTTTGTTCACAGTAGTAGAGCCGACGACTATCCTATTCGGCCTTAGACTGTCTTCGATCGCTCTTCCTTCTTGAAGAAACTCTGGATTCATGGAAATCGAGAAGTCCTTACGCGAGGACAGACCAGATTCTCTTTCGAGAATGGGCAGAACCACTTGCTCAGTAGTTCCTGGAAGTACGGTGCTCTTAACAATGACATGCTGACCTTTTTCCAAAAGGCGACCTATACCCTTTGCGCTCTCTTTCAGATATTTCAAGTTTGAGACTCCGCGCTCGTCGACAGGCGTCTGGACCGCTATGAAAATATGCTTGCAATTTTCGATGCCTTTTCCGATGTCATTTGTTACCGAGATTCTCTCATTTTCTAGACCCTTGCTTAGCATCTCAGAGAGTCCAGGTTCTGCAAAGGGCGCCTTGCGCTTCTTTATGAGTGAGAGTCTGTCCTTATCTATTTCAATAAGAGAAACGTTGTGTCCCAGGTGAGCTAAAGTCACACCTGTGGTCAATCCGACAAAACCACAGCCGACAATTGCGATGTTCATCTTGCCCTACCTGTCTTGAGTCCCCTTTTAAGAAAAAGTGCACCGCTCATATCATTCTTTCTATTGGTTATTAAGGCACGCAAACAACTATTAAATCCGAAATCCGCGATCAACAAACTAATGAAAGCCGTAATACCTGCAGCAGGACTGGGTATCAGGTTCTTACCCGCAACGAAAGCGCAGCCTAAGGAAATGCTTCCTATCGTGGACAAGCCCTGCATTCAATACGTCGTTGAAGAAGCCGTCGCCTCGGGCATTTCTGATATAATAATAATAACTGGTCGAGGAAAACGAGCGATCGAAGATCATTTTGATAGATCAATCGAGCTTGAAGAGAAATTATTGCTAAGGGGTGAAAAAAAACAGGCTGAAAACTTGAAGGCCATTTCTGAGCTAGCGGATATTTTCTACATTAGGCAAAAAGAACCGTTAGGCCTGGGAGATGCGATTCTTTGCGCAAGAAAGCATATTGGAAATGAACCTTTTGCAGTACTGTTGGCCGATGATCTTATTGTTGATAAGAAACCTGCACTGTCCCAATTGATTGATACTTTCAGAACAATGGGAGGAAAGGCAATAGTTGGACTCGAAAGAGTTCCTTTCGAGAATATTCATAAATACGGCGTGATAGCGGGAATTGAAATAGATAGAGGTCTATTTAATATCACGAATCTCGTTGAGAAGCCTGCGAAAGGTGAAGAGCCATCAAATCTGGCAATTATAGGAAGATATATTTTCACGCCCGAAATATTTAAATGCCTTGAGATGACAGAAAAGGGAATAGGAGGAGAAATTCAACTCACCGATGCAATGAAATTACTTTTAAAGAAGCATGAGATATATGGCAAACTAGTTGATGGCACGAGATATGATATAGGCAATAAGATTGACTGGATAAGAGCAAATATCGAGTTCGCCCTTGAGAGACCGGATCTGAGACAAGATATTATTAGCCTATTGAACGATATTAAAGCGAAAGCTTTCTGATCGAAGGATTGAAGATATGCGTTCCTTTGGAAACACGCTAAGAACCCGAGGTTTTCTTCATTCGTTCGAGCGTTTGTTTCTCATGGTGATGCGATACGGCTTCACTGACAAAAAAATTCAACAGGCTATCATGCAAATGAGCAGCGATGCGATCAATTTCAAAATTGGGATGACAATTCCCGTTACAGCTGGTATACTAAATGATAGGAGAGCGGCGATTTTACGGGCAGCAAGAAATGAATTTGTAGAAATTGCAATTCATGGATATCGACACAGAGATTTTAGTAATGCAACTGAACAGGAACTTTCGGTTGATATGGAAAATGCAATTAAGATTTTCCGGAAATATGGAATAGACATATACGGGTATAGGGCTCCGTATCTAAAGAGAGGTGCGAATCTTGGCGAATTGCTACTCAAACATGGATTACTGTACGATAGTTCAAAACCGATTATCCATACCACTCAAGATAATGATGGGATATATAGAGACGCAATTGAGATTGCCAGCAATGCATATCCTATTGAGGAAAGTGGGAACCCGCTCAATAGCAATCAAATAGCTAAAGGACTTATTGAAATACCTGTGAACCTACCAGATGACGAGATCATAATAGATAGGATCAAAATTAGAGATAAATCGACAATTAAATCACTTCTTAGAAAATTGATAAGAGATGCTATAGATGTTCAAGGTTTTGTTGTTCTTCAAATACATCCTGAGAGATATTTATTGATGCGAGACGTGCTCCTGCAGCTTGTCACAGAAATCAGAAAAGAATCGAATGATATTGACTTTATTACCCTGACTACATTGGAAAGAAGATTGCGGAGCGCGATTAACAGCAATGCGAATAAAATCGACCGCGCCGCAATATGTATCACTGGGGATCTGGACATATTTTCGATTTGGGATCTCTTTAAATAATAAATTTATGATTGTCGGTCTCGGGAATCATCAAATTAAGAGTCCTACTTGAAACGCCGCATGAAATCGATGAATTTCATGTGATCTACCGCGAAATTGCCTGTCACTTTCTTTCCTGCAGGCACGTCATCGATAACGACCGATCCCAATGATATAGAACCTTTTCTTCCTACCCGTACCCCTTCGGCTATGACCGCATTTGGTCCCACCCATATCTCATCATCCAGACATGCGCTTTGGCCGATAATGGCCGCTGCAACAATTATGCATGCTCTGCCGATTTTTGCCCCAGCACCAACGCTGACAAGACTATCAAGATATGTATAATCGCCTATCTCAGTCAGCCCTCCAAAGATCGATCGCTCAATAACACAATTGCAATGCAACCAGACTTTCTTGCCAATTTTGACACCTCCAGCTCTAGCCAGAAATATATCCGAATCGTTTGATATTAGATTCCCCCAATCTGCTCCTATGATAGTCCCGGGCCCAATAGTGACACCATCCCCTATTTCCGTATGTGGACCGATGAAAGCCTTAGGACCGATGCGACAGTTTCTGCCAATTCGAACAGAATTATCAGAAATCACGGCGGTTTCATGAATGACCGCATCGCTACTGATATCGTTCTTAAAATCACGAGGATAGAAATCTTTCCGTGCCATTAACGTTAAATGAATTTTGCTAAAAGCTTTTTCAGGATTATCAACGATCAGCAATCCAAGACTCTCAGGAATATACTTTGCAAGAGATTCATAGGTGATTACAGCCGAGATATTCTGATCCCTATTAAGAAGATCCAATTCCTTGCTATCTGTAATAAAGACTAATCGATTCTTCTGCCAGTCTCTCACTCTTCCAAGCGAAGAAAATTCCTTATCGCGCACTAGCCTGCCGCCAACATTAGTAAATTCGCTAAGTCTCATAGAATACCTACGCTCTGGCTAGCTATTTCTCTAAGGATGAGCATATGCTTCGAATGATTAATTGCGAAATTTCCTGAGACCATCGCACCAGGAGGCACGTCTTTCGTAACAACTGATCCGGGAAATACGATTGCCCGCTTTCCAATAATTAAATCGTTTGATACGGAGCAATTAAATCCGACGGTGGCCTCATCATCCACTTTGGCTCGTCCTGCCAACATTGCTCCTGTGAATATAATACACCTATCCCCAATATAAACATCGTGAGCAACATATATATTGCTTCCAAGAACAGAATGATTGCCCACTACGGTATTACTTCTCCAAAATGCACGATCAACGCAGCAATGCGGTCCTATAATAGCTCCGCTTCTTATTATTAACTTTCCTCTTGAATGTCTCGAAATAATATGCTTACCAACTTTTAGACGGACAAAGCCGTCTGAGCCAATAACACTACCCTGCATTACTCTAACATTATCTTCCAATATTGTGTGCTCCAAAATGACCGCATCGGCCTCAATCAAACAATTTCTTCCAATTACGACTCCTTGCTTAGCAATAAAAGCCCTAGGATGAATTTTTGAGCCTTCACCAATAACCGTTACCGGAAGTTTTTCCTTGTCTGGATGCTTACGCAAGTAATACTCTTGTGCCGCGAAAAATATGTATGCGAATGGTTTGGCCATATCCTTGCCAAATCTATATGCCTTCCTGAGGAATCTGGATACACCTTTCTTCAAGACTAGTCAGCCCCTTAATCCATATCAGGGAACAATAGATAAGATTTATGACTTAAGAGAACTTTTGTATAAACGATAATAACTAGAAATCTGATGCGGGCAATCTCTTCCAATTGCTATGGAGAAGGACGTGCTAAGCGTGGCCATATTAATTATTCGATTTAGATATATTTCTAAGCATCGGGATAAAATATGAAATTGATCGGAATCTCGCAAATTGATATTAAGGAACTTGAACGATTCGTTCTATCATTCAATGAGGTAACCTTGTTCCAGCATCCTTCATTTAGGAACGTTATTGAGAAGACCAAGAATTACGAATGGTACTGGGTGGGGGTGGAGCATGACGGAACTATCATTGGCAGCCTTGCTGCATATGACATTATCGATACTGTTGCCGGTGGCATGATATCGACAAGACGAAGAATGGTTCTCGGCGGCCCTCTTATAAGAGTTCACGATGAGAAAATACGAAATGAATGTATGGCGATGCTTCTCGATGGGATCAGAAGAATCGGAAAGAAACCGTATTTTATCGAATTTAGGAATCTGTTCGATATGTCGAACTACGATAAGATCTTCAAATCGAAAGGATATAAATTCGAAGAGCATCTCAATTTCATCATTGATGTCACTGTAGGTGAGGAGGAACTACTGAAGCGTCTCTCCTCAGATGGAAGAAGAATGGTGAAAAGAGCTTTAAACAAAGGACTTATTGTTTCTGAAGTTACGAATTTATCAGAAATCGATACATTTTATAACATTCTCTTAAGAACATATGCATGCAAGGGGTTACCAATACCAGATAAATCTCTTTTTATTTCATGTTTTACGGAATTGAAAGATAATGAGCGCAGGTTTCTCGTCGCAAAGAATGAGCAAGAACAAATTGTCGCAGGAAGACTCCTCCTTATCGCAGGTCCGAATATGTATGATTGGTATGCCGCTGCCGATTCTAAGTTCCTAGATAGAAGACCAAACGAACTTCTTGTATGGAGTGCTTTGAGATTGGCAATTCGGTTAGGTCTGAAGACTTTTGATTTCGGTGGTGCTGGCAGACCAGATGAGAAATACGGGGTACGCGAGTTCAAAAAGAAATTCGGTGGACGACTTGTTAATTTTGGAAGATATAATCTCATGGTTAAGCCAGTAAGAACTGCCATCGCTAAAAAAGGAATGAAGATAATTGCCAAAATGAAAAATAGAAGACTCATGAGAGATTGCTGTGAGCCTGTGTAGAAACTTCATTAGTGTTTAAAGATTGAATAAAATTTGATAATCTAAGTGCAGGAACGGGAACAAACGATATATCCTCAGCAAAACATCAACACAATGGAATCAATTTCATAAATATGATCTATTAGAAATTGATGAGATTCGCCTAAAGAAAATAGATAGAGAAATCTTTAATAGAGAACTACATAGGGAAGTTGAAAAATTGAGAGTCCTAATTGATCTTGGTCATCCTGCACATTATCATTTTCTAAAGAACGTTATCAAACATCTGAGAAAGCAAGGTGATGAGATCCTACTTGTCATACGAAATAGGGAGGGGATAGTAGCCAGGCTCTTAATAGAAGATGGTTTGAATTATATTTCGTTATATCCGCCAGCAAATGGTCTCATAATGAAAGGAATTAGAATGATTATAAATGATCTGAAACTCCTGCGAATTGCTGTACAATTCAAGCCTGATCTTTTCCTTAGCCTTAGCTCACCATATTCAGCTCATGTCAGTTTCCTAATGCGTAAACCTCACATTTCTTTTGGAGATACTGAGATTGCGAAGATAGCTCAGGTACTTATAGCTCCTCTTTGGAATACAAAGACCTTTTTGCCCAAGTCATTTCACGGCACCTTCAGGTTTAGCAATGAGGTGATTGTTGATAGCTACAAGGAACTGGCATACCTTCATCCAAAATATTTCGAAGCAAACCCTTCAATACTTAGTGAAATCGGATTGAAGAAAGATGAGAAATATATTATTGTGCGTTTCAGCTCTTTTGACTCTAGCCACGATATAGGACTTAAAGGTTTAAATAAAGAAAACAGAAGAAGGCTTGTGCTCGAACTTGCAAAGATGGCAAGGGTTTTCGTTTTTAGTGAAAATGAGCTAGATGATACTATCAGAAAATTTAGGCTCGATATTAATCCCGCCAGATTGCATGATCTACTGTGCTTTGCTTCTCTTTATATCGGAGAAGGTGCTGTGATGGCTTCTGAGGCTGCAGTACTTGGTATTCCTTCTATTTTTATAAACCCTAGTAGGAGGGGTTACCTCGACGATTTACAGGAAGTTGGTCTTGTAATTCAATATTTTCATCCTAATGATGATATTGAGGAGATAATTAATAAAGCAAAGATTATCCTCTCCAATGATTTGCTGGTGAGCGAATTGAAATCTAAAAGAGATAAAATGTTGTCAAATAAGAAAGACATAACTGAAGCTATCATAAATGAAATTGAAAAATTTAGAAATTCTATAAATGAGAAATAATACTAATATAGATTTGAGGTATGCATTCGCCTCGACCCATAATTCATTTGCCTCTGCGCTCTTAAAAAGAAGGTCATTTTTTTTCGAGAATCTTGAATTACTCCCTATCGCCAGAAATAATGAGCTTGAATATTGCTAGCGCTTTCTCAACATTGAGGAAATCAAATCAATATATTTCGTTGCTATCATATTATAGGAAAATTGCTTTGCATATTCTAATATTTCTTTCGCATCCCATTTCTTATCAAGAGATAATAGCAATTTTTCTTTGATTTCGTTTGGATTGTTATTCTGACAAAGAATACCATATCGCTCATCAATGATGATCTCTGAGATTCCACCGACTCTCGTTGCAACAACAGGCTTTCCACATGCAAGTGCTTCAAAAATCACAGAGGGGTTTCCCTCGGAAAGACTTGGCAAGGCAAGAATATCACATGCATTGAGCCATATAGGGATCTCTGGATGAGGTTTCCACCCAATTAATTTAACGACATCTTCAAGACCGAGTGCCGAGATTTGTCTTCTTAACTCTCTTTCAAGTGTTCCCCTGCCGATGATAAGGCACAGGATGTCGTCACGAATTCTTGAAATCTCTGCAATGGCAGTGATTAAATTCTTATGGCCCTTTACTGGTTCAAGAACTCCTACGGAAAGTATCACCTTTTTTTCTTGATCAATTCCCAATAAATTTCTGCAATCTGTTTTATCTATGGGATAAAAAATGGCACTATCATATCCGTTTGGAATAACTGAATACTGCTTGGTTATCCCAAGCCTTTGCAGACATCTTGCGTTGCTATCACTAACTGTCACAATATGATCTGCGGATTCTAAGACCGAAACAATCCTGTATCTCCATTTCTCATTAAGAAATGGCAGTCGATAAATATCGTATCCGTGTGCAGTCAATAGAAGTGGTACATCGTATGTCTTACTGATAATTGTTCCCGCATATCCGAAGGGCCAAATGAAGTGACTATGAACCAGATCAAATTCGATATTTTCTTCTCGTATTAATTTTAATATGCATTTCGACAAATTATTTGCAAAGCTTTGAGTATTTCTCTTGAACAAGCCAAATGCTCCGTTTAAAATGTGCAATTCGAGATTTCTCGGCCGATCTCCCTGCTCAATCAATCTATCAATCGTGTAATGTCTCGCTTTACTAATGCATTTAAGTTTTGGCATATATCTTGATAATTCAAGTAATTTATTATGATAAATAAGAAAATCAATTTTCTTCACATATGAGGCAATAGCATCTGTCAATCCTTTTGCGAATGACATATAGTATGGCGATATGACCAATAATCTGTACCTATTGGTTGCTACCATTGTCTTCACTAAGGAATTACTAACATTGATTGCTTTCCAATTCTGCATTCTTGAAAGCAATATTGCATCGGATATGCAGCTCTTATACAAAACTTACTTTAATATATTTATGCCGTATGGGAGAAAGAGTCGCATTTATAGTATTGGCATTCTTGCATAGAGAACAGAAATAATGATTGAAGATACCATCATATCTATCAAGAATAATATGAAGGAGAGAAGGCAACTAGAGGGACTGTCGATGAATACCGAAACAACTGTGAAGGCCATATTATTTTCATCAATTGCGTTTGCGCTGATTGGATCTCTGAAAATGCTTTTTAACATCATAGTCAGCCGCTCATTTGGTACAGATAGCATTCTGATTCTTGGCATGACAAATGTTGCTCTTTCCTTTGCTTTACTTATTTCGATGATTATATCAACAGGATTAACCAATTCTATGAACAAGTTCGTGAGCGATTATATTTCTAGAAATGATAAATCGAGCGCGAGATTGGTTTATGAAAGGAATATGAGAATCAATCTGATAATTGTTTTACCATTCGTGATTATTATGGGCATATTTTCAAATGAGATAGGGGGGCTACTAGGTGTGGATGTGGCATACATTTATTTCTCGCTTCCAATAATCTTCTTTTCTTCGTTTTACTATCTTATCCGAGCAACTTTCTATTCCCTTAAAGATTCAAAAGGATATCTAAAGAGAGAAATTGTCGCGGATGTTTCTTTTTTTATTGTCCTTTTCATTCTGATTACTTTTAATTCATTTGCATCTATATTATTATCGTTTTCTGCATTATACGTCGTTTTTATTGTCATATCAATTAAAAAAATAGATGAGAACCTGCCAAAAATAAAAGCAATAGGGAGCAGTGAAAAAAATCCGATTCTTTCATATGCCAGCCTCACTACCATTGGAACGATTATGAGCATGGCAACTGCATACCTGCCAAATATACTCACGAGTTCAATCTCAGGAGCACGGGCTGCGGCTCTCTTTGCAGTTGCTTACTCTGTCATTACGATTGTCCTATTAATTCCCAATGTGATGTCGCAGGTCTTATTACCTCGCGTATCTGGGCTTTGGGGAAGACTTAAGGTGGAAAGCATCCGACGTGCGATATCACTTTGGACGGCATCACTGATTATTGTCTGCGGAATTGTAATTGGACTAATGATAATTCTTTGCGAGGACATTCTCAATATATTATTTGGTGAAGAATATGTAGATGCGAAGCCGACTCTTATTCTATTGTTAATTGGAGTGTTTATGATTTCAGTCTCTAGGCCATCGAATATCGCCTTGATCGGAACCAAATATGTCAAAATATCAGCAATCGTGAGCATTATTGCATTTTGCATTGCTCTGATAATCTGGAATAGCTTAATAAGAATAGAAGGAGAACTAGGCGCAGCAATGGGTTATCTGGCAGCAGCCATTATCAATTCCATTGGTTCCATATTCTATGCAGGAAAGTTATGGTCAGTCAATCATAAATCGAGCATTGTACCGATTTTTATGATTGTCTTTTTATTAATATTGATCTTGACATTGATCCCATTAGATACAATCACAAACAGAATCTTTGCTTCAGGCCTATATTTGGTGACATTCATTGCGCCGAATTGGAATAGGATATCATTTCTTTGGAAGGAAATCAGACAATTTGATGAGTCGATTACCAGCATTGAATAATGATCGAATTATTCACTTGAGAAAATGTCATCGGCATTTCTTCATTATAGAGAGAATCGTCAATTGCATTATTATTTCCAGCAAACACTATTAATACCACTTTGAAGCTATTATAAGAGTGTGATGATTATAGGAAGGATGAATCGCGAAACGTTCATTGGCTTCATTATTGCTGCTGCTGGTGCGGACATTGCAATAATGCTTTCGAAGATACCATTCTGGATAGGAATAATACTGTTAGGTATAGGCATTATTATTATTCTTCATTCCTTGAAAATCTTTGATTTGGATTATTTTCGTAACATTATCTCAAGATTTCATTTCCCGGAGAAGAAACAATCCAAGGGGATATCAAGAAGAATTATTAATCGCCTTCTATTAAATGGAAAATTAATCTCATTGTGTTATATAATAGGAATAGCACTTATTATTGCAGATATATTCTATAATTCATATTATTCGATGAACAAAGAAATCGGAACATACGATTGGATATTACTATTTCTAGGATTTGATTTTATGATATATCCGCTCATATGGGAAATATATCCGAGGGAAGCGGACTTCATATTAGTGTTCTTCATAATACTGACGATTGAAATAGTGCCAGCAATTGCTTTTCTAGAGTCCGAAAATGCGTTTAACTCCGCATTCGGAAATTTGTATGTTCAGGTAGCAGTCGTTGGTCCTGTCGTTGGCTTGATGATGCTTTCGGGTATAGATGTATCAAGTAGCGGATCCATCATCAATTTCACGATGCAAAACGGATTGCAAGGATCTGTTGGGATTGCAATCTCATGCTCTGGCATTTACTCTGCAATGATTTTCATTGCAGCATTTATGGCTTTCACGCTTTCTTTCTATGAGCATTGGGAGAGAAGATTGGGCATATTCTTAATAATCGGAATACTCGCTGCATATTTAGCAAATATCTTTCGAATATATCTTGTCATGCTTTCTGGCTATTTCAATGGCATGGGAAACCCTGCTGATCCAGCTCCCTTCACGCTTCTATGGACACATATGTATGCGGGGGAAATAATATTCATTTGTTGGATCGCATTATTCTGGTGGTTGGCCTTCAAATATCTTGCGCCTGAGGATATCAAGCACCCAGAGAGTGATAAAAATGAACAATTATAATCATAATAAGTTAATCCCAACATCTATTTGCCGAGAAATAAATCCAATTGTTTCATATTTAAAAAGATTACCATAAGTCTTATTCAACGCAATCGCATGATAAGGGACATTGAATGCGCATGTGATTAAATGACACACCAGGACGCAACTAGAAAGAGCGTGATTTGGCTATTAGTAGCATCTGTCTCACTATCAATTATAATGAGATGGCCTACCTCCTCCCATGAGACAGGCATTGACTCATTTTTTATTCATAATCTTGCAAATTCCATTTATACGTTTAATGAAATAAAATGGGACGCCAATTTACTGTCATATTTTGGATATTATCCATTATCTTATCCCAGCGGAGTCCCTATAATTCTTGCAGAACTGTCTCTGATGACAGGGATTGATATTGAATGCCTCGTGCTTCTCTTATCATTCTTTTCCGGGATCATCGCAACCATAGCATCATTCGTACTGGCGCTTGAATTGAAGAAATCTCCGTTATTTGGCTTCGCGATAGCTGTAACCTATTCTTCTGCTCCACTATTACTCCTCATGAACCAGTGGACGGCCACCACAAGAGGTGTATTTCTAGCTCTGTTGCCTTTAATATTGTGGACGTTAATTCGATTAAAAGTAGCAAAGGAGAAGGAACAGGATAGGTATGCACAAATCTTGCTCATTATAATATTAGCTTTCTTAATATTGCTAGTGGCATTCATACACCGTTTAGTAATTTTACTGATCATTCTTTTTGCATCATATATTATAGCAAGAATTTTGACTGCTCGGAAATTGCAGACGAGATTTGGACATAGAAAAGAGAAAATAATGAGAGTTAGTATTGCAATAACATTATTCATTTTGATATTGATTCCGGATATTTATTTCTCGTTTATGTCAGGATGGCTCGGTCTCGAGAGCTATGAGACTGGGTTCTTTAGTGGGGATTCAATACTCTCGAAATTCCTAAACTTAATGGCATCGATTGCGGCTTCAATCGGATTCCCACTTGCATTTCTATTTCCTATTGCCGCATTCCTTATTTATAAAAAAAGGGAGAATTGGACGTTCATCGGCATTCTGCTTTTCTTGCCGTTCGTCTTGCTCTTGCCCCTTTCTGGCAGTCGTATCTATGAGAGAATGATGTATCCACTAGTTATATTACCGATTATTTTCTTTTCTGCATATGTTCCACTCACAAAGAGATGGAAAAAGGCTTATCAGCTGGTACTGGTGATATTCATAATAACGACTTTGCCTTTGAATATTGCACTTGTCGATCACTGGGAAGATTGGCCTAAGACAAAAATTGTGGATGACGGCAACTCAATGTCCGATCAAACCTATATGACGGCGCTATATGTAAAGCATTTATATCCTCAAACTAATTTCATTGGAAATAACTGGATTGCTAGTTTGAGGATTCAGTCGATTTCAATGTGTCCCGAAATTCCAAACGGTCTTTCTCCTACGAGCTCATTAAATGTTATTTTATATGACATTATAGATATTGATGAATTAGATGTTGAGCCTGCAACATTTGATGAAATAATTGAAAGTCAGGGCGTATTTTTCAAGAGCAAGTGGGAATTGAAACCGGAAACCGATTGGTTATATATATTTCTCAGTAAGACCGATCCTGAAAAAACGGCAGCGTTATTGACATTATACAAGACCGAAATGCTTATCGAGGATGTCCGATTAGGCGGCAAAATATCTGGATGGTATTCCGAAATATATTATCCATTGACAGGTGAGATTGCACCATTCATTGCTACGACTTACAAATCGTCCTATAAGGTTTATGATAACGGGAGAGAGTGTATATGGCTCATATAATAATAGAAAATACTCGATTCTTATTGCGCATTTCTTCATTGAATTTTGATGTGATTAGAGAATCCATTCTTTGAAGATATTGGAATTTTAAAGCCATTGATAAGATAGAAGAAGGCTATATTACCATCTGTTCATATCAACCATGATGCCATGAGAACGAGATTAGAAATCGCCAGTCTTATCATAACTTTTTCATTAATGATTTCGATTTCGAGTGCCGATGCATCATCGGCCTATGATGATCCAAATTATGTCAATAAGGTAATAACGGTACTCGAATCTCCCGTCATATTTGTCGGACAAAAGGGAATATTAAGAATGAGTCTCCAAAACCCTTTTGAGGTCGATATGCAAAATATATCTCTTTTGGTTGAGCCATATATGGTTATTTACAAGAACGATGTCTTGCTTATTGATCAAATTACAAATCCGCCAATAATTATGAATGATACATCTAATACTTTGAACATCGAAAGATTATGCATTGGAACAAATATCACAATAGACTGGATAATTAGCACAACGCCCGATACCCCCTGTGGTGATTTTTTTAACCCTGCTGTATATCTCGCAAGATTGCTCATTTCATTTGAAATCGACAAGAATGAAGTAAAATATTGTTCGCGCGGCTTTTTCTCTGATGATGAATGGAATAATATCTCCAATCCTTCCAATTCGTCTCAAGAAATCGACTTAGAATATCTCAAATCTCTTGGATATGATGGCATCATTCCCGAAACCTCGTTTACCATAAAAGGCGGTTTGCCGATTTGGCCAATTGTTCTTATTACCATTATTGCCATAATTTCAACAGCTCTTGGCATATATTATCATATTGAAGAAAGACCAGGAGTTGCTCCGAGATTATTCGTCATTTCAAGAATTATTTGCAAGAAGATGAGGAAAGCGATAATGGGTTGGAACCGGCATCAGAAGCATCGAGACAATCCTTGATTTCCATAAGAAATCTGCAAGAATCAATGTTCGCGTAAAATAGGAATTGTTGCTAGTATGAATAATGTCTACTTCGGCAACAAACTTGCTAGATTTAAATGCCCTATCCACAAGAATAATCTTATGCTGTAAAATAGGAAAGATCACGTCAATTCGAACTGTTTGAATTGTTCGAAAGCAGATGGAGGATTAGAGCTAATGTGTTAGCGAACAGAGTGATAAGACAACACAATGATGTAATCATGGGAGATTCTTGGCATAACGCGGGCGATTCGGGTTAAATTTTTCAATCCGCCGGAAGGAGAATATATGAAGCGCGCAAGAGATATATTGATAAAATCAATGACCTCGCAAACGGTTGTGAATTAACAATAGGAGGAAAATATTCTGACAATAGTTGATCCTATCGGGATTGCCTTTTCTCTAATTTCAATCCTCATCACTGTTCTTTACGTCCATTATGTCTATTACGCGATCAAAGGCTTCAACAAGAGAAAAGCATCCCCGAGCGTTCCGCCGCAGAAAAGATTCGCAGTTCTGATCCCCGCTCGCAACGAGGAGAAGGTCATCGCGGATGCCGTCAGGAGCGCAATGGCCAGCAATTATCCGAAAGAGCTCTTCGACGTGTATGTCA
>Ga0078972_1011548_pt1 | contig 15746 bp, 13 predicted proteins | sample YelNatPaOPGAMG01_FD_67568 | JGI IMG/M metagenome (GOLD analysis project Ga0078972, IMG submission 67568) | Hot spring thermophilic microbial communities from Obsidian Pool, Yellowstone National Park, USA - OP-RAMG-01 (SPADES assembly) (version 2) | ecosystem: Environmental > Aquatic > Thermal...
ATTTTGTATTTTTTAAAATAAAATATATTTAATTTAAAATAAAATTTACTAAAAATATAAAAAATGTTTGGAAAGAAAAAAGTAGAAAAACCTAAAAATGCTTTATCATTAGTATTATTTGAATATGATCTTATTCTCAATAACGAACTTAAAAATATTTTAACTTCTATAAAATTAAAGAAAAAAATTAATTCTTTAAAAGCTGGTAAAATATTTGATAATGTTTCCTTGAAATTTGATTTATATATTAATGATATTTCTAAAGATAAATTAAAGTTAGATTATAGATCAGATAAAGCAAGGGATTTAATAATTGAGATGTTAAATCAATTAAAATACTTATTTATAAAATTAAAAGATGAAGATTTTGATATTACTAGTTCTGCTTTAAGTAATATTAATGATGAGTTTGAAAATGTTTATACTTTAAGAGAAACTATAAGAAAAAAGCTAAAAGATTTAGAATATGAATATATATAATACGCTATCTTTTATGTAATAATTTATTATTTTCTAAAATTAAAAAAAAAAAAATAAAAAATGAATATTCAAGATAGTTTGGATTTATATTTTAAATATTTAAAATATGAAAAAAACTTAACTCCTAATACTATAAACGCGTATTCTAAAGATTTATTACTTTTAAAAGATTTTTTAGAAAGACATACTGATAAAAAAGATGTAAAAGAAATTTCATTATCAACCTTTCAAAGTTTTTTAAAATTTCTTGATAAATATGGTTATAGCAATAAAACAATTCTAAGAAAATTTTCTTCTTATATTAATTTTTTTAGGTTTCTAGAGCAAAATTTACTAATTGATATTCAATTAAGTCAAATAATTTCTACTCCAAAATTACAAAAAAGATTTTACAAATTATTATCTGAATCAGAGATGCATAATTTACTTGAAACAATTAATGGAGATAGCATTTTTGAAGTAAGAAATAAAGCAATTTTTGAATTATTTTATTCAACAGGGGTAAGAATAAATGAACTTGTAAATATTAAATTAAATAAAATTGATTTTAAAAATCATGAAATAAAGGTGTTTGGAAAAGGAAGAAAAGAGAGAATAGTTTTTTTAAATGATTTTGCATTGCAAGAATTAAATAAATATTTAAGCATTAGAGATAAATTTTTATTTGACAAAAAAAGAAATATTTATAAAAAAAATGAATTTTTATTTATAAATAAAAATGGAAATCAGCTATCAGAAAGGTTTATTAGATTGTTACTCAACAAATATCTAATTAAAGCAGGAATAAATAAAAAAATATCCCCACATAGTATAAGACATAGTTTTGCTACACATTTACTTCAAAATGGGGCAAGTATTAGAGCAGTTCAAGAGCTTCTTGGTCATGCAAGTATAAACACAACTCAAATTTATACTCATTTAAATATAAAAAAATTAAGAGAAGATTATGAAAAATTTCATCCAAGAGCAAGTTAGAAATAAAACTAATTATTTATTTGCGGTAAAAATTTTATTATGTTAAAATCATGCAGAAAAAATACACACATCGCTTATTAAAATGGTGATTTTTTTTAAAGCGATGGAGGAAAAACCATTTAATATTAGGAGGAAAATTGGAAGAAATAACTATTAGGCAATTACTTGAAGCTGGTGTTCATTTCGGACATCAAACAAGAAAATGGAATCCAAAAATGAAAAGATACATTTTTGGAGCCAAGAATGGAATTTATATTATTGACTTGCAGCAAACTATCCAGCTTTTAAATGAGGCATATGAATTTGCTAAAAACGTTGCTGCTAATGATGGTATTATTTTATTTGTTGGAACAAAGAAACAAATCCAGGATATTATAGAAAATAATGCTAAAGACTGTATGATGCCTTATGTTAGAAATAGATGGCTTGGTGGCACATTAACTAATTTTGAAACAATTTCTAAAAGAATCAAAAGAATGGATGAAATTGAAGAAATGGAAAAAAACGGAGTCTTTGAAAATTTGCCAAAAAAAGAAGTTTTAGGAATCCAAAATGAATATGAAAAATTAAATTATAATATGGGTGGAATAAGGCAAATGAAGAGGCTTCCAGATGCTTTATTTATTATAGATCCACATAAAGAAGAGATTGCAGTTAAAGAAGCTGTTAAGCTTAAAATTCCAATAATAGCAATAACTGACACTAACTGTGACCCGGATAATATAGATTATGTTATACCTGGGAATGACGATGCTATAAGAGCTTGTAATTTAATAAGTAGCGTAATTGCAAGTGCAATTAAAGAGGGCAAAGCAAATGTTGTAATTTCAAGAGAAAATATTGAAAAAGAAAAAGCATTACAAGAAGAAATAAAAGAAGCTGATAAAGCTGAAGATCAATTAGATGATACACCTGAAGATGATGAGATTTGGGTATAATTTTAAAAAATAGGAGAGTGAAATAATGGTAGATATAAAAGCAGATCAAGTAAAAAAATTAAGAGAAAAATCTGGCGTTGGTATGATGGAGTGCAAGAAAGCATTATTAGAAGCAAATGGAGATATGGAAAAAGCTGAACTAATTTTAAGAGAAAGAGGGCTTGCAGCTGCATCAAAAAAATCAAATAGAACAACTAATCAAGGTATTATAGAAAGTTATATACACCCTGGTGCAAGAATAGGTGTTTTACTTGAAGTAAATTGTGAAACTGATTTTGTAGCAAGAAATGAACAGTTTAAGGAATTAGTTCATAATATTGCTTTACATATAGCTGCGGCTGCACCAACTTATGTTTCAATTGATGATGTTCCAGCTGAAGTTATAGAAGCTGAGAAAGAAATTTATAGAAAACAAGCATTAAATGAAGGGAAACCAGAAGCAGTGCTTGAAAAAATAGCTGAAGGAAGATTAAAAAAGTTTTACGAAGAAAATTGCTTACTTGAACAATTATATGTTAAAGATAATGATATAAAAATAGGAGAATTAGTTAAAGAAGCAATTGCAAAAATTGGCGAAAATATTGTAATTAAAAGATTTTGTAGATATGTTCTTGGGGAATAATTCTAGGTAGTAATCTAATTAATAATAAGCAGTATTAAAAAATTTATAATAAAATTTTTATAATTTTTCATAAATATTATTGTTAAAATAATATAAATATTATAAAAAGAGCAATATTAATATTTTAATATTTTTGTTGTTTTTTAATATTTTTATATTTTTTATATCAAATGCTAGAAAATAAATATAAAAGGGTTTTACTTAAAATAAGTGGAGAATCTTTAAAAGATGATAAATCTGGTGTTGGTATAGATTTTAAAATAATGGATCGTATTGCAGAAGAAATAAAGCAAGTTGCTGATAATGGAGTAGAAATAGCAATTGTTATTGGGGGTGGTAATTTTTGGAGGGGCTCTACTGCCAGTGAAATGGGAATGGAAAGAGCTGCAGCAGACTATGTTGGGATGATATCAACTGTAATGAATGCAGTTGTTTTGCAAGATGCTCTTGAAAAAAAAGGAGTAGTAACAAGGGTTCTATCTGCTATAACAATACAAGAAATAGCAGAGCCTTTCATAAGAAGAAGAGCTGTAAGACATCTTGAAAAGAAAAGGGTTGTTATTTTTGCTGGAGGAACGGGTAATCCATATTTTAGTACTGATACAGCAGCTGCACTTAGAGCACTTGAAATAAATGCTGAAATTATATTTAAAGCAACAAAAGTTGATGGGGTATATGATAAAGATCCATTAAAATATAGTGATGCTGTTAAATTTGAAGAATTAACATATTTAGATGTCATAAAAAAAGGACTTAAAGTATTAGATTCAACTGCTACAACTTTATGTATGGATAATAATATTCCTATTATTGTATTTGACATAACAAAGCATGGAAATATTAAAAATGCAATTTCAGGCAAAAAGATAGGTACGATTATATCCAGGGGGTAAGTTAAGATGAAAGATAAATTAATTGCAGATATAGAAAGAAAAATGATAGTAACTATTGATAAAATAGTTCATGAATTTAATACTATAAGAACTGGTAGAGCTTCAGTTAGTTTACTAGATAGAATTTTTATTGATTACTATGGTACAAAGACACCATTAAAACATATATCTAATATAAGTTTACCTGATCCAAAAACAATAGTTATTTCACCTTATGAGCCGAAATTTTTAAAAGATATTGAGAAACAAATTCTTGCTTCAGATCTTGGGCTTAATCCTTCTAACGATGGGAAAGTAATAAGGTTATTAATCCCGCCTCTTAATGAAGAAAGAAGAAAAGAATTAGTAAAAGTAGTTAAAAAAATCGCCGAAGATGGTAGAGTTGCAATAAGAAATATTAGGCGTGAAGGTATTGAGGATTTTAAAAAACTTGAAAAAAAATCTGAAATTACTGAAGATGATCTTAAAATGTTAGAAGAAGAAATCCAAGATCTTACTGATTCTTATATTGAAAAAATAAATAAAATTTTGGCTCAAAAAGAAAGTGAAATTATGGAAGTGTAGGTGTAAATAAGCTACATTGAATATATTTTCACATATATTTTCTTCTAAAGGAATTCTTACTATTGAAGAAATAAAAAAAAATCCTATTCCAAAGCATGTTGCAATAATAATGGATGGTAATGGAAGATGGGCTTCTAAGAGAGGGCTACCGCGTATTGCTGGTCATAGAGAGGGAGTTAAATCATTAAAAAGAATTGTGCGCTTATCTAATGACTTAGGAATAAAATATTTAACTGCTTATTCTTTTTCTAATGAAAATTGGGAAAGACCTCAAACTGAAGTAAGTGCTTTAATGCAACTTTTTTTTGAAACTATTAGTACTGAGTTAGAAGATTTAAATAAAAATGGTGTAAGGATAGTTTTAATTGGAAATAGAAAATTAATACCGCAAAAAGTTTTAAAAAAATTTGAAGAAGCCGAATATATTACAAGAAATAATGATAATGTTATTTTAAATATAGCTTTTAGTTATGGTGGAAGACAAGAAATAATTGAAGCAGTTAAAATTGCTTGTCAGGATTACAAAGATAATAAAATCAATCTTGAAGATATAAATGAAAAATACTTTTCAAACTTATTATTTACAAAAGATTGTCCTGACCCAGATTTACTTATTAGAACAAGCGGAGAACTTAGAATAAGTAATTTTTTGTTATGGCAAGTAGCTTATTGTGAACTTTATTTTACTAAAACATTATGGCCTGATTTTTCAAATGCAGAATTTTTGAAAGCAATTTGGGATTACCAAAAAAGAAACAGAAGATTTGGAAGAATTTAAAATATAAGTTAATTAAAGGAATTAAGTTATAAAAGTATATAAATAATTACGTAAATAAATTTTATAAATAAGAAATCATATGAGTGTATTTTTACAATATTTATTAGCAATTTTAGGCTTTTCATTAATAATAATTGTGCATGAATTTGGGCATTTTATTTTTGCAAAAATTAATAAAATTTTTGTTGAAGAATTTTTTATTGGAATGGGTCCTAAAATTTTAAAATTTAAAGCTAAGAGTGGAACACTATGGGGATTAGCAGCTATACCTATAGGAGGTTTTAATAAAATTTCTGGTATGGATAGAGATGAAGAAGTTCCAAAGGATAAAAAAGATCAAACATATTATAGTAAATCTTTCTGGGTAAAATTTTCTGTAATTTTTGGTGGCGCATTAATGAATATAATTTTTGCCATCATTCTTTTAATTGTTTTTTTTAGCATGGGGGTATATAAACCTATAAATTCAATAAATTATATTGAAAAAAATTCACCTGCCCAAATTTATGGTTTAAAAATAAATGATAAAATTTTGTCTTTAAACGATATTAAAATAAAAGATTGGAATGATTTTGCAACTGTTGTTAAAAAATATCCTAACCAAGAAGTTGTATTTAAAATACAAAGAGATAATAAAGAGATAAATATTAAAATAAAGCTTGCAGATAAAAATGGCGAAGGTTATCTTGGTGTAAGTCCTAAAATTGAAAAAGAAAGATTAGGTTTTTTGGGCGTATTAAAAGAAAGCTTTAAACTTTTAGGTAATTTTATTATTTCTTACTTTAAATTATTAGGACTTCTTATAGTTGGTAAATTACCATTTTCACAGGCAAGGCCTGTTTCACCTATAGGAGTAGTAAATATTTTTCAACAATCAGCAGCAATGGGTTTTCAAAATTTCATATTAATTGTTGCATTGGTATCATTAATTTTAGGATTCAGCAATCTTATTCCGTTGCTTCCACTTGATGGTGGTCATATAGTTATTAATATAATAGAGGCTATTAGGAAAAAACCAGTAAGTAAAAAAGCTTTTCAAATTTATAGTAATATTGGAATTATTATCTTCATAGCATTATTTGTTGTTGGGTTTTTATTTGATATTATCAAGCCAATAAATTTAAGTAATATGTAAATTTTAGCATTTGTAAATTTTTTACTATTATTTAAATAAAAATATTAATTTTAATTAAAAAGTTTTTATATAAGGTTTATAAATTTAAATTTTTTAATTTTTTTTAAGATAAATTAGTAAATGGAATTTAATATAAAAAGAAAATTAACAAAAGAAATAACAATAGGACAGAAAAAATTAGGTGCAGATAACCCTATACTTGTTCAATCTATGACTAAAACAAAGATTGAAAATTTATCTCTTTTAAAAAATGAAATTTTAAGTTTAATTAATGCAGGTTGTGAAATAATAAGAATTGCTATCACTGATAAAAATTCAGTTATTTCAATAAGTTCATTGATTAAAGAAGGTATTTTTAAAGACGTTCCTGTAGTTGCCGATGTCCAATTTGATTATGAACTTGCTATTCTTGCACTTGATTTTGGAGTTGATTGTGTAAGAATAAATCCAGGCAACATTGGTGGTTTAGAAAAAACTGCACAAGTAATAGAAAAAGCTAAACAAAAGAAAGCTTGCATAAGAATTGGAGTAAACTCAGGCTCAATTGATAAAAAATATCTAAAAAATAACCAAAATGATATAAAAACAGCTATAGTTGAAAGTACTTTAGAATATGTAAGATTTTTTGAAAAAATGAAATTTTATAATTTTAAGATATCTGCAAAAGCTTCTTCTGTAATGGATTCAATATATGCTTACAAAATATTATCAGATAAAATAAATTATCCATTGCATTTAGGTATTACTGAAGCGGGCTCTAGGTTTGATGGTTCTATTAAATCTTCAGTAGGTCTTGGCGTACTTCTTTATGAAGGTATTGGAGATACTTTAAGAGTTTCATTAACAGATGACTCTATTTATGAAGTAAAAGCAGGTTTTCAAATTTTAAATAGCTTAAATTTAAGAAATTATGGAGTAAACATAATATCTTGTCCTACTTGTGGAAGAACAAAAGCTGACTTAAAAACCATTGTAAATAAAATTGAAGAATTAACTTATGATATAAAAAAACCTTTAAAAATTGCAATTATGGGTTGTATTGTAAATGGTCCAGGTGAAGCAAAAGAGGCAGATATCGGAATTGCTCTTGGTAATAAAAAAGCTGCTATTTTTGTTAAAGGCAAGGTTTTAAAAAGAGTAGAAATTGATGATGTATTTATTGAGTTTCAAAAAGAAATTAAAAAATTACTTTAATATTTTTTTATAGTATCTAAAATTTTATGATAACAAATAATAACCTATTATATAACCTATTAGATATTTAAAAGACCTTATGAAGGCTAAGCTAGCATGGTCCCTCTCGTAAGAGAGGTAGCTTAGCCTTCATCAGAGCTAGCTTTGACTCGCTGGGGCAAAGCTAGCGTGTCTTTTAAATATCTAATAGGTTATAAAGGAAATAAAATAATTTTTGAAATATGGCTAATTTTTAAGAAATATCTTTAACACAAAATTTTAGATGCTTATATATTTTTTTGTATTTAAATATATTCATGCTAATTTTAATTAATATAAGAGGGAGATAAGAGGGAGAAAAACTTGAAATTTTCAAATTATTTTTTACCAACTTTAAAAGAAGATCCTGCAAATTCTGATATTGTAAGTCATTCACTTAGTTTAAGAGCAGGTCTTATTAGAAAAGTAGCTTCAGGAATTTATTCTTTTCTTCCATTAGGATATAGAGTTTTAAAAAAGATAGAAAATATTGTTAGGGAAGAAATGAACAATGCTGGTGCTCATGAAGTATTTTTACCAGTGATGCAACCAGCAGAAATATGGCAACAATCAAATAGGTGGTATGAATATGGTCCTGAAATGTTTAAATTATCTGATAGAAATGGTAGAGATTTTTGTTTAGGACCAACTCATGAAGAATTAATAACAACGATAGCTAGCAATGATATATTTTCTTATAAAGATTTACCTATTAATTTATATCAAATCCAAGTTAAATTTCGTGATGAAATAAGGCCTAGATATGGTTTATTAAGAGCGAGAGAATTTATAATGAAAGATGCTTATAGTTTTGCTTCAGAGGAAAAAGATCTTGATAAAGATTATGATCTAATGTATAAGACGTATTCAAGAATTATAGAAAGAATAGGATTAAAATATAAAATTGTTGAAGCAGACACAGGTTTAATAGGAGGAAAGTTCTCGCATGAGTTTATGATTCTTGCTGATAATGGAGAAGAAACAATAGTTTATTGCGATAATTGTAATTTTGCAGCTAATATTGAAAACGCAAACTTTAAAATACTAAACGATAGTAAAGAAGATAAAGATAGCTTAAAAAACTTATTAGAAAATGAGGGAAAATTTGATGGTCAATATAAAAACATTGAAGAAATTTATACTCCTGGAATTAAAACAATTGAGGATCTTACTAAATTTTTAAACGAACCTGCAAAAAAAATAATTAAAACTATAGTTTTAAAAAACGATCAAAATAAATTTTATGCTTTTTTATTGGCAGGAAATAGGACATTAAATTTATCTAAGGCGCAAAAGTTTCTTAAAACAAACTTAGAATTAATAAATGAAGAAAATAATTATTATAATCTTCCAATTGGATTTGTTGGACCAGTAAATTTAAATAAAGAAATAAAAATTTATGCTGATTATTCGATAAAGGATAATTTTAATATGATAGCTGGTGCAAATAAGATAAATTATCATTATAAAAATGTTAATTTGTTTAAAGATTTTTCAGTAGAGGATTGGGGTAATTTTTCCTATCCTTTAGATGGAGATTTATGTATAAACTGCGGAAGTGAATTAAAGTTTATTAAAGGAATTGAAGTTGGTCATATTTTTAAATTAGGAACAAAATATAGTGAAAAATTAAAGGGACAATTTCTTGATAAAGATGGGTTATTAAAGCCTTATATAATGGGATGCTATGGGATTGGAATTACTCGTATGTTAGCAGCTATAATTGAGCAAAGCCATGATGAAAAGGGAATAATTTGGCCAAAAAATATAGCGCCTTTTTTAATTAATTTAATAGTTACAAATATTAATGAAGCTAAATTAAAAGAAGCTGCTGATAAAGCATATGATATTATGTTAAAAAATAATATAGAAGTAATATATGATGACAGAGATGTTAGCGCTGGAATTAAATTTAAAGATTCTGATTTAATAGGTATTCCAATAAAAATTATATTTGGTAAGAAATTTCTAAATAATGAAATAATTGATGTTGAATATAGAGACGGAACCTTAAAAAAGGAAATTAAATTTAATGAACTTGAAAGTTTTTTAAAAAATTTATAATTTTTAAATTTTTGATTATTAAATATTTATTTTAATTAAATTAAATGGAAGATTTAAATTTAAATAATCAGATTAAATTAAAGGGTACTTTAGAAAAAATTATTTTTAAAAATCCAGAAAATGGTTATATTGTTGCAAAACTTAAATTGGATAATGAAAATAAAGTTGAAACTATTTTTGGAGTTGCTTCAGAGATTAATCCTGGCCAGCATTTAGAGATAAATGGAGAATATATAAATAATCCCAAATATGGCAAACAATTTAAAATCAACAACATTATTATAATCCCACCTGCAACTATTGAAGGAATTGAAAAATATCTTGGCTCAGGTCTTATTAAAGGTGTTGGTCCTGTTATGGCAAAAAAGATTGTTTCTCATTTTAAAGAAAAAACTTTAGAAATTCTTGATAAAGATATAAATAAATTAAAAGAAATAAGTGGTTTTGGTCAAAAAAGAATAAAACTAATCAAACAAGAATGGGAGAAGCAAGCAAAAATAAAAGATATAATGATATTTTTCCAATCTTTAGATATAACCCCAGCATATGCAAAAAAAATTTTTAATAAATATGGTGATGATTCAATTAAGATTATAAAAGAGAATCCATATAAATTGTGTGATGAAATTTTTGGTATTGGTTTTAAAATTGCTGATAGGATTGCTAAAAATGCAGGAATAGAAAAAAATTCAATTTTTAGAATTAAATCTGGAATTAAATATATACTTAATCAACTTCAAGAAGAAGGTCATTGTTATTATCCTTATGATTCATTACTAGAACAAGCAAGTCAATTTCTTGAAGTTGAAATAAATGATGTTAAAAGAGCTTTAAAAAGTCTTAATTCTGAAAAAGAAATTATCATTACTGAAGATAAAGTGTATCTGTATGATACTTATAATGATGAAAAAACAGTTGCAAATGAATTAATTAAAATAAAAATGGAGCCAGCTGAGTCTAAATTAGATTTAATTAATATTGAAAATAAAATTAATGAGTTTTCTAAAATAGATAATATTTTTATAGATGAAAATCAATTAGATGCTATAAAAAATGCAATTGTTGAAAAAGTTTTAATTATTACTGGAAGTCCTGGTACTGGTAAAAGCACAATTTTAAATTATGTTTTGAAATTATTTGAATTAGAAAATAAAAAAGTAAAACTAGCTGCACCAACTGGAAGAGCAGCAAAAAGGTTATCAGAAACAACACATAAGGAAGCAAAAACAATTCATAGATTATTAGAATATAATCCTAAAACAAATGTTTTTTTAAGAAATAAACAAAATAAACTTGCTTGTGATGTTTTAATTATAGATGAAGCATCAATGTTAGATATTAAATTAATGAAAAATTTATTATTAGCGATTGATTATAAAACAAAAATTATATTAGTAGGTGATGTTGATCAATTGCCATCAGTTGGGCCTGGAAATGTTTTAAGTGATATTATAGATTCAAAAATATTTAAAGTAATAAAGCTTAAAAAAATTTATAGACAATTTGGTAAAAGTAAAATTATTTATAATGCTCTAAGAATTAAAGATGGATTATACCCAAAATTAGACTTTAATACTTCATCTGAAATTAACGATGTTAATGATTTTTATTTTATAGAAAAATCTGAACAAGAAGATGTAGTAAATACTATTTTAAAAATGCTTTTAAAAAATTTACCAGAAAAATTTGGGTTTGACCCTATAAAAGATATACAAATAATTGTTCCTGTTAATAAAGGAATAGTTGGAGTTGATAATTTAAATTATAGGATACAAGAAAAATTTAATAATAATTTAAAAAAGATAACAAGAGGTACAACAGAATTTAAATTAAATGATAAAATAATTCAATTAAAAAACGATTATGAGAAGGATGTTTTTAATGGAGATATTGGTTTTATAAAGGAAATAAATTTTGAACTTCAAGAATTTTTAGTAGATTTTGGTGATAAATTTGTTAGTTATAATTTTTATGATACTGATGAAATTAATCTTGCTTATGCGATATCTATTCATAAATCACAAGGTTCTGAATTTAAGTGTGTTATAATTCCAATACTTACCTCACACTACATGCTTCTTCAAAGAAACTTATTATACACTGCAATAACAAGAGCAAAAGAGTTAGCAGTATTAATTGGTGATAAAAAAGCAATAGGTATGGCGGTAAGTAAAAATAATGCAGAAAATAGGTTTACAAACTTAAAACAGCTGTTATTTGGCAGTTATTGAATTATTTTATTTTCATGTTATAATAACAAACAATATTTTATTAAATTTAATTAATAAACATAGTGGGCAAAACCCACTATTTTTATTGTTTTTATAAATTTTTACAATAGGTGATCAAACTTGAATAAAGAATTAATTACTGCTTTAAAAGAGCTTGAAAAAGAAAAAGGAATAGATTTAAACGTTTTAGTTGATGGCTTAAAAGCCGCATTAATTTCTGCTTATAAGAAAAATTATAAGACTAATTATAATGCAAGAATTGACATCAATTTAAATACTGGAGAAATTAAAGTTTTAAAAATACTTGAAGAAGATGAAGCAAAAAAAGAAGGCGTTGCAGAAATTGATGTCACACCTGAAAATTTTGGCAGGATTGCTGCTCAGACAGCTAAACAAGTAATTACGCAAAAAATTAAAGAAGCAGAGCGCGAAGTAATGTATAATGAATATAAAGAACGAGTTGGAGATATGGTTATAGGAATAATCCAACAAAATGATGCAAGATGGACTTTAGTTGATTTAGGAAAGGTTGAGGCTTTACTTCCTTTAAATGAACAGGTACCTGGAGAAAAATATAAAACAGGTGACAGAATAAAATGTTATATTTCCGAAGTTAAAAAAACAACTAAAGGTCCACAGGTAATTGTATCAAGAACTCATAGTGGCTTAGTAAGAAGATTGTTTGAATTAGAAGTTCCTGAAATTTATGAAGGTATAGTGACAATTAAAAGTATTGCAAGAGAAGCAGGTTATAGGACAAAAATTGCCGTAGCTTCTAGTGAAAGAAACGTTGATCCAGTAGGTGCCTGTGTTGGTCCTAAAGGTTCAAGGGTAAAAATGGTTGTTGATGAACTTGCTGGAGAAAAAATTGATATTGTTCAGTATAGTGATGATATTGTAACTTATATTAAAAATGCATTAAGTCCTGCAAGAGTTTTAAAAGTTTTAGTTGATGAAGATTCAAGGTTTGCTCTTGTTGTTGTTCCTAATGAACAGTTATCACTTGCTATTGGTAAAGATGGACAAAATGCAAGATTAGCTGCTAAATTAACTTTTTGGAAAATTGATATAAAAAGTGAATCTCAATATATGGAAGAGCTTAATGCAGCAAGAAAAGAAAGAAAAAATAAAAGATAGAAAATAATAAATTATAATAGGTAAGGTTTATGACATCTTATAGAATTTATCAAATAGCAAAAGATAATAATTTAACTTCTAAAGAGTTAATTGATATATGTTCAAAAATAGGAGTAGATGTAAAAAGTCATTCTTCTTCTGTTAATGAAGAAGAATTACGTAAAATTTTGGATTTTATAAAAAAACCTACCGAAGGTATAAAAAAGGACAGAGATAAAATAGAAAAAAAAGAAGTTTTAGATGAATCAAAAAGCAAAGACGGTACTAGTGAAAAAGTTCCTAGTAAAGATAATTTAATTAAAAATGATGATAATAAAAAAGATATATCATTAAAAGAAACAAAATTAAATACTGAATTAAAATTTAATGAAAAAGCATTTAATAATAAAATTGCTGAAAATAAAATTCAAAATTTTAAAAATTCCAAAGATGTAAATATAAATAAAAATTCTTTTAAAAGTAGTTTTTTAATTGATAAAGATAAAAAAACTGAAAATATAAAAAAGGAAAAAGAATTTTTATTTAAAAAGGAAAAAATAAAAATAAATCCAGAAATTGATTTAAGAGATGTTGACAAAGAATTTAAAAGTAAAAAGTTAAATAAAATTAGTAAGTTTAAAGAAACAAACTTAAAAAATTTAAAAGAAAATATAAAAATTAAACCATCAAAATGGGAAGAAGAAAAAAAGATTAATGTAAGAAGTGTGCTTTTAAAAGAATTAGATAAAGAAGATAAATTAATAAAGTTTAGAGCAAAACCTCCAATTTCTCCAAAATTAAAAAGTTCCTTAGGAGAGCAGTTTATTTCAAAAGTTAAAGAAAGAAAAGAGGAAAAAGGAACAGAAGAAGAAACAAAAAAAAGAGTTGAGATTAAAAAATTAATTGAATTACCTGCTGGGGTAACTGTTAAGCAACTTTCTGAGAGAATTAATGTTCCATCAAATGAAATAATAAAAACTTTATTTAAATTGGGAGAAGTTGTAACAATAAATCAGTCGCTTGATAGTGATCTTATAGAAATTTTAGCTAGTGAGTATAATTTTAAATTTGTAATTATTGGATTTGAGAATAAACTTGATGAGCTATATAAAGACGATCCAAAAGATTTAGTTGTAAGACCTCCAATTGTAACAGTAATGGGTCATGTTGACCACGGCAAAACTACTTTGCTGGATGCTATAAGACAATCAGATGTAGCTGGTGCAGAGGCTGGTGGAATAACACAGCATATAGGAGCATACCAAATTGAATATAATGATAGAAAGATAACTTTTATAGATACACCTGGGCACGAAGCATTTACATCAATGCGTGCAAGAGGTGCAAGAGTTACTGATATTGCTGTAATAGTAGTTGCAGCAAATGATGGGATAATGCCCCAAACTGTTGAAGCGATTGATCATGCAAAAGCTGCAGGTGTGCCGATAATTGTTGCAATTAATAAGATAGATTTACCAGATGCAGATCCAGATAAGGTAAAAAAAGGTTTAACTGAATATGGTCTTGTTCCAGAAGAATGGGGAGGAGATACTATTTGTGTGGAAGTTTCAGCTAAAAATAAGAAAAACATAGATGAGTTACTTGAAATGATATTACTTGTAGCTGATATGCATGATATTAAAGGGAATCCTAATGCAGAGGGTTATGGAATAATAATAGAATCAAAGTTAGATAAAGGGATGGGACCTGTTGGAAGTGTTATAGTAAAAAGGGGTACAATCAAGGTTGGAGACTTTTTTATAACTGGAAATTCTTACGGTAAAGTAAGAGCTTTACAAGATGATAAGGGTAATAAAATTGAAAAGGCACAGTTATCACAACCGGTTGAAATAATTGGTTTTTCTACTGTACCTAATGCTGGTGATAAATTTTTTGTAGTTAAAAACGAAAAAGTAGCAAAAGAGCTTTTATCACAAAGATTATATGCAGAAAATTTATTTAAAATTTCTGAAAGTAGAAGGCATATAACATTAGAACAATTATCAGAAATTGCAAAGTCTTCTGAAATTAAAAAATTAAGCATAGTTTTGAAAGCTGATGTTAATGGTTCTCTTGATGCAGTTGAACAAGCATTAAAAAAATTAGAAACAGAAGAAATTAAAATAGATATAATTCATAAAGCAGTTGGAGCAATTGTAGATAGCGATATTATATTAGCAGCAGCATCAGACGCTATAGTTATTGGCTTTGGAGTTGTACCAACTTCGAAAGCTAAAGCGATAGCTAAAACTGAGAAAGTTGAAATAAGAACTTATGAAATAATATATAAATTAATAGATGATATTGTTCTTGCATTTAAAGGCATGCTAGAACCAAAAACTCAGGAAATAGAAAAAGGAAGAGTTGAGGTTAGAGAAGTATTTAAGATGCCAAAGATTGGAATAGTTGCAGGTTGTTATGTTTTAGAAGGTGAAGTTGAAAGAAATAATCCGGTAAGAATTATAAGAGATGGAAAAATAATTTTTAATGGAAAAATTTCTTCTATTCATAGATTTAAGGAGGATGTTAAAAAAGTTTCTGCAGGTTATGAGTGTGGTATAAAAATTGAAAATTTTCAAGATATTAATAAAGGCGATATTTTTGAGGTTTTTGAAATAAAAGAAGTAACATAAAAATAAATTCAATTATTTTTATTTTAATTAAAATATTTAAGAATTAGTTTTATTAATAACATATTTTTATTAGATTTAAAAATAAAAATAAACAATATAATTTTT
>Ga0078972_1011550_pt1 | contig 15743 bp, 14 predicted proteins | sample YelNatPaOPGAMG01_FD_67568 | JGI IMG/M metagenome (GOLD analysis project Ga0078972, IMG submission 67568) | Hot spring thermophilic microbial communities from Obsidian Pool, Yellowstone National Park, USA - OP-RAMG-01 (SPADES assembly) (version 2) | ecosystem: Environmental > Aquatic > Thermal...
GCAGGCGTAAATTCCCGTGGAACTCACGGTACTAGGTTCGGTGTAGGTCAGGCATGGACCCGAACGGTTTTACCCGGCGGGGGTTTCGCCGCCGGAACCGGCCGAACCGTTCCGTTGTTAAAGAGCGAACCGATTATCGTATACCATATCAGACGCTGCTTGTCAAGATTTGGGTCAACTATTCGCAACCCTTCTTCCTGAAGAGCAGGATATACTCGTGCTTGAACACGTAGAACCCGCCGACCAATGCCCGGTAGCGCCACAGTTCCTGTTGTTGCCGCTTGGCACGGGTTTCCTCAAAGTTCTTCACCACGATGCTCTTGAGGGTGTAGCCGCGTTTCAGCACTTCGGTCATCACGTAAAAACCGAGCGGTATCCATTCCCCCTGGGCGTATTTGTCGCCGATGACCACGGCGAGAAACCGGCCCTCGTCCAGAACTGGGGAGGTCCGTTCGACCACCTCTCCGAACATTTCCAGAAATTGGTCCACCGAGGGAGCGTTGGAGAGGTCTCGCGGGTCCTGGCTGAAACGGATGATGTCGTGGTAGGGTGGGTGCATGAGGAGCAACTGGACCCGTTCGACCCCTCTTTCCCGCAGGAGCGCCCCAAAGTCCAGGGTCGTGCTGTCCCCCACGACCACGTCCGAGGCCACGTCAAAGGGGTTCGGTTCGGCGGCAATCAGGCTCCGGGCCAGGCCGGCCACTTCGGGGTTCAGTTCCACTCCCAGGCCGTTCCGTCCCAGCCTTCGACATTCGATCAGGGTGGTGCCGCTGCCCACGAAGGGGTCCAGCACCCATTCCCCCTTTCGGGTGTAGCGGAGCATCATCTGGCGGGGAATCTGGGGGACAAAGTTCCCCCAGTACGAACCGATGTGGGCACCGGAGTTGTCCCTCCGCCGGATCATCCACAGGCTGTCGGTGAGGACCTCATCGTATTCTTTCCACCGCAGGAGGTTGATGTCGTTGACCGGATTGGTCCTCACCTGCGAGCAACCGGCCCGGAGTCTCCGCAGGTAGTGGCGGGCTCGCGCCAGAGTCCGGGCCTCCAGGATTTGCTCCAATTCTGCCAGGAGAATATCCCGGCGGAAGGAGATGGTCTCGCCGCATGTCGTCAGGCAGGCATGGTCAGGCCGGAGGCCGGCCAGGGCCTCCCGGATCGCTCGGATACGGGCCCGGAGCGCGTCCAGGTCCGGCGTTTCCAGGCATGCGCTCAACTCCTGGATGAAACAGGCTTTGTTGACGGCGATCCTGTCCTCTTCGGGCAGGCAGAACGGCGGTGGCGGTCCGGTGCCCATCTTGTCCTCGCTGGGAGTCTCCCATGTTATCCCCCATTATACCATACCTGCGGAACCGCAGGGGCAGGCCCCGCATCCACCCCGGCTTGCCCATCCGGTGCAGATGCTTCGAGCACTGCCCTCCAGGAGGGCGTTGGTGCTGCCATGGCAGCGCCTTGCCCGCTATAAAAAAGGCGTGCACCCATGCACCCAGGCGAACTTGACGTAGTCCGACCTTGTGGTAGAATGGGGAGTCAGGAGGCAATCTTGCGGCCTGGGGTCGGGGCGGCGTTGGAGAACCGTGCCGGCCCTGGCTGGAGGGATGTGAGGCATCTCAGGAGGGAAATGGCTATGGAAATTGCCCCGCGAATTGTTGTGGACCCCGACATCCGCCTGGGCAAGCCGGTGATTCGGGGCACCCGTGTGCCCGTGGAGTTGGTGATTGCCAAACTGTCCGGAGGGATGACGGCGGACGAGGTGGCTAAAGAGTATGAAATTACCCAGGAGGATATCCGGGCAGCGCTGATGTATGCTGCCCGGATACTGGCCGTGGAGGAAGTGCAGGTGACCGAGTAATGGGCCGATTTCTGGTGGATGAAGACATGCCCCGGTCGTCGGCTGTAGTCTTGCGCCAGGCAGGGCATATCGTCGAGGATGTACGCGATGTCGGTCTGCGTGGGCACAGCGATCGAGAGGTTTTCGCCTATGCTCAGGCCCAGAAAGCCGTTTTCATTACGGCGGACAAGGGTTTTGCCAACATCCTGCGTTTCCCCCCAGGAAGTCATGCCGGCATTATCGTTGTCCGTGTGCCTAACGAGTTCCCGGCGCAAAGGGTCAATCAGGAATTATTACGAGCTATAAGGACGCTGGAGAACCGGGATTTGACGGGACTTCTTATCATCGTCGAGACGGGCCGGGTGCGTATCTTGCACCCCGGTGGATAAGTTCGGTATGTAGAATCCCCCTCATCAAATATGCCCTGTGGATGCGTAACCATACCCTCAGAACCGCAGCGGAAGGCGCAGGAGGCGCAGGAGGAGGCCCAGCACGCCGGAACGGATGCGGCCGGCCTGGACCCGGGCCCCGGGGGAACGGTTGCCGTAGACATCGTAGTGGACGATCTCGGCCAACTCCTTGCGCGGCGGCGGAGGGGGGGCCTCGTCCGGAAAGCCCACCGACAGGAGGCCGATCACCTCCATATGTTCCGGCAACCGGAGGATGTCGGCGATGGCCTTCCGGTCCAGCCCGCCGACCCAGCACGTCCCCAGCCCCAGGGCGGCGGCCTGGAGCATCATCTGGCAGCCGGCCAGGGCCACGTCCTCGTGCAGGAACTGCCGGTAGATGGCGTTGCGGGCATCTCCGCACAGGACGATGAGGAGGGGGGCGTCCTCCACGTGGGCCCAGCGGACAAAGTAGTAGGCGGCGTTCTGGGCCACCTTCCGGCGAACCTCCGGGTCGCGGACCACGATCAAGGCCCAGGGCTGGCGGTTGCTGGCCGAGGGGGCCCAGCGGCCGGCCTCCAGGATTTGCTGGAGCATCTCCTCCGGCACCGGCTCCGGCCGGTAGCGGCGGATGCTGCGCCGGCTCCGGAGCAGGGCCAGGAGCGCCTCCGGGGAGAGGGGGGCGGGCATCATGCCGGTCCTCCTTGCAGCCCATCCCGCAGGCGGGAGAGCAGCCGGCCCATTTCCTCCTGCTCGGAGTTCCCCAAGGAGGACCAGGGAGCGAAGAAGTAGCGGTCCGTGTCGGCCTCGACCTGCTCACGGAAGGCGCATCCAGCGGCGGTCATGCGGGGCGCCTCGTCCGGCCCCTCCAGCCAGCCGTGGGAGCGCAGTTCCGCCAGCGCTTCGGCATAGACCACGGGGGGATGGCCGCGGTAGGCCAGGCGGGAGGAGAGCGTCTCCAGCGAGTCGGCCTGGCCTCGCCAGAGGAGGGTGAGCGCCTCCAGCGCCGTGGCGCTCAGGCCGGAGGGACGCCAGGCGGCCAGGTGGGCATCGTCGCGGTAAGCGTTCAGGCAGGAGATGGCCTGCTCGGCGTAGGGAAGCGGGGGCGTCTCCGGCGGCATCAGTTTCCAGGACAGGCGGATCGACCAGGGTTCCGGCGGAGGTGGCGTCTCCAGGGCGGCCCGGGCCAGCCGGCCGAGCAGGCCGGCCAGCCGGGCAGAATCGGCCGGGGGGAGGGGATCGGCCTGGGCCATCCGGTCGCGCATCTCCTCGATGGCACGGAGGAGCATCCGGCGGGCGACCCCGGTGAGGCGATACTCCCCGCTCCCCACTTCGATCAGGTGGCCTTTCTCCGTCAGAGCCTCCAGCCGGGCCTGATAGAGGGCCGCCGCGGTGTAGGGGGTGCGCACCTGGAGGCGGGCCGTGCTGGTGGTCTCCGGCTCAAAGGTGAGGGCGGCCAGCAGGATTCCCCAGGAAGGACCGTCCAGCCCGTATTCCCGGCCCAGCCGACCCATCACCGGTTCGTAGTGGGGGAAGATGGCTTCCCAAACCTCCCGAACCCGTTGCCAAAGGGCTTGCACGTCCATGGCTTCACCACCTTTCCCGGCGCACCAGTTCGGAGAGGTCCTTGCGCTTCTTGGGGCGGGGGGCGTCGGCCGGGTAGCCCAGGGGGGTGAAAACAACCGGTTCCACCTCCGGGGGCAGCCCCAGCACCTCCCGCGCCGCCACCGGGTCGAAGGCGGCCACCCAGCAGGTGCCCAGCCCCAGCGCCGTGGCCGCCAGGACGATGTGGTCCATGACGATGGCCGCGTCCACATCGGCATAGTTCTTGCCGTCTTTCCGTGTCCAGGCCTGGCCGGGGAGCGTACAGACCCCCAGGACGAGCGGGGCCTGCACGAACCAGGCCGCGCCGTAGATGCGGCCCAGTTCCTTCTCCCGGCCGGCCGTGGGGATGACGAGAATCTGGAAGGCCTGCCGGTTGGCCGCCGTGGGGGCCAACCGGGCCGCCTCCAGGATGCGGCGGAGTTTTTCTTCCTCTACCGAATCGCTCCGGTAGGCTCGCACGCTGTAGCGTCTGGAGATCACCTCGAACAAGTCCATTTGAACCTCCTTTTCTTACCCGGCCAGGGCTTCCAGCAAGGTGGCCCGCACCCATTCCGGAATCGGGGTGGGGCGCAGTTCCCTCTGCACAAAGGTCTGGGCTGTCCGCCCGACGGCAACAACCCGCCCATCCTGGTCGGTGAGGCGGTATCCCAGGGCGAAGGAACGCCGACGTACCTCCTCCACCCAGACTTCCATCTCGATCTCCCGGTCGAAGTGGACCGGGGAAAGGTAGCGACAGCCGGCCCAGGCGATCATAAAGGGGATGTCGTTCGTCTCCATCCGGGCGTAATCCAGGCCCAGGCGATGCAGGAAGGCGATGCGGCCGACCTCGAACCAGTCCAGATAGCGGGCAAAGTGGGCCCCTCGGGTGGGATCGCTTTCGGCGTAGCGCACCCGCAGGGAGAAGGTTTCCCGCCGCCCGTGGGGGGAGAGGCTTTCCCACCCCTGGAGGCGTTCCGGGGGCGGCGGGGCCGGGTCAGGGTGGATTTCCCCCGCGCCCTCCAAAAGCGTCGCCCCCCGGGCCCGGACTTTTTCTCCCACCCGAATCTCATGGGCGACCCAGAGGGAGGGTGTTCGGCCGGGCGCTCCTGCTTCTGTGCCGAGGGCCTGGCTACGCACGGTCACCTGTTCCCCGTAGCGGATGGGAGCCAGGTAGCGGCAGGCCGCTTCCAGGACGAAGGGGCGCTCCTCCCCCAGAGGACGGCCCAGGGCGGCAAAGAGGGCCTCATAGCCCAGTTCAAACCAGGCCACGTGGTTGGCGTAATAGACCACGTGCTGGGCGTCGGTCTCGGCATAGCGCACCGGGAAGGAGATTTCGGCGATCATGGCTGTTCTACGGAGCCCAGGAGGGGCGCGAGGTGGCATCCACCTGCGCCCCATAGGTCAGGCGTTCCTCGCCGGCCGGCCGGGGGAATCCCTCTGGGGATACCTCCAGGGTCAGCAGCCACAGGTCGAAGGAGCCGTCCTGTGCGGCGATAAAGGCCAGTTCTTTCCCATCCGGCGACCAGGCCGGCCCCCGGGCCGCCTTCTGCGAGGAAAGGAGCCGCGGGGCCCACTCCTCCTGGTAAAGCGGGTTGAGCGGGGAGGGCATGACCCAGATTTGGGTCGCCCCTCCCTGTCGGGCGGCGTAGGCGATCCATCGTCCGTCGGGCGACCAGGCCGGGTCGTACCGTTCGATGCCTTCCTCGTCTTTTCCCAAACGCAGGACCTTGCCGGTATTCAGGTCCAGGTAGCGTAACTGTGCCCTATGGTCATAAGTGAAGAAGGCAAAGGCCATGTACTGCCCATCGGGAGACCAGGTGGGGGTCTCGATAAAGCCTCCCAGGGAGAGGTAGGGCTGTTCTCCGCTTCCGTCGGGGCGGATGCGCCAGACCGAGAGGGGGTTAGAAAGTTGGCGCGGCTCGTAGTGGGAGATGTAGCCGATCCAGTCGCCCTCGGGGGGAATCCACTGGGGCTGAAAGGCCCAGTAGGCGGTGTGGGCGGCCTCGTGGCTTCCTTCGGGATAGGTGGAGCGGTTGACCGTGACCGGGTGGGGGTTGCTGCCGTCGGCCTCCATCACCCAGATGTCGGAGTAGCCTTCCCCCCGGACGACGAAGGCGATCTCCTTCCCGTCGGGCGACCAGGCCGGCTGGAGGGCCGGGGTCGGTCCGGTCAGGCGGCGGGCGGTGGTGCCGGTGTAGAGCCAGATATGGCCCTGCGCGGCGTACAGCAGCCGGCCGGCCACGGAGGGTCCCTGCGGTCGTTCCTCGACGATGAGGGGAGTATCGGTGGGGGAGGGGAGAGGGGAAGTGGCCGGCATTTCCCCGGGTTCACAGCCGGCCAGGCACAACAGCAAGGTCAGGATAACTCCCCAAACCGGTCCTGTTTTCTTCATGGGCAACTCCTACGGACTCTGGCCGAAGAGGCCGGGCGGAATATCCCGGGGAAGCAACACGCGCAGGGCACGGGGGACGGCCCGAAAGGTCATCGGCGTCTGCCCGATGGGTTCCCCGTCCACCTGGACGTACAGGGGGGTTCGGGAGGAAATCACCACCTCCCGTGCCCGGCGATACTCCACCCCACCGATCCACTGCTGACGCTGAAGGAGGGTCAGCAGGGCAAAGAGGGAAATCTGGGGCAACCCCCCCTTGCCCCGCAGGATGCAGACGTCCAGGAGGCCGTCGTCCGCCGTGGCCTGCGGGGTGACCTGGGCGAAACCCCCGTAGAGCCGGGTATTGCCGATAATGGCCACCACCGTTTCGCCGCTGATCTCCTGCTCGTCCAGGGTGATCACCGCCTCCTCCCCGGCGTAACGGATGGCCGAGGCGATGCCCCGGAGGATGTAACTCCAGGGCCAGAAGAGTTTCCGGGTGTCGCCGGTCATGGTCTGCACCACGGCGGCGTCATAGCCGACGCCGGCCATGAGGAGGAAGTAGCGCGAACCGGCCAACCCCAGGTCCATGGAGCGAATCTGACCCTGGAGGAGGGCCTGGGCCGCCTCCAGCGGCTCTGCAGGCAGGCCCTGCTCGCGGGCCCAGACGTTGCCCGTGCCCATGGGCAGGACGGCCAGGGCGGTGGTCGTGCCGGCCAGGCCGTTGACCACTTCGTTGACGGTGCCGTCGCCGCCGACGGCGACGACGATGTCCAACCCGGCCGCCGCCGCCTGGCGGGCCAGTTCCATGGCCTCCCCAGGCTTCTGGGTCTCCCGCAGGCTCACTTCCCAACCCTGGCGCACCAGGTAGCCCAGGACCTCCTCCAGATCGGCCAGGCGGTAGGTCTGTCCGGCCGCCGGGTTCAGGATGAGGCGCACCCGGGGGTGGGGAGGCGGGGGAGCGGGGAGGCCCTCCAGGTAGCGGGCGATCTCCTCCACCGCCGCCGAGATGTCGCCGCTGGTGTCCACCACCCGATGCGGCCGGCGGACCGGCTCCATCTTCCCGGCATAGTCCAGGTAGACCGTCCAGTCGGCTTCGGAGCCATAGGCCGGCCGGCGGCCTTCTGCCCGTTCCTGGAGCCGCCGGCGCACCACCTCCGGCGCGGCCGTGGTCTGGAGGATGAGGAGGGCGGCTCCCTTTTCCTCGGCCAGGGTATAGTAGCGCTGGCGGTGGCGGCGGAGGAGGTTGGTGGCGTCGAAGATAACGCTATGGCCTTCCTCCAGGAGGCCGGCCACCACCTCCAGACAGGTGCTGTGGACGATGTGGTGCTCCTCGGGCGTGTAGGTGGGTTGGGGGAAGAGGGTCCGCCGCACCTGGTCGCTGGCGACGATGGCCAGGGGGAGGCGGGAGGCCAGGCGTTGGGCCAGGTACGATTTCCCCGTACCGGGAAGGCCGCAGAGGAGGACCAGGGCCGGCCGGGGTAGCCGGCCCGAGGGAAGAGGTAGGGCTGCCCGAATGCGATTTGCCGTCTGTCCCATTGCTTCCTGTCGGGCCACTCTGGTCGTGCCCCCGTAGAGAAGCCTGGCCGGCCCCCCGCGCGGGGTCCGCTCGTGCGTATTATACCCCACCCCCCAGGGAGAGGCAAACAAAAACCCAGGGGCGCCGCCGGACGACGCCCCTGGGGGATGGCTTCGGGCGCTTCTTTTCTAGGGGACCTTGTGCTTCATCACCAGCGGGAGGTAAAGCCCGAAGGTGGGAGGCGCGACCTCCCGCCGGATGCCGTACCAGTAGCCGGCGCCGAGGCGGTAAGTGCCGGCGGCCGGCCCGATGGCAAACTGCCCCAGGGTGCTGTTGACCTGATGGCTGCCGGAGGACATCCACTCTCGCCCCCCGCCGGCCACCACATGCCAGGAGAGGTCATAGTTCGGCGAGGTCTGCGCCCAGGCCACCCCGGTCAAAGACAGGCCCAGGAGCACCAGAAGCGTTACGGCCCATCGTTTGCCCTGGTTCATCGCTTACCTCCTTCTTCCTCTCCTGTCCTTTGGACAGGGGGAGGAATTATTGCAGGATAACCAGCACCGGGATGACGCCGGTGCCCGTTTCCAGCGAACCCAGGGCCTTGCCGATGATCGTGCCGGAGGGATAGACCGGATAGCCCATGATGTAGGTCGGGGTGGCGCGCATGGCATAGCCGGCATGGGGCGAGGTCACCAGGAGGTCGCCGGGCCGGATGGGGCCGTAGGAGGCATCCACCTTGATGGCTTTGTAGGCCCCCAGGGTGACCACCAGGAGGTAGTCGCCGCGCTGCACGGTCTGGATGTCCCGGTCGGGGATATGGACCCTGGCCTTGGGGGCCCGGGTGGAGGTGGGATCGCTCAGGAGGGCCTCCTCCTCCGCATTCGGTTCCTCGACCACCTGGCGGACGTCCACCACGCCGACCACTCCGGTGGCGTAGGCGGAGGTGGCCTTGCGCACCTGCATCACCGGGATGTCGCCCAATACCGGGGTGGTATAGCCGACGACGACCACCACATCGCCCTGCTCCAGCGGTTCCTCATCCACGCTCACACAGATGTCGGCCACGTAGCCGCTCTTGCTGCCGGCAAAGTAACTGGTGCCGTAGACGTAGAGGCCCGGGGCCGTGGTGCCCTGGTAGTTGTAGGCCCAGACGCCCTCGTAGGTGGTGTTATTGCTCCATCCCATGAGTCCGACGCCATTCGAAGAACTGCCCCGGGCCCCGAAGTAGCCCGTGCCGCTGGCGATTCCGATCGTTCCGGCTCCGACGCCGCTTCCGGCGTTGCCGTAGATGGCCCAGGCATCCACGGTGACATCGCCACGGAAGGAAGTGCCACCGGAGGTCAGGGACACTCCGGCCCCGGAGCAGGTCTGGCTATAGCCGCAGAGGTTGGTGGGGCCGGTGGGGCCGGTCGGGCCGGTGGCCCCGGTGGGGCCGGCCGGACCTTGGGGACCCTGGGGGCCGGTGGCGCCCGTCGCCCCGGTGGCCCCCGTCGCTCCGGCAGGGCCGCTCGGGCCGCTGGGGCCGCTGGCCCCCGTCGCCCCGGTGGGGCCGGTGGCGCCTGTCGCCCCGGTGGCCCCCGTCGCTCCGGTAGGGCCGCTCGGGCCGCTGGGGCCGCTGGCCCCCGTCGCCCCGGTGGGGCCGGTGGCGCCTGTCGCCCCGGTGGCGCCTGTCGCCCCGGTGGCCCCCGTCGCTCCGGCAGGGCCGCTCGGGCCGCTGGGGCCGCTGGCCCCCGTCGCCCCGGTGGGGCCGCTCGGGCCCTGCGGACCCTGAGGGCCGGTGGGGCCGCTGGGGCCGGCCGGGCCGGTGGCCCCGGTGGGGCCGGCCGGGCCTTGTGGACCCTGGGGGCCGGTGGCTCCGGTGGGGCCGGCCGGACCGGTGGGTCCGGTAGGGCCTTCAGGGAAAGGCTGGCCGTGCCAGTAGCCGTCGGCGTCTACGACCAGGCCGTAGGTGCCGGCGTAGATGTTGCGCGGATGGATGTCGGCGTTACGCACATCGCCGGCGTTGACCGCATACGGCACGCTGACCAGCCGCTGGCGGGGGACCATCTCGCTTTCGCCCGACACGGTGATGCCCAGCCAGAGGTCACGGCCGTCGATCCAGGAGGCATCCACGATGGGCGTGCTCGTGCCCAGGATGACGTTGAACAGGCCACCCTGCACGGCCACGGTTTGGGTTTCGCTCCAAAGGGGGGTGCCGCCGCTTGCCACATCGTAGATGGCCAGGGTCAGTTGATAGTTGCCGTCGGGCACCGGGTTGCCCTGGCTATCCAGGAGGAGACCCTGGTAGTTGAAGTACAGCGGAGCGCCTCCTTCGGGGCGGACGGAGGGGCTCTGGGCGGCCGGCCGGGCCCAGACCAGGCCGGCGCCCAGCAGAACCACGATCAGCGCTCCGGCCAGCGCCAGAAGAATTCCTTTTGTCCTCATTTTCTCCTCCTTTCATAACAACGGTTCGGGCCAACTTTGCTGCGGTTTTCCTCTGTTTCACCTCCCGGGCCTTGTGGCCCTGTGTCGTTCTGCCCGAAGCCATCCGCCTTACCTGGCGTGGTGTCGCCAGACGAGGGGCAGATAGAGGCGATACCCCGCCTGAACCTGGATGGTCGTCCAGGTATCCCCGTCGCCATCCGGATAGGCCTCCAGATTGCCCACCTGGTCGCGGGCCCGGCAGCGGAAGTAGTAGGTCTGGCCGGGCTGGGGCGGCACCGGCTGGCCGGGACCGAAGGTGGCCGAGGTCAGCGTCGTGCCGACGAGCCAGTCCGTCCACACCCCGTAGGGTCCGATGCGGTACTGCACGTCGTAGGTGGCCAGCCCCGAACCAGGGGACGAATCGCTCCCCGACCAGCGCACCAGGAAGGAGGTGGGAGACTGCGCCGGGAGCGGTTCCACGCTCGACTCGGGGGCGGTGGTATCGATGGAGTAGGGTCCGCGGTGCACCGCTTCGGCGTTCCAGTTGCCGGTGTTGTCGGCGGTGCGGAGGTGGAAGTACCAGGAGTTGCCATCGGGGAGGGGTGGGCTGGTGGCGCTCGTGCCGGTCAGGTCGATGGTGGTGTTGGGGAGGGTATCCCAGGTGGTGCTCCACTCGATGGAGTAGCCGGCCACGCCGCTTCCCTCGCCGTCCCAGGCATCGTTCCAGGCCATATCCACGGTGTTGTCGTTGGACCAGGAGTAGGGGGAGTGGCTGGTGCTCCAGGCGTCGGGGTTGGAAGGTGGGGAGGCGTCGTAGCGGAAGACGAAGAGGGTGGTCCAGGGGGCGGGGTTGCCGGCGTTGTCGCGGGCGGCCACGCGGAGGTAGTAGGTGCTGGGGCTGGGCACGGGCCAGGGGTCGAAGGTTTCCCCGGGCTGGAAGTAGTCCGAGGTGCCGTTGGGGTCGGTGCCCCAGTAGAGGTAGTAGCCGGCGATGCCGGAGGCGGCGTCCCAGGCCCCGCCCCAGGAGAAGTAGGGGTCGTCCGCAAAGTTCTGCCAGAGTCCGCTGGACACTCCGTGGCTTTCGCTGCACCAGGTGGGGTTGGAGGGTGGGGAGGTATCGATATAGTAGGGTCCGCGGTGCACCGCTTCGGCGTTCCAGTTGCCGGCGTTGTCGGCGGTGCGGAGGTGGAAGTACCAGGAGCTGCCGTCGGGGAGGGGTGGGCTGGTGGCGCTCGTGCCGGTCAGGTCGATGGTGGTGTCGGGGAGGGTATCCCAGGTGGTGCTCCACTCGATGGAGTAGCCGGCCACACCGGACATGCCATCCCAGGCCCCGTTCCAGGCCATATCCACGGTGTTGTCGTTGGACCAGGTATAGGGATAGTGGCTGGTGCTCCAGGCGTCGGGGTTGGAAGGTGGGGAGGCGTCGATGTAGAAGGGGCCCAGGTGGACGGCTCCGGCGTTCCAATTGCCGGCCACATCGCGGGTGCGGAGGTGGAAGTACCAGGAGTTGCCGTCGGGGAGGGGCGGGCTGGTGGCGGAGGAGCCGGTTGTGTCCACGGTGGTATCGGGGAGGGTGTCGGGGGAGGTGCTCCACTCGATGGAGTAGCCGTAGACGCCGCTCAGGTTGTCCCAGGCGCCCGACCAGGAGACGTCCACGGTGTTGTCGTTGGACCAGGTGTAGGGGGAGTGGCTGGGGCTCCAAAGGCTGGAGGGATTGGAAGGCGGCGTCTTATCCACGACGATGTCCACGGTGTTGCTCCACGGGCTGGTTTGGGCCCCTTTCTTCGCCGCCACCCGATAGTAGTAATATCCATCGGCCTTGCCGGAGAAGGAGTACTGGCTGGAGGAGGTGGTGTACCCGGTGGGGCTGTTGAAGGAGGGGTTGTCGTCCTCCTGCAAGAGGTAGGAATCGGCCCCGCTTACGTCGGTCCAATCCACGGTATAGTTGCCGGAGGTGGAGTACTCGCCGGGGTCGTAGAGGGTGGGGGCCTGGAGGGTGCCGCAGGCGGCCAGGCCGGCCTGGTAAACGTTCAGGTAGCCGTAGCCGTAGGTGTAGTTGCCCTCGCCGTCGGGCGGCGCCCCGCAGTTTCCGGCCGGCGGGGAGTCGGCGTTGTTCTGCAAGATCTGGAAGGTCTGGTCGATCTGCCCGATCAGGCTCGAGTTGCACGACCAGAGGAGGGCCACCGCCCCCGCCGAGTGCGGAGAAGCCATCGAGGTGCCGCTGTAGGTGCAGTTCCAGGAGTTGGTGGGGACGGAGGAGCAGATGTTCACCCCGGGGGCGGAGATGTTCGGCTTGGTATAGGGAGTGTGAGGATCGCAGGGCGAACTGGCCGGCCCCCGGCTGGAGAAGGAGGCGATATTGCGGGAGGAATCGTGCGCCGCCGAGGCGAACGACTGCTGGTAGATCCCCGGGCTGCCCAGGGTACTGCAGGAGGGGCCGTCGTTCCCGGCAGAAAAGGCCGGAAAGATGCCGGCCGCTCGCCAGGCATTGACCTTGGAAAGATACCAGGTGTCGCAGCCGGGGCCGCCCCAGGAGTTGTTGACCACGTGCGGGCGGTTGGCCGGATTCCCGCCGGGCTGCAGAATCCAGTCGGCGCAGGCGTTCAGATCGGAGTCGTAGCATTGGTTGGTTCTGCAACCCTTGCAGGCGATCCACCGGGCGTTGGGGGCCATGCCCACCTGGTAGGGAAGAGAAGGGTCGTCGTCGCCGACCATGGTGCCCATGGTGTGGGTGCCGTGGCCGTTGTTATCGCAGACCGTGCCCCCGCACTGGCCCGTGGGGTCGTACCAGCAGGAGGGGTCGGTGGGGTTGGCCGGGCAGCGGTAGGCCTGGTCCAGGGCGGGGTGGTTCCACTGGACGCCGGTATCGATGTTGGCCACGACGATGCCGTCGCCCTGGACGCCGAACTGGGTCCAGAAGTCGTCGGCCCGGGTGTCCACGATGCCCCAGTCCAGGGACTGGGGGGCGGCGTTGGTTTCCTCGGAGGGGATTATGGGGTCAATGGAATAGACCCGGGTGGCGCGGATGAAGGCGACCTCGGGGAGGCCGGCCAGGGCCTGAGCGGAGGCGAGGTCGCCCTGCCAGACGTAGAGTTCGTTGCCGGCGATGAAGGTGTGGTAGCGCAGGCCGAGGCCGTCCAGGAGGGCTTTGGCCCGGGCCTGGGAGCGTTGAGCCGCCTCCGTCAGGGCGCGGACCACGAATTCGCCACGTTCCTGCCAGGACATGGAATAGGCCGGAGAGAGGTCGGCCTGTTCGGCGAATTGGACGATGAAATCGGCCGTGCCTTCTACCGCCAGTTGATCGAGCAGGGTCGATTCGATTTTATCCAGAGAGGACAGGCCCTGGGCCAGAGAAACCGGGAGGTCGGGAGCGAAGGAGACCAGGGAAAAGACAAGGAGCGGCAGGGTCAGGAGGAGAATCGGGAAATAGCCGGCTGCGCGGTTTCTGAAAAACATAGGAACCTCCGCCTGGAGATTGTGGGATTGGGTGGTTGATGTTGTCGCAAGCCTTTTTTCGGGACGTTTTTATTATACCACAACCATTTCCAGAGTCAAGCCCCCGACCTACGGGCAGTGGGGGCGACCCGGAAGGTCGCCCCTACGGACGACCTGAGAACCGTTTGCCTTGCCCGGGGCGCTATGGTAGAATGGAGGCGTCCGGGCCGGCCGGAGAAAGGCAAGACCATGGACACGGAAAATATCGGGCGCGCCTTGCGCCGGGAGGCCCGCCGGGCGGCCGACGAGGCCCGGCAACAGGAGGCCGAACGCCTGACCCGCCAGGCCCTGGAGGACGACGAATTCAACCTCCTGGGCCGGGTAGAAGAGCGGCTGCTCTCCCTGGGCCGGACCTGGGCGGTCCACGAGCAGCCGTTGCAAAGCCGCCTGCCCCTGCTCGGCCCTCTCCTGTCCCGGCTGAGCCGGCCTCTGCTCCGCTTCCTCCTGCAACGTCAGGTTGCCTTCAACGCCGAACTGGCCCGTACCCTGCAGGAAGTGCATCAATTGTATCAGATTTTGCATAGGGAACAGGTCGAGCGGGCCATGGACCTTTTCGCCCACCTGGAGGAGCACCTTTTGGGCCTGGAGGCCCGCTGCCGGGACCTGGAGGAGGAGGTGGAACGGCTGCGTCAGGGGCCGGCCGGAGGCGAAGGCTGAAACTATGGGGCACCTGGGCTGGGTTTCCCCCCTTCCGCCACTCCCCAGCGGCATCGCCGACTACAGTGCCGAACTCCTGCCGGCCCTTGCCCCATCCTTACGCCTCACCCTCTTCGCTCCGACCCCCTGGGAGGCCTCTTTCCTCCCCACCCTGCCCATCTGCCCTCTGGAGGCGCTTCCCGGGCAGGCAGTCCACCTGGACGGCATTGTCTACCACCTGGGAAACAACCCCTATCACGCCGACATCTACCCCCTGGCCCTGCGCTTCCCCGGCGTCGTCGTGCTGCACGATTACGTCCTCCACCACCTGGTGGCCCGCTGCACCCTGGAAGCCGGCGACCCGGCCGGCTACCTCTACCACCTGGCCTATGCCCGCGGCCGGGCCGGCCTGGCCGTGGGCGTCCGCCGCTCCAACGGCATCTTCAGCGAGCGCGAACAGTTCCTGGAGCCGCTCAACCAACTCCTGCTGGACCGCAGCCGGGGGGCCATCGTGCACAGCCGCTGGGCGGCCGAACGTATCCGTCGCCACCACCCCGACCTGCCGGTGGCCGTCATCCCTCACCACCTGTCCCCCCATCCCCTTCCCCATCGGGAGGAAGCCCGCCGCCGGCTGGGCCTTTCCCCCGATGAGGTGATGGTGGCCTCCTTCGGCTTTATCACCCCGGAGAAACAGGTGGACCTCCTCCTGTGGGCCTACGCCCGGTTGCGCCGGGAGTTTCCCCAGGTGCGCTGTTTCCTGGTGGGTGCGCCGGCCCCCGGACTGGACCTGGCCGGATGGCTGTCCCACCTGGAGTTGGAGGAGGTGGTCGTGACCGGCTATGTGGATATGGCCGATTTCTACCGCTACATCGCCGCCTGCGACATCGCCGTCAGCCTGCGCTACCCTTCGGCCGGGGAGACCTCCGGGGCGTTGGTGCGCCTTCTGGGAAACGGGAAGGCGGTGATTCTGCCCCACATGCGGCAATTTGCCGAATGGCCCGATGGGGTCTGCCTGAAGGTGGACCCGGGGCCCTCGGCCGGGCCGATGCTGCTCTATTCCCTGCGCCGCCTGGTCGCCGACCCCGACCTGCGCCTTCGCCTGGGGGAAAATGCCCGGCGCTACGTGACGGAACATCACGCCCTGGACCGTTCGGCCCAGGGCTATCTGGACTTCCTGGCCCGTTGCTTCGAACTTTAATCCGGGGAGCGAAGTGGGCGGACCTCCTGGCGGATGTTCAACCCGTGCCGGCGCAGTTCCTCCACATAGGGCCGGGCCGGCACCATCACTTCCAGCCCGCCGGCCCCGCGCGGCGTCTCCCCCCGGGCCATCATCTCCGCCACGACCGCCGCCGTCCAGCCGGTGGTGCGCTCCATGGCGGTGAATCCGGTCTCCTCGTCGTAGTAGTCGATCAACTCCACCCAGGCCTCGGCCTCCCGGCCGTCCTTCTTTCCCACCGCCCGGACCCGGACGATGACCAGGTCCCGGTCCCCCGGGAAGGTCACCCTGGGCTCGAAGAGGGCGTG
>Ga0078972_1011551_pt1 | contig 15740 bp, 16 predicted proteins | sample YelNatPaOPGAMG01_FD_67568 | JGI IMG/M metagenome (GOLD analysis project Ga0078972, IMG submission 67568) | Hot spring thermophilic microbial communities from Obsidian Pool, Yellowstone National Park, USA - OP-RAMG-01 (SPADES assembly) (version 2) | ecosystem: Environmental > Aquatic > Thermal...
CAACGGGAGAGATGGTCCTTCGGACAGTCATCCCATGAAGTTCCCCGGAGAGGAGCTCCCCCAGGTCTCGGGGGGTGGCAACTTTGACCGGAATCGGCTGTTCTTTATCCCCGGTTGAGGGTGGCAATCTTGGCCGGAATCAGACCCTGTTCAGACTCAGGACAGGGTGGCAAGTTTGATCGGAACGAAAATGGCAACTTTGACCGGAATAGGTGGCAACTTTCATCGGAATACGCAATCGTGTAGGCGTTGTGGACGAGCTGGTCGAGAATGGCGTCGGCCAGCGTGGGTTCTCCGATGCGCTTGTGCCAGAGGTCGACGGGATACTGGCTGGTGACCAGGGTGGAGCGGGTCTCCCAGCGGTCTTCGAGGATTTCCAGGAGATCATGCCTCTGGTCCTGGGTGAACGGCAAAAGACACAGGTCATCCAAGAGAAGAAGATCCATCTTGGCCCAGGAGGAGAGGAGCCGGGAGGCCTTGCCGGTCTCCCGGGCCAGGGCGATCTCGGGGAAGAGTCGGGGAGTGCGGAGGAAGAGACAGGAGAAGCCCAGAAGGCAGGCCTGATGACCGAGGGCCCGGGCGAGAAAGGTCTTGCCCACTCCCGTGGGACCGATGACGAGGAGGTTCCGGTGATGGTTGATCCAGTCGCCTCCGGCGAGTTCCAGGACAAGGGAGCGCTCCAGACCCCGGGAGGCGCGGTAGTCGATGTCCTCGAGACAGGCGGTCTTGCCGATCCGGCTCTTGGCCAGGCGCCAGACAAGCTTCTTGTTCTCCCGCTCGAGGAGTTCCCGGTCGGCGAGTAACCCGAGCCGCTCCTCGAAGGAGAGGTCCCCGGCCGAGGGGGAGTCGATCAGTTCCCGAAGCCCCTGGGCCATGACCGGAAGACGGAGGCGATGGAGCTTGTCGATGGTGGGATGGGTCAGCATGGGGGTTCCCCTTTCGTGTCGAGGGCGGCGTAAAAACGCGCCCCCCGGATGTTGTCGTGGGTTTGTGCAGGAGGGGAGTTCGGAGCATCGGAGAGCGTCTTTCGGGAGGACGCCGACTCCATGAGCACCCGGATCTCCCGGTAGGAGCCGACCCCCAGGGCGAGCGCCCTCTGACAGGCGTGCTCGAGGGTCGAAGGAGAGTCATTCCGGGCCAGGGAGAGAAGTCCCAGGCAGCTTCGATAGGCCTGCTGGGGATGACGGCGGGAGGAGAGGAGCGCCTCCCCCACCTGTCGGGTGGCCTTCCCGGACCGGCCGGCCCACTCGAGGAAGCGTTCCGGACTCCAGCCCCTCACGGCCTGGTGGGACTCGGGCATGTGGGCGGACAGCGTGGTGTGACAGCCGGGAGCGGGATCCTTTTGGTGGCTGGCCACCCGTTCCCCGCGATGGAAGACCTCCACGACGGACTCGGTGATCCGGACCCGGGCCTCCTGGTGGATCAGGGCATGGGGAACGGAGTAAAAGTGGTGGTCCACCTCGACGTGGTAGTCGATAGGAACCTTGGCCTTCTTCCAGCGGGCCAGCTCGTAGCGGGTGGACGGAAGAAGACCGAGCACTTCCTTCTCCTTTTCGAGGAAAAGATCCTTTCGCGATCCGGGGCGACCGTTCTTGAACGGACGGGTGTTGAGTTCCTCGAGAAGGAGCCGGATCGCCCGGTTCAGTTCGGCGAGATCGAAGAAGGTGCGCTTGCGGAGTTTGGCCAGGATCCAGCGGGTGACCAGCTGGACCGACTGCTCTGCGAGAGCCTTGTCCCGGGGACGTTTGACACGCGCCGGAAAAATGGCCACGGCGTAGTGCTCCGCCATCTCGCGATAGGTCTCGTTTTCGAGGGGCTCGTAGAGATCGGGGGAGGTGATCCCGCTTTTAAGATTGTCCGGAACCAGGAGGGAGGGGACTCCGCCCAGGAACTCGAAGCAGCGGACATGGGAGCCGATCCAGCAGGACAACTCCTGACTCGACGTGGCCTCCGAAAAGACGTAGTTCGAAAACCCCAGGACGGCGACGAAGATCTGGGCGTCCAGTGCCACCTGTCCTGTTTGGGGATCCCGGATCGGGACGGTACTCCCGGCATAGTCGATGAGGAAGCCGGTCTCCCGGGGTGTAGGTGTTCCGGTAGGACGGCTTCAGGCGCTTGGCATAGGCCGCGTAATGCTTGCAGAAGCGGGAGTAGGAATATCCCCGCTCCTGGACCGTCTCCCGGTACTCCTCCCAGAGAAGCAGGAGGGTGACACCCTTGTGGCTCTGAAGCTCCCGATGGACCTGGTCCCAGTCCGGTTCGACCCGGGCAGAGGGTGCAGGAGCTTTCTTCTTCTCCAGAACCTTTGCCAGAAGAGCCTCGGAACCCGGTTCCGGCAGGGGCCAGGGAACGAGTTCGAGTTGCCGAAGGTACTTGGAAATGGTGGACGTGGACAAGGACAGGCTCTTGGCAATGGCTCGTCCCGACATTTTCATCTCGCGGGAGAGTCGGAGAATCTCTCGGGCATGGTTCATCGGCAACCTCGCGTTTGGCATCGCATCCCTCCGGATTTAGGTGACTCAAAGCACCGTCAATCTGGAGGATACGGAGTTCATGCGAGGGAAACGACTCGAGCAGAACCGGAGGGGGTGTTCGCCATGAGCGAGAATGCCTGATCGCGATGGTGAGAACAGGTGATCGCGTTCGGGAGATTACCCGTTCGCCATCAGGGAGAATATGCACGATGACGAAGCCGATGCCGAGCTCGTCATCCAGAGGACGTTGGAGACCCTTCCCCAAGGCCTGGCCAAACCCCGCATCATCTCCGACAATGGCCCCCAATCTCTCTCCACCGAGTTCCGCTCCGCCCTGCGGGACCAGGAGGGGGTCCATTCCCGGATCCGGGTGGGGCATCCCAAATCCCACGGAAAGATCGAACGGTTCCCTAAGACCCTCAAATCCGAATGCGTCCGGGCTCAGGCCTTGGGGAGATTTAAGGAAGCCAAGACACTCATCGAAACCTACGTCCACGAATACAATAACGAGCGGTTTCATTGGGCGCTCATCGATCTCACCCCGGCTGACACCCTCAAAGGAGAAGACACCATCAAGCCGCGTCCTGAAAGACGAAAAAACGCTCTGGAAAAAGCCAGGAAGGACCGCCGGCAGAGACAGGCCCGGCTTCGTCAGGAGTCCCGGTCCGCCTGACCGGTGCAAACCAGAAAAGTGCCATTTTCGTTGACACAGCACATTTTCACCAAGGCAAAAAATAAATCGCTTTTTTATTAAATTTCAAACGACTTATGATAGCATTTCTTCCGAGAAAGATTTTTTGAGGGTGATCGGAGGAGGGGATTATTTTTGCCTTATACCTTATAATGAATAGAACACTTTAAGCCAATAATAATTTTGTGGCTAGAATATGGCCTTCATGCCAAAAAATCACTTCCCTGCAACATACATAGACGACATCGCCAAGATCAGTATAGAGAACAATTATTTTTCTCCTATATGGCAAAATGTTGTGGAAAAAATTGGAATTTTTAAAAATATGCTAGATGTGGGATGTGGAAATGGGATTTTTTCTCTTGAAGCTAAAAGAATAACAGGATGCACGCTTCATGGAGTTGATGGAAGTGATTATGCCCTTCAGCAAGCCAAAAACATTGGATTTGATACCCTGTCCCCAATCTCTGATTTCAATGTCGATCCATTGCCGTTCGACCAGGATCAATTCGACTTCTGTCTTTGCAAAGACTTGTTGGAACATTTACTTCGTCCGGATTTTATCCTGGAAGAGATCTATCGGGTGCTAAAACCTGGAGGGAAACTCCTGGTGCATGTTCCCAATCATTTCCCGTTCGAAAGACGGCTCCGATTCCTTTTTCACAATGATATCGATACCTATCATTATTTCCCGGAATCGAAGCGCTGGGATTTCCCCCATATCAGATTTTTCACTCATAGTAGTCTTCTCGAATTGCTTGAACAAAAGGGGTTCCGAATTGTATTGGATTTAAGCCATCATTTTCCAGCTATTCCTTATGGAAAATACCTAATACCCATTCCGATAGTAAGAAACTGGATAATTAAAAAATATCCATCCCAATTTGTGACCGGATTCACCCTGCTTACAGAAAAACGTTGATGCGGATGTTTCCTCTTTTAAAAATTCTTCCATGAAAATTCTCTTCTTTACTGAAAATATTCATCGAGGAGGACTGGATTCTTTCCTAATATATCTCATCAATCATTGGCCAAATAAGGAAGACAAAATTCAAATTATTTGCAATGCCTCCCATCCAGGAATCGGTGATATTAAGAGTGCTTTGATTGGTCAATGCGAGGTTATCCCCCACCAGATGCCGATCTATTCTGACCTGATCGCAAAAACAAGAAAAAATCCTTCACTAGAGTTGCTAAGAAAGTTGTTTTCTCCTTTCATAAAATACACATTTTTCCTATTCAATATTATTCATGTTCGAAGCGTTCTATTATGTAGCAATCCAGACCAGTTAGTTGTAGTGAATGGAGGCCATCCTGGGGGGGATACCTGCAGAGCCGCAGTTCTTTCATGGACTCTATTTGCAAAAAATCGCCCTGAGGCCATTTATAACTTCCATAATCTGGCCGTTCCACCCCGTTGGTTTGAGAAATGGCCGGAAAAACTAATTGACTCCCTTGTCATTGGTCATGCGAAAGCAGTTATCGGTGTTTCTCAATCTTGCGCCAAGTCTTTACAAAAAAGGATCGCCAAAGAAAACATGGACAAGGTTTCCTGGATCTATAATGGTATACCTGCACCATTAGATGTACTCAAGTCCCATACCACCACATTGAGGGAAGAATTTGGACTTCCTAAAGAATCCTTCGTCTGTCTGATGCTGGCAACATACGAATTGCGAAAAGGACATGATTTTCTCCTGAAAGCTTTCAAAAAAGTCGTATCAGAAATTTCTCTCGCTCGTCTGATAATTTGTGGTCACGGATATCCGGAACAAATTGAACGCGTGCGTCATCTAGTAAATCAATATGATCTATCAGACCATGTAATACTGCAAAATTTTCGACATGACATTGAATTCCTTCTTAACCAAGCTGACTTAATGCTTGTTGCCTCACAATCATACGAGTCCTTTGGCCTCACCAGTGTTGAAGCAATGTCACATAGAATCCCGGTTGTGGCCACTCGGATCGGCGGTTTACCCGAGGTTATTGAAAATGGAGAAGGGGGATACTGCGTCGAACCAAATGATATTGATGGATATGCTGGATGGATTATCAAAATTCTTCAAGATCCTGAATTTCGAAAATCTCAAGGAGAGAAAGGATATTACCGGTATAAAACAATGTTTACAGCGGATCGGATGGCCAAACAATATGCCCGGATCATTCATGAAGACGATTCTGGAAAAAGCATCTCCATATTTTAAAATATTTCTAGCACTCATATAATAATACTGGTTGACCGTCCGTCACTTGGTTTAAAGGACATTTTTAATTTTCCACATTCAGAAGGCAAGGAGCTATATTTGTATATGATTTTTAAATCAGATTTTTCTACAAAAGAAATAAATCTTTCCCGAATTATAAGGGTTTTTGTAGATCCACTCGTAACATCAATATGCCAGGCTCAACGATGAAAGTTGTTATTTTATGTGGAGGGTACGGAACCCGAATTCGAGATGTCGCGGACAATATTCCTAAACCCATGATTCCAATCGGGGGAGTTCCTATTTTATGGCACATAATGAAATATTATTCTTACTATGGTCACAGCGAATTCACACTTTGCCTCGGGTACAAGTCAAGTGTTATCAAAGAGTTTTTTCTCAACTACGAAGCTCTGACGCGGGATTTTACAATCAATCTCGGGAACGATAAATCCATTGAATTTCATACTAACCACACTGAAACCGACTGGAAGGTTACCCTTGCAGAGACTGGTCTTGATTCCATGACGGGGGCAAGACTTAAACGGGTCAAGAAATATCTTGCAGGCGAAAAAGATTTTATGCTGACCTATGGAGATGGAGTCGGGAATGTAGATATCAAGAAGTTGCTCGAATTTCATCAATCTCACGGTAAGATATTAACCGTAACAGGAGTGCGTCCACCGGGTCGTTTCGGAGAACTGGTCAGTACGGATTTTGGGCTTGTAACAGAATTCAATGAAAAACCTCAGGCTACAGGAGGCCGTATTTCAGGGGGGTTTTTTGTTTGTCGTCAAGAAATTTTTAATTATCTGGATGATCGGCAGGACCTGGTATTTGAGCAGGAGCCTTTACGCCAATTGGTGAAAGACAAACAAATGATGATGTTCGATCATGAAGGTTTCTGGCAACCCATGGATACAAATAGAGAATACCTCCTCCTGAATTCGATGGTTGAGTCAGGTAAGGCTCCGTGGATTCTATGGTAAATTTATCGGTATTCAAAGGGAAAAACATTCTTGTCACCGGGGATACAGGCTTTAAAGGATCCTGGCTTTGTCTATGGCTCCATATTTTGGGAGCCCGGGTCTTTGGCTATGCTTTGGAGCCTGAAAGGGATGAAGATCATTTCAATCTGTTAGGTCTAAATAAAATAATAAATCATGTAACTGGAGATATTCGGGATTGGGTATCTGTTAAAAAAATATTCGACCTATCCCAGCCAGAATTCCTGTTTCATTTAGCCGCCCAGCCTCTCGTTCGATATTCTTACCAGGAACCAAGGATAACATTCGATACAAATGTCTTAGGGTCGGTCAATATTTTGGAGGCTGCTCGTCTTACGGAATCTCTCAAAGCCCTTATTTATGTCACATCGGATAAATGTTATCGCAATAACGAATGGATTTGGGGATATAGAGAAAATGATACTTTAGGTGGTCATGATCCTTACAGTGCTTCGAAGGCTGCGGCAGAGGTAGTATTTTCATCCTATCAGGATTCTTTTTTCAAAATTCGAGGTAGGTTTGGTGCCGCATCAGTTCGTGCAGGGAATGTGATCGGAGGAGGAGATTGGGCATCCGATCGAATTGTCCCTGACACAATTCGCGCGTTAAAAGCAGGGAAACCTATTCGTCTTCGTAACCCCGAATCGACCCGGCCATGGCAGCATGTTCTGGAACCTCTGTCTGGCTATCTGGTTCTTGCGGCTAATCTTTATTATGACCCCCAAAAATTTTCAGGAGCATGGAACTTTGGACCGAGAACGGAATCAATTCGCACAGTTCAGGACCTTGCGCAAGCCATTGTGAACCGATGGGGAAGCGGAGAAATTTTTATTGACCATGATGTAAATGCTCCCCATGAGGCGGGACTACTCCATCTCAATTGTGATAAAGCAAACCAGATTCTTGATTGGTTTCCTCGATGGAATTTCGAGGAAACTGTCACAAAAACCATTGATTGGTACAAAAATTCCTTTTTTGGGAAGAATTCTTTCAATATTTCGAAAAATCAAATAATTCAATATATGGAGGGCAGGTCATGATCGAAGGGGTCAGGATTATCCCTTTGAAACAAATACCTGACGAACGTGGCAAAATTATGCATATGTTAAGATGTGATTCCGAATGGTTCGTTGATTTTGGAGAAATTTATTTTTCCTGCGTTTACCCCGGTGCTATTAAAGGATGGCATATTCATAAAAAAATGGTTCTTAATTATGCTGTTCCCTTTGGACACATAAAGTTTGTCCTTTACGATGATCGCCCCGGAAGCCCCACCAAGGGGAATATCCAGGAAATTTTTTTGGGTCCGGACAACTATTGCCTTGTTACGGTTCCTCCCATGATCTGGAATGGATTTAAGGGCGTCGGCCCAGAAACCGCGATCGTCGCAAACTGTGCATCAATCCCCCATGATCCAGGTGAAATCGATCGGATGGATCCGTTCGATTCTTCTATCCCCTATGATTGGGCAATAAAAAATCGATGAAAAATCGCATATTGATCACGGGAGGACTAGGTTATTTAGGGGGTAGGGTTTCTCGCTTTCTTTCTCAATGTTCATCTTTTGGTTTAACCTTGGGAATTCATAAAAATACTCCCACTCCTGATTGGTTAATTAATGGAAAATTGGCTTCCATCGATTTGCTAGAATCTTCTTCACTTGAAAAGGCCTGTGATGGTATCACTCATATTGTGCATTTTGCCGCTCTAAACGAAATTGACAGTGCTGAAGACCCTGAACGAGCTCTCCTTGTCAATGGACTTGGATCCCTCAAACTATTAAGGGCTGCAATTCAAGCAGGTGCCAAGCGATTCCTGTACTTTTCCACAGCTCACGTCTACGGAAGTCCATTAATAGGAACTTTTACAGAGGATACCCTTCCTCGCCCAATCCACCCTTACGCCATAACCCATCGAACAGCGGAAGACTTTGTCTTGGCGAGTAAAGATAAAGGGGAAATCGAGGGAATAGTTGTACGCCTTTCTAATGGATTTGGGGCTCCCGAACGAATAGACGTGAACCGGTGGACACTTCTCGTTAATGACCTTTGCAAACAAGCTGTCTTTAGTAAAAAATTGGTTCTTCGGTCTTCGGGACTTCAGGTGCGGGATTTCATTACATTGACGGATATCGGTCGGGCAGTTCAGCATCTTCTAACCATACCCCAAAAAACTTTCGAAAACGGAATTTTCAATCTAGGAGGGGAAAATTCTATGCGTATAATTGAGATGGCGGAAAAAATTGCCGATCGGTCCGAAATGATACTTGGCTTTAGGCCTGAAATTCAGCGCCCCCTTCCAGCCACTGATGAGCAAAGTTCTTTCCTCGAATACCGAATAAACAAGCTGAAACAAACTGGATTTTCCCTGTCCGGAAATGTCAACGATGAAATCGATTCCACGCTCAGACTCTGCCAGAGTTCATTTTTGGATAAAGACTAAAATGAATCTTCCAGTTATTTCTGTTGTCATTCCCACTTATAATCATGCTTCTTTACTAAAAAATGCAATTGATTCAGTGTTGAGTCAATCTTTTCAAGATTGGGAGGCAATAATTGTCAATAATTATTCGGAAGATAATACAGTTGAAATAATTTCTTCCTATAAGGATCAGCGAATTCGTTTGGTCAATTTTCGGAACAACGGAATCATCGCAGCATCAAGAAATCAAGGAATTAAATTATCCACAGGTAAATTTATCGCCTTTCTTGACTCAGATGATATATGGTACCCAGAAAAACTGGAACGGTGTTTAAGAATCTTCGAATCCGGTTGCGATGCTGTCTGCCATGGAGAAATGTGGGTTGAAGATGGAGTTGAGTTTCGAAGGGTTTTTTACGGGCCTAAACAAAGAACGACCTATCTCTCCCTCCTATATACAGGAAACTGTCTCTCGACATCCGCCATAATTGTACGAAAAGAATTATTAGAATCGGTCGGCGGTTTTGATGAGGATCCCTTAATGGTAACAGTGGAAGATTATGACCTTTGGCTGAGACTAGCAAAATCAGGATGTGATTTTGCTTTTCTTGATGAAATACTTGGGGAATATCGGCTTCATGGAAACAATCTAAGCAAGGTGGTAATGAAACACTTTAACGCAGAATTGGCACTCTTGCACAAGCATTTTTCCAAAATTCCCGACTCAGGATTGGCTTCGCGACTCTCCAAACGAAAGCGCCTTTCCCAAGCCTATTGTGCTGCTTCACGAAGGATGCAGGAAGAGAACAGTCAATATTCGTCTGCAAAATTGCTTTACCAATCTTGGATAAAATTCCCATTTCTTTTGAAGCAATATGGAATTCTGATGATAGGAATTTTGAAACTTCTTCGATTTGGTCGATACAAATCTTATTAGGTCAAATCCAAAAGTGGCTGTAATTTCGCCTCCTAAGAAATGATCGTGTTGCATTAGCCGACGACCGAAAGGTAAGACGTTTTGAGAAGTTTCTGTTTCTTCCCTCCCAATATTCGGCCATGTCGAAATATTTCTTTCCCGTGGTCCATTGCTCATGGAATCCTGCCAGAAGCGCCCCGATCAAACGGATCGCCGAGTCTTCGTTGGGGAAGATCCGGATCACGCGTTCCCGTCTTCGGACCTCTTCATTCAGTCGCTCCTGGGAGTTCGTGCTTCTGAGCCTGACACGATACTTCCGGGGAAAGGACAAAATCGTGAGGGATTCCTCAAATCCTTCCTCGAGACAATCCATCGACTTGGGGGCCTTCTTCTCGAAGGTGCCCATGATCTCGTTTTTGAGGGCTCGGGCTTCTTCGTTGGTGTCGGCCCGGAACAAGCGTCCCAGGGCCAATGCCAGAGGCCTTCGTTGGGAGGCCGGCGCATGACCCAGAATATTTCGGAGAAAATTCACCGGACATCGTTGCCATCGGACCCCCTGAAAATGTCTCTGATCCGCTTTTTTGAGCCCTTTGTGGTCATTGGAGACCACCAGGTCCACCCCACCCAGTCCCCGGCTCTTGAGATCCCGCAGCATGTCGTCCCAGGAAGCCTCGTTTTCGCTGTCTCCCAGGGTGAGTCCCAGGATCTCCCGTTGCCCGTCTTCCGAGGTCCCAGTCGCGATCAAGGCAGCCGCAGGAACCACGCTGTCGTCCTTTCTCACATGGATCACAAGGGCATCCAGCAGAAGAAAGGGATACGGATCCTTCAGCCGACGGTTTCGCCAATGGTTGACTCGGGCAGAAAGACCCGTGGCCAGCGAACTCACCTGGATCGCTTCCGAAAGAATACATTGGCAGTTTTGTTTGGCCGGTAGAACCGCTATTATAGACATGATTTTGGAATTATTATCGTTTTTTGCACGTAACGAAAGAGAAGGGATAAAGGGTCGGATGAAGGTGGCGGTCGTACATGATTGGCTTGTTACTTGGGCCGGGGCCGAACGCGTTCTCGCAGAAATTCTTGGACTGATCCCCCAAGCCGATCTCTTCGTCCTGTTCGACCGACTCCCCGAAAACCAAAGGAAAAGCCTTCCTAAGGATCCCAAGGGTGAAACATTCTTGGGGAGGATTCCTGGAGTGGAAAAAATCTACCGGAATCTCCTTCCGCTTATGCCAACGGCCATCGAGTCGATGGACCTTTCCTCCTATGATCTAATCCTGTCTTCGAGTCATGCTGTGGCCAAGGGCATCCTCCTCCGGCCGGGGCAGTTGCATCTCTGTTATTGCCATACTCCGCCGCGGTACTTGTGGGATATGACAGAGGCGTATTTCCCCCGGACCGTTCCTGGAGCCCTCAGGAAAATGGGGGCCTCCCTCTTTTTCCCATGGCTCCGAAGGTGGGATTTCAAGGCAGGTCAGCGTCCCAATGCCTTCATTGCCAACTCCGAATTCGTGGCCGGACGTATCTCTCGGATCTACCGGAGAACATCGACCGTCCTCTACCCTCCGGTCGATGTCGACCGGTTCATCCCCAAGGACAAACCTGGGGGGGAGTATTTCGTGACTCTAGGACGTCTAGTCCCCTACAAGAATTTAGGAAAGATCGCAAGGGCGTTCACGGACCTTTCTCATAGGCTTGTCATCGTAGGGGATGGGCCAGGCAGGAAAGAACTCGAATCCCTCATTCAGGGGCGACGGAATATCGAATGGCACAGGTGGGTTTCCGATGCTGAGTGGGCAGAGATCCTCAGAAAGGCCCGAGCTTTCGTGTTTATGGCCGAGGAAGACTTCGGGATCGCCCCCGTCGAAGCCCAGGCAGCAGGGGTTCCAGTGATCGCCTGGGGAAAGGGTGGGGTGCTAGAAACGGTGAAATCCTTGGAAGGAAAACAGGATTCCATAGAGAGTCAAGGGGCTCACAACGAGGCGACGGGACTTTTCTATGGGACTTCCACTCCAGAGGGGCTCAGGGAAGGGGTGGAGTCGTTTGTTCGGATCGAGGAACGGTTTGACCCAAAGGCAGTCCGCAAAAATGCCGAGAGATTTTCTAGGGAAACCTTCCGAATCGAGTATGAGAAATTCGTTCGAGAGCAGTGGAGCCGACATGAGGAAGGGAATGTCCTTTCAGGTATATGGGAAAGCGAAATCCGAAAAGAAGGACCATCATGAACCAGTGGACCGGTCCTAGGCAGATTCTGTCCCGAATCCTCTATCCCTTTTTCGTGATTACCGGTGACTGTGCGGCTTTCTATCTGTCCTTAGGGTTATCCTATTTTCTTAGAGTCTATGTGTTTAAGAATGTGTTTCCACTGCCGTTCGTTGGGACCTTTGGCGACCTGTCCGGCCGGCTATGGATGCCACTTGTCGTTATTATCGTCTTCGCCTACGAAGGTCTATACACCAAAAGAGAGCCATTCTGGGAGGAAACCCGGACAGTGCTCCGAGCCCTTTTTCTATCCTTTTTAGGGATCTTTTCCATTGTGAGTCTGGGAAAGCTTTCATCTGAAATCTCGCGGGTGGTTGTAATCGGGACCGGGATTTTTTCTCTGGCGTTGGTCCCTCTGTTCCGGTATCGGTGGAAACCATTCCTTCATGGGATGGGTGTCGGTGTTAAGAAAACGATCCTGATCGGAGACAATCCCGTTGGCCATCTTGCCCATCTCGGAATTTTCCGTGATCACTACATGGGAATCCGTCTCGTGGGATTCATCAAAATACCTGGCGAAAATGTAAAAATTCCTATGAATCATGAAGAGCCCTATACGGAAAGTGAAGAGGAGTCTCTTTCTGGGTTTTCTCCTCCCCCTCTTTCGTGTCTCGGGACATTGGAGAATCTTTCGGATATTGTGAGGCGTGAAGTAATTCGGGGAGCCGTAATAGCGATGCCCTACCTAAGACGGGAAGAAATGGTATATCTGATCGAGTGTGTCCAGCGCTCGGTTCTTTCTGTATACATCGTGCCGAACCTCACCCAGGTGAGTCTTCTAAATAGCGAACTTCTATATCTTTTTTACGAAGAAATCTTCCTTCTCGGGATTCACAACAACCTAAAGTCGAGGGTGAATCGGTGGATCAAATCATTCTTCGACGGGGTATTGGCATCCCTACTCTTTATTCCTTTGGCCCCAATCATGGGGGCGATTGCTATTATTGTGGCATTAACCTCTCCAGGGCCAGTCCTGTTCTCTCAATGGCGTGTGGGGAGGGACGGAAAACCCTTTCGTATTTTCAAGTTCCGGACTATGTATCTGGGTGCGGAATTGTTGCTCGAAAAAATCCTTAAAGAGGATCCCCTCAAGAAAAAGGAGTTCGAAGAAAAGCATAAACTGTCCGATGACCCCCGAATCACTCCGGTTGGAAGGTTCCTCAGAAGGACGAGCCTTGATGAACTTCCACAGGTCTTTAACGTCCTGAAGGGGGAAATGAGTCTTGTAGGCCCCCGTCCTGTCACACAAAACGAAATTGATCTCCGATATCGGGAGGCGGGTGAGGACTATTGCCTAGTGAAACCTGGAATGACCGGCCTCTGGCAGGTATCGGGCCGAAATGAGAGGGATTATAATGTTCGGGTCCGCCTCGACCTCTGGTATATCCGGAACTGGTCCCTTTGGCTCGATCTTGTGATCCTAGTCCGGACGGCGGGAGTTGTCCTGGTGAGGCGCGGAGCCTTTTGAGTTAATTTAAGCAGGTATTCGATAGTCAAACATATTGGATTATTTTGAAGGCGATGTATAAGTTATCATCCTTCAGGAGAAATTATGAATTTACAAGAAATCAACAATGATGCCCAACAACAGTTGTCGGGCGGACTGACATTAGGAGAAATGTGGGATATTTTACTTCGTTATAAGCTCTTTATTTTAACTTTCCCAATTATTGCAATACTTATTTCATCTTTCGCCCTTTTTATAAAAAAGCCTGAAAAGCAAATATGGCGCGCCGAAGGCATTCTTAAATTAGGTACTCCTACTGATCAGAAAATAGGTTGGAATGTTGAGTCGGTGTCAACATTATTGACTCAATCCAGGGAAAAATCTATAGAATCTCCTGAAAAAAATGATTGGACACTTTACCGAGGTTCGCTTTCGGTTGTTTCGCTGCCAATGAATTTGGTTCGGATCAGAGTCGAGGGAAGTTCTCCTGAGGAGGCAAAAGACTTTGTAGAGTTGATTGTCAATCGACTCAAGGAAATTCAGAGAGAAGCTTATTCTGGCGATTTGAAATATTACAAAACCCAATCTGAGGAAATTCAAAATCAGATCGAGCGGTTGAAAGAAATCAGGAAACATCTACTCCAACTCCATAAGATCTCTCTCCCTGGTCATAATATGATGGCAGTTGTTTCTTTAATGGAGGTTCTCGGGAACATTGATGATGATCTGTTCAAACTAAACATAAAATTGAGGAATTACGAAAAAAAGATCACATCTTTTGAGGATAAATTATTGTTTGTCAACGTAAAAAAAATCCCCCCCAGATTTGCTCCCTCCACGAAGAAACAGATAATCGAAGCTTCGGGATTCCTAGGTTTGTTGTTGGGAGTGTTGATGGCGTTTATTATGAATTCTTCTCGAAAAAGGGAAGACGATTTGGTTTCAACGGTGCAAGGGACTCCTGAAAGCCACAATTTTGGTAAAAAATGAATAAAATTTTAATGATTTCAAGCCGTTCCGACCATGGAGGTGGCCCTAAACACATTGCCTGCCTTTTGGAGGGTTTGGGAAAGAGGTTAGAATTTTTTGTGGCAGCTCCAAAGGAGGGTATATTTGCGGATATATTCAGAGGCCTGAGCACTAAGACCTTTCCTATTCCCCATCGGCGATTTTCCATCCGTGCTTTTTTCGAACTCATAATTTTCCTTAAAAGTAATGAAATAGACATTGTCCATTCTCACGGAGGTGGGGCCGGGTATTATGGAAGATTATTAAAAATATTTTTACCAAGAATAAAGGTTGTTCATACTTTTCATGGATTTTACTTTCAGCGGCTACGGGGAATTAAAAAACCCGTTCTGATCGGGGTCGAAATTTTTCTTTCATCCCTCACAAATGCTTTTATCTTCGTATCCCCTTCAGAGATGGAGATGGCTGAAAGTGTGGGGCTTTTATATAAAAAAAAGAGCCACTTGATTTCCAATGGGATTCCCTTCGTCCCTTGGAAGGATATAAAACCTCGAAATAATCCGAAGAAATTAATCACCGTGACCCGTCTAGAACCTGAGAAAGGAAACGAGATCCTTATCCGTTTGGCGAAATGTCTATCACTTATCAGGAAAGATTTTGTCTTGTCTGTCGTGGGGGATGGGCCGGAACGGCTAAAGTTAGAAACCCTTGCGGAAACACTTGGAGTTCGGGACCATGTGCAGTTCTTGGGTTATCGAGAAGATGTTCCTCGATTGCTTGCTGACTCCGACATTTTTGTCTCGACTTCATTGGGAGAGGCTCAGGGGATTGCAGTTATTGAAGCTATGGTACACGGAGTGCCGGTTGTCATTTCACGTGTTTTGGGACATGTCGATGTTGTAGAATCTGGTCGGACAGGATATTTATTTGATTTAGATTCCCCTTCCGAAGGGTCGAAAAGGATTGACGCCCTTCTAGCGGACGAAAATCTATGGGAATGGATTCGATGGAATGCTTATAAGCATGCAAAGGACCATTTCTCTTTAGAAAGGATGGTAAAAAAAACGGAAGATGTATATAAAAGTGTAATATGCTCCTGCGGGGGAGGGAATGAAAAGGTTAGTTGAACCGATCTTAGAATTCCATCACAAAGTTTAATCCACCGGCTTTAGTCTATCAATTTTAACTGCCATACTTCCCCTATGACGGAGAGTGTCAAGGGGGTCTGGAATTATTTTTGGTTTTTCCTGGATCGGCACAATCGTCCAGTTTCCGTTGTCAATGCATGGGAATCTCCTCATTCAGCGTGAATAATCCCGGATGGATCCCATGATTCCAACCAATCT
>Ga0078972_1011554_pt1 | contig 15738 bp, 15 predicted proteins | sample YelNatPaOPGAMG01_FD_67568 | JGI IMG/M metagenome (GOLD analysis project Ga0078972, IMG submission 67568) | Hot spring thermophilic microbial communities from Obsidian Pool, Yellowstone National Park, USA - OP-RAMG-01 (SPADES assembly) (version 2) | ecosystem: Environmental > Aquatic > Thermal...
TGTTACCAGTGGTCCCGATTCCGATTGGGCAAGCATCATGCAAGCATTTTTTCACGCTATAACACGTGCCAATAGGCATATTTACATTTCAACGCCATACTTTATCCCCAACGAAAGCATTCTCACCGCTCTTAAAACTGCGTCATTGAGCGGAGTTGATGTTCGTTTAGTTTTACCCGGCAAATCTGATTCCACCATCGTTTACTGGAGTTCACTTTCCTACGTTTCCGAGCTGCTGGAGGCAGGCATAAAGGTTTACCTTTATCAAAATGGTTTTAACCATTCAAAGGTTATGACAATTGATAGTAAGTTGGCTATGGTGGGTTCAGCAAACATGGATATCCGGAGTTTTGAGGATAATTTTGAGGTGGCTGCATTCATTTACGATAACCAGATTACTGAGAGGCTTGAGGAGAACTACCTTTCAAACCTCGTTCAAAGCCAAGTCATTACACCACAAAGCTGGAGTAAGCGCCCCTTAAAGAACAGCTATAAGGAGGCCTTGGCTCGTTTAATAAGCCCACTTTTTTAATTTTTTGCACACTATTTGATAAGTTTATTCAATGAACCTTAAATTTTGATAGCTATGAAAAGAACAATTTTAATTCTGGCATTCATTGGCCTTGCCCTATTCTCTAATGCCCAATTTTTTAGAATGGGGCTTAAGGGTGGCGTTAGCTCCACCAATGTTAAGTTTGATAAAACTACCATTACTAATGGGGCTGATCAGTACATTGTTGAGCAAGGCGATTCCAAACTGGGATTTCACGTTGGCCTTTTTGCCCGAGTGCAGATTATGGGCTTTTACATGCAGCCTGAACTACTTTTCTCGCGTTCCCAGGGCGAGGTTATGCTTAAGGATGTTACTCTAAACAAAGTTTACAATGAATCTCAAAAGTTCAACAAGTTCGATATTCCTGTTATTGTTGGCTGGAAATTCGGCCCTGCCCGTGTTGGATTTGGACCTGTTGCCACAATCCTAGTTTCTGAAAATGATGGGCTTAAAGACAAACTAGCTGACTTGACAAATCAAACGGTTAAAAATAATTTCAAGTCGGCAACATTTGGTTACCAGGTTGGAGTAGGACTCGATATACTTAAAACTCTTACCCTCGACCTAAAATATGAAGGTAACCTCAGTAAACTTGGTTCGGGTATCACTTTGGGTAATACTGACTACTCGTTCGATCAGCGTAACCCTCAACTCATTATGAGCGTTGGCTTTTTCTTCTAGCATTCAACGATATTCATGAAAGGTTTCTTTAGAAACAATCTAAAGAAACCTTTTGTCATTTAATAATTGCCGTTTATTTCAAGAAAAATACAATTCAAGGAATTCTTAACTCATTTGTTCAAACCCTTATTGGATATTTTATCTAAAAGTTGAATATTTGAATTCAAGATGTTAATAATTATGCCTGTTTTACTGGGAGTTGTAGCAATTGTTTTTGTGGCAATGGTAGCCTCTGCCATTACCTATTTTATTACGCGAAATAACATTAAAAAGGCATTTCAGCAAAAGAATGCAACTACCGATAATCTCATCATTGAGGAACTAAGGGCTGAAATACAGAATCTTAAAGTTTACTGCAAGGAGTTGCAGATTGAGAATGACGAACAGGCCGAAGTACTTGCCAAGGCACATTTGGAGCTCCAACGACTCGAAGCCGCTGTGCAAAATGCCAAGATAAGAGCTGAGGAGGCCGATATTCTCAAATCGAACTTCCTGGCCAACATGAGCCATGAGATTCGTACCCCAATGAATGGCATATTGGGCTTTGCGCAATTGCTGAAAAATGAAGAATCGCAGGAAAAACGCGATAGGTATATCGATATTATTTACCATAACGGCATGATGCTGGTTAATCTCATAGATGATATTATCGATTTATCCAAGATTGACGCAGGTCAGTTGACTGTTAATCCTGCCGATTGCAATCTCGATAACCTATTGTTTGAGGTATACACATTTTTCAACGAGATTAAGTTCAAGCAGGAAAAGGAGCATATCAATATCCGTTTACTAAACCTTAACGACGACGAATCGAACATCCTCTATACCGATGCCCAACGTTTACGCCAGGTTCTGGTTAATCTAATTGGCAATGCTTTGAAGTTTACCGAAAAAGGTAGCGTAGAGTTTGGATATCTTATCAATGAGGATAAAAGTAACATCGAATTTTTTGTTAGGGATACTGGTATAGGGATTCCTAAGGATAAGCAGGATATCATTTTTGATAGATTTCGGCAGGTTCAGGAGGGAACTACCCGAAAATATGGCGGAACAGGTATAGGACTATACATATCCAAGCATATCATTGAGTTACTTGGTGGTGAGATTTGGTTCGAATCGGAAATTGGGCAGGGGACTACCTTCCGCTTTACACTCCCATACCATGAATCAAAAAGCATAAGCGATGGTTCGGTAATTTTTAAAACAAAAGCTACTGAGTATAACTGGAAAGGGAAAACCATACTAATTGCCGAAGATATTGAGACAAACTACAAATACCTCGCCACAATTCTATCCGATACAAAGGCAAGGATTTTATGGGCAAGAAATGGCGAGGAAGCAGTATCCATGGTACTCAATGGTACCCCAGTTGATATTGTCCTAATGGACATTCAAATGCCGGTAGTTGATGGGTATGAGGCCACCCTGAGGATCCGAGAAAAATTTCCCGACCTGCCAATTATTGCACAAACCGCTTACGCATTACCTCACGATAATTTAAAATGTTTTGAGGTGGGCTGTAACGACTATATTTCAAAGCCTATTAATGCCCACCTCCTAAAGAAAAAGATCGACGATTTACTTAACGTTTACGTTAAAAGTTCCTAACAACCTGTCTGATTTTAACTAGGCGTTCAAGTAGCCCCTCCAGATACCTTAAATCTAGCATATTAGCACCGTCCGACAGTGCTTCGGCTGGATTAAAATGCGTTTCCATAAACAAACCATCGGCTCCCGTAGCAATGGCAGCACGGGCAATGGTTTCAATCATATCGGGTCGGCCACCGGTTACACCTGAGGTTTGGTTTGGTTGCTGGAGCGAGTGGGTCACATCAACCACTACAGGGTATCCAAAAGCCCGCATGGTGGGTATAGCCCTGAAATCTACTATCAAATCATGATATCCAAACATTGTTCCTCTGTCGGTCAGAATAACATTGGTGTTGCCCGAATCAACAACCTTTTGCGCAGCAAACTTCATGGAGTCGGGCGATACAAATTGCCCCTTTTTAATGTTTACAAACTTACCGGTTTGTGCTGCAGCTATAAGTAAGTCGGTTTGCCGACAAAGGAATGCAGGTATTTGAAGTACGTCAACATACTCAGCGGCCATAGCAGCTTCTGGGGCGCTATGAATATCGGTTACTATGGGTAATCCAAATCGTTCCCGAACCTCGCCCAAAATCTTTAAGGCTTTTTCATCGCCAATTCCTGCAAACGAATCAATTTTTGAACGGTTTGCTTTCCGGTACGAGGCCTTGAAAATATAAGGTATCTTTAACTTTTCGGTAATGCTTGCCACGGTTTCGGCTATCCGCATTACATTTTCACGGCTCTCAACAACACATGGACCAGCCATTAGGAAAAAGTTTCCCGTTTCCAAATGTTTAATCCCTTTAATCTTTTCGATTGTGCTCATGTACTATTAATTATTTACTTGTTATACTTGTTTTTCCACAGAGCCTTTAACCTTGTTGCAATTTCTTGCTCTCGAGTATTGTTCTGTGGTGTATAAATATTTGTCCCTGACAGTTTTTCAGGTAAAAATTCCTGTTCAACAAAGTTTCCCTGATAGCTGTGAGCATACTTGTAGTCCACTCCATAACCAATATCCTTCATTAATTTGGTTGGGGCATTCCTTAAATGAAGAGGTACAGGCAAATCACCAGTTTCCTTGACAATTCCTTGCGCTTTACCAATGGCTTCATAGGCTGAATTGCTTTTAGGACTTGTTGCCAGGTAAATGGTTGCCTCCGAGAGAATGATTCGCGATTCGGGCATGCCAATCATTTGAACAGCCTGAAAGCAACTGGTAGCCATGAGCAGTGCATTGGGATTAGCCAAGCCTATATCCTCAGCAGCCAAAATCACCAAACGACGTGCAATAAACTCGGGGTCTTCGCCTCCCTCAATCATCCTTGCCAACCAGTAAACCGCCGCATTGGGGTCGCTTCCTCTAACCGATTTTATGAATGCCGATATAATGTCGTAATGTTGCTCGCCATTTTTATCGTAAACAGCCAAATTCTGTTGTAATACATCAATTACTGCTTGATTTGTAATTACAACTTCGTTATTATTGTTTCGGGTTGATGTAATAAGTTCAATTATATTGTAGAGTTTTCGGGCGTCGCCTCCCGCGAACCTAAATAGCGCTTCCTTCTCCTTAAGTTCATACCGGTACTTTTTGAGTTCAGCATCGGTGGTGGTTGCCCTGGTGAAAAGAAGTTCCAGTTCCTCATTTGATAAGGGCTTAAGAATGTAAACCTGACACCGCGATAGCAATGGCGTAATCACCTCAAACGATGGATTTTCTGTTGTAGCACCTATGAGAGTGAACACTCCTTGTTCAACTGCACCAAGCAGTGAATCCTGCTGCGATTTACTAAATCGGTGTATTTCGTCAATAAATAGGATGGGCGAGGGCGTATTGAAAAACTTTTGGTTCTTTGCCTTTTCTATTACATCTCTAACGTCTTTAACCCCTGAACTTATGGCACTCAATGTATAAAAAGGGCGGCTTAGTTCATTTGCTATTACCCTAGCCAAAGTTGTTTTACCAACACCCGGCGGGCCCCACAGAATAAATGAGGAAAGTGTACCCCGGCTAACCATTTCCCGAATAACTCCCTTATTACCCACTAAATGCTCCTGCCCAACGTAATCGTTAAGATTACGAGGCCTCATTCTTTCGGCTAAAGGGACACTCGACATGGTAAAATCTTTTCCACAAAATTAGCCAATTATGGCCTTTGTAATGTCGATTTTTTAATAATTATTGACATTGAACTCTTTTTATGCTTTATTTGTTTAAAATTAAACCAGTAAAAAAAATAATCATGAAACCACTAAAAAAATCCATTTTCCTGCTTTTCATGTTTATAGCAGGAACTGTTTACGCACAGGAAGACGTTGCTGCTTTTTTAAAAGGTAATCTTAACGATGCCAAAAAACTAAGTCAGGCCTACCTGGAACCTTTTGGTAAGAGTTTGGGTACAAGTTTGAACTCGGGTTGGTACAACACCGCAAACCCTCATGGTATTTTAGGTTTCGATATTACTTTTACTGTACCCATCACTATTCCACCAAGTTCCGATAAAACTTTTGATGTGTCCAAGTTGAATTTGGAGTACTGGAAACTTAAAACAGGTTCCAACGCAATGGCTCCTAGTGTCACTGGAGGTAATTCAAATACTGTGCTGAACGATAAGACAACAAGTTCAGTGGAATTAAATATGCCCGACGGGGCTAACCTAAAATTTGTTCCTGCACCTATGATTCAGGTTGCAAAGGGTTTGCCTTTCCACACCGAAATTATAGGTCGATATTTACCTACCGTTAACATTTCCAGTGTCGGAAACTTCGGCATGTGGGGTGTTGGAATAAAAAATGAGTTTAAAGAGTTTATTCCCGTTGTAAAACGTTTGCCTTTCAGCATGTCGTTCCTATTTGGTTATACCCAGTTTACCTCCTCGTTCGATATCAATAAGGCACAAAAGCAGAAGTTGAATTTCAAATCATCGGGTTACACTGCACGCCTGCTGGTATCAAAATCTATTCCGGTTCTTACCGTTTATGGCGGTTTAGGCTATAACCATTCAACCACCGATGTTGCAATTAAGGGAAATTATAACGTTGAAGGGGTTGGATCTGTTACCGACCCAGTTGCATTCGATTTTTCCAACAATGGCTTTACGGCAAACCTTGGGTTACGGCTCAAGCTTGCCATCCTTGCTTTCCATTTTGATTACTCCATAGGAGACTATGGGATTTTCAATGCCGGCGTTGGAATTAATTTCCGCTAAACTGCATTATCAGCTAAACATAAAAGGCCGGGATTACCCGGCCTTTACTATTTCTTTTTAGTTTTACCCTCAGAACTTTCGTCAATGAAATCGGTAATATTGTGGGCTATTTTCAGAATCTTTACAACCCTCCGATTTTCATCAAGGATTGGTGAATAGGTTTCAATAAAGGTGTAGGTTTTACCTCCAATCTTGACCTTTGAGGTTTCCTTTTTAATCATTCCATTTCGTAAATCTTGCCAGAACCTTTGGTAGGCATTCTTTTGCTCCGAGGTCATTTCCAAATTATCGGCATGGTGAGTTCCCACAATGTCCTTTTCGGTTTGACCGGTTAGGTTAAGGTATGCCTCATTTACGCTAATAATGTTCCCATTCAAATCGTACTCTATAACATAGCTCGACGAGTGCAAGGCATTGATTAAACTTTCCATTTCGGCCGATTTACGGGCCGATTCCTCTTGAGTTGCCTGCAACTCCTCCATGTTTTGGCGCATTTCTTCCTCTTGCGAGGCAAGTTCTTCCGACTTAATTCGTGATTCCTCTAGGAGTTTTGCGGTTCGAATATTTATCTTAACGCTCGAGATGGTTGCAGCAAAACTTTCACCAATCTTCTCTATAAATTTAATTTTGTAATCCTCAATAGGCTCAAATGAGGCAATTTCAATTACACCATGTACCTCATCATTAATCTTCATGGGTACTAGAAGTAGAACGGTTGGTTCATCTTCACCAAGTCCCGATGCAATTTTTATATACCCTTTTGGTATTTCGGTCATGTATATGGTTTCGGCTTCCTGGGCACAACGTCCTACAAGTCCTTCGCCCATTCGAATAATCTTCTCTTCATACTTTCGGCGCTCATAGGCGTATGTTGCCATAAGTTCAAGGTAGATATCGTTTGGATTATCTTTATTTACTAGGAAAACTGCACCAATGGTAGCATCTACATACTTGGTTAGGTTACGTATGGCTTCGTAAGCAAAATCGCTAAGGTTGCTAGTGTTATGCCTTAATATTTCGGCAAACTTGGCCATACCCTCATTGTACCATTTGTTTTTGGCCTCCTCCAATTTCCTTTCTTCGTCAATCTTTTTGGCATACTCTAAGCTTTTACGCATTTCCAGCAAGGCGTCACCTAAAACGTCCTCGTCCGATAGCTTTGAGTACTTGGCCTGTAGGTTACCCTTACCTATTTCCTTGGCAAATTGCGATGTTTTGTATAAGCTATCGATAAGTATGTTTATCGATGATGCAATATCTTCGATTTCATCGCCTGTCTTTATGTCAATCTTTTTGGCAGGGTCAATCTTACCAAGCGAGAGTTCTCCAAGTATTCTTGTTGCTTTTACCAATGGACTAGTTATGCTGAAGGCAATAATCCAAATGACTATAGCTAGAACAATTAGTCCGATTATCATTACAACTCTCACCTGTCCTGTAATAGAAGCAATCTGTTGGTTGATAATATTCTCCGGAACAAATATCCCTAAACTCCATTTTTCGCTGGCTTTACCTGCCGAAAATGAGTTGAAAGTCAAATAGTACTTATCTTTTCCAATCTGAATAATTTCAGAGTATTTACCGTTTGATGCGATAGCTTCAAGGATTTGCTTCCCGTTCACCAAAATAGTATCAGCCAAAGCACCAAGCAGAGTGGAGTCGGGGTGGGCAACAACAGTACCATTATTGGAAATTAGTATTGCAAAACTTCCTTCATACGGCTTTAGCTTACGAATCATTTCCTGGTAAACGGATAGTTCAATATCAAAACCAAAAAGCGCAGCAAACTTGTTGTTTACCACTAATGGAACACAGACACTGGTTTCTAAAACCTTTTTTTGACTGCCGGTGTATGTGTACCAGTAAGGATCAACCAACGATTCCCTTTTTTCCGTTTTAAGCTTAAAGTAAAGACTACTTGTATTATCGCCTGTCTCATTTAACCTCTCTACTATCTGTTTTAGCTCATTGTTCTCCTTCAAATAGGTGTACCTTTCCCTGCCAAATGGCTTGTCCCATTTTTTGTCAAGCACCCACAATTCCCAACTTGTCCAAACAGAAAGAAAATCGGGATTACTCTCAGCGGTGTTTTTTAGAAGCCTGATAGTATTTAATTTTATATCCTCGGAATTCCTTTGGTCAATATCGTAAAAATTATAGGTCATGGATCTGGCAAGGGCAAATTGTTTATCAAACTCGCCCTTGATCTGATTGGTATAAGCCTTTGAGGTGGCGTCGATGTATTCATAGATGTTGGTTCGTGCAAACCTATCGACTCTCTTGCTCAAAAAAGCAACACTTGTCCAAAAAACTATTGCTGTAACCGCCAGTACTGCAATTATCAGTTTAATCCTGATGTGAACTTTCACTTTCATGTGCTATTCAATTTTTTTGAAAGTAAACCAATCAAATTATTAAGGTGTGAATATAGCTCTTTTGAAATAAACAAGCAATAATAGGAACAATTAGTATGCTTAGGTTCATAAAACAGAAGTTTAATTGTCAATATTTATTACATTTGCCTTCGATATAAATTTTAAAAATCTAACCTATGAAGTTACTTGAAGGAAAAACCGGTTTAGTAACAGGCGCTGCACGTGGAATAGGCCGTGCTATTGCCATTTCTTTTGCTCAACATGGTGCTAATGTGGCATTTACCGACATTGCTTACGACGATAACATGAAATCGCTTGAGCAGGAACTTACAGCCTTGGGCGTAAAGGCTAAGGGTTATGCGTCCGATGCCAGCGATTATGAGAATTCGCAAAAGATTGTTGATGAAATTGCCAAAGACTTTGGCCAAATCGATATTTTGGTGAACAATGCCGGTATCACTCGCGATACCCTATTAATGCGAATGACCGAAGAGCAATGGGATTTAGTGATAAAGGTTAACCTTAAGTCGGTATTCAACCTTACCAAGGCTGTTCAAAAGTATATGCTAAAGCAGAAAAATGGCTCTATCATTAATATGAGTTCTGTGGTTGGCGTTTCGGGTAATGCCGGACAAGCAAACTATGCCGCTTCTAAGGCTGGTATTATCGGTTTTACCAAGGCTGTTGCTCGTGAGTTGGGTTCACGCAATATCCGTTGCAATGCAATTGCTCCCGGCTTTATTATCACCGAAATGACACACAAGCTTCCCGACGAGGTTCGCGAGGAGTGGATCAAGAAAATCCCCTTACAGCGCGGCGGTACCCCCGAAGATGTTGCTAACGTATGTGTATTCTTAGGCTCCGATTTATCGTCATATGTAAGCGGACAGGTTATCAACGTTTGCGGCGCAATGAATACCTAATAAGTATTTAGCATTTTTTAAAGCAAGTTGAAAACGGGCTTTGCAAAGTTCTTCGCGGCTTGTTTTCAACTTTTTTTATGCTTCTGCAGGATTTTGATATACCTAAACTTTCTGTTATGCAAATGGGAAAAATTAAATTATTAGTATTGCTAATTTCTTTAAACTCTTGTATTTCATATAAGTATATAGATATTGAATTTTACGATCCTCCACAAAAAAGCTTTAGCGTTCAGGGTAACAAGCTACTTGTATTGGAAAATTTACATTTACGAAATATTGATTTGCCTGTTCAAAAACTCGATTGGGCGGTTGATAGTGTTGCTTCATTTGAGGCAACCAACGCATTGCTAAACCTTTTGCAAACCTCTCCGTGGTTTTCCGGTTTAAGCTTCTCAAAGCAAACCTATTATCGCAACGATTCTTCAAAGGTTGTTTTGCCGCTCGCGTGGCAAATTATTGACAGCTTGAGCAATACCAACGATTGCCAAACCATAATTTCACTCGAATACCTAAAAGTTCGCCCTTATTTTGATACATTTCCCATTTGGCGTGGTGATTATAAGGAATACTACGGGTTCATTAAGGTGTCAAGCTACGCTTACTGGCGAATTTACAATGTAGGATCCAAAAAAATTGAGCTTGGGCAACTTTTAACCGATACCCTAATCTGGGAGAAAAACGATTGGACTGATGTCACCCCAGGAAACCAATTGCCTGGAGTATTCGAAGCTTGTGCATATGCCGGCGCCGATGCTGGCGAACGGTTTGCACAGCTAATAGCACCGCAGTGGCAAAAGGATAGCCGAACAATTTATGTCACCTCTGCCAACAAGGACATGAACAGGGCATACCAACTTGCCATGCAAGGGAATTGGTTAGATGCCGCTTCTTTTTGGCATAAATTGTCCTCATCAAACGATAAAAAATTAGCGGCTCAGGCTGCTTTTAACATGGCTTTAGCCAATGAAATGCTAGGAAAATTTGATGTGTCCATAGAATGGCTCGACTTTGCTAAATCAAAATACCCTCATCTAAAGTTTTTGAATGAGTACGGCGAGGTTCTGAAACAGCGAGTAAGCAATAACAGCTCTTTGAAAAGTAAATAGAGTAATCCTATATTGCTTGTAAAATAATATCACTCATATAATTCAATATCAATATTTTATAAAATATTTACTTTCAACTTTGTTGTCGGCTTTGCGAATTGTTTTCTTATTTGATATTTTTGCAGCGGTTATTTTGCCTCTTTAGCTCAGTTGGTTAGAGCGGCGGTTTCGTAAACCGCAGGTCGCGGGTTCAAGTCCCGTGAGAGGCTCCAATGGGACAGGACTACCTGTCCTATTTAATTTACGAGGGTAAGCATAATGAGAGCATCTATTCTAACCATTGGCGATGAACTCCTTATTGGGCAGGTCATCGATACCAATTCGGCCTGGTTGGCCGATAGGCTTACCAACCTTGGCTTTGAGGTTATCAAAATCTTAAGCATTTCCGATAATCCAACGGCCATTGCCAAGTCGGTAAATGAGCTTATGACTCAATCCAACTTAATTATATCTACCGGAGGGCTTGGGCCCACCAGCGACGACCGAACAAAACAAACCCTCTGCGACCTTTTTGGTGGGGAGCTAAAACTTCATTTACCCACTCTCAATTTAATTGAGCAACTTTTTCAAAAAAGGGGATTACCCCTTACGGAAACCAATAGGAGCCAAGCACTCATTCCTACATCCTGCACTCCAATCCTGAACTACCATGGAACTGCTCCTGGTATGATTTTTCATAGGGATGGTAATTACCTTGTTTCTTTACCCGGGGTTCCTTTTGAGATGAAAAATTTGTTTTCCGAGGGTGTTGAACCATTCATCAAACAAAAATTCAGTCTTCCGGCAATAGTTCGAGTCACCGTTAATACCTTTGGAATACCCGAATCGTTTCTCTCCGATAAACTTACAGGTTTTGAGGAGTTCCTTAAAAGTAATGGTATTGCTTTGGCATACCTTCCAAGCCCATCGGGCATAAGGCTTCGCCTTACAGCAAAGGGAAATGTAAACGATAAGGAAAAGTTAAAGAATACACTCGATTTAGCCATCGGGGAGATTAATGGGCTAATTGGCGAAAATATTTTTGGCCTTAACGATGAGACATTGCCCGTTGTGGTTTCAAATGCGTTAAGGGAAAAACATGCAACACTGGCATTGGCCGAAAGTTGCACCGGCGGTTACATTTCGCATATAATTACACAGCTTCCGGGCAGTTCCGATATATATAAAGGCGGAGTAGTTGCTTACTCTAACATCATAAAACAAACCGTTCTTGGCGTGAATCAGGAACTACTTGCCAATTATGGTGCTGTTAGCCGTCAAGTGGTCGATGCCATGCTCAATGGTGCATTAAAGGTTTTTCAGAGCGACTATGCCATTGCCGTATCCGGCATTGCCGGACCTACCGGAGCAACTCCCGATAAACCTGTTGGCACTACATGGATTGGTGTAGCATCAAAAAGTCAACGTAATGTTGAACTATTCACATTTGGCAACCTCAGGGACATTAATATTCAGCGAGCCGCTTACACGGCCCTCCACCAACTACTAAAACTCATGAATCATGAATAATTTGATGCTTTAACAAAATGTTTTATATAATTGATATACAAGCATATATGAAATTTATTAAGTTCTTATTAAAAGAAGAACTATCTAAATAAAGCTAATTTTTCAGCATTTTTTTGTCAAAATATTTGAATAATTCACAAATTATGACGTAATTTGCGTCCTGTTTCGAAAAAAGTAAAAACGGTAAAATATACAGCGATGTCAAGAGTTTGTCAGTTAACCGGAAAAAGAGTAATGGTGGGAAACAACGTTTCGCACTCAAAGAGAAGGACTAAACGCAGATTCCTGCCTAACCTTAAAACCAAAAGGTTGTTCCTTGAAAGTGAAAACCGTTGGATTACCCTTAGGCTTAGCACTTCGGCTATGAGAACCATCGATAAGGTTGGTTTAGATAATGCCCTGAAGAAATTTGCTAAGAAAGGTCACATTTAAACTTTTAAAAAAGTAAAGCAATGGCAAAAAAAGGTAATAGAGTTCAGGTTATTCTGGAATGTACCGAACATAAGGAAAGTGGTTTACCAGGCACTTCAAGGTATATTACCACTAAGAATAAGAAGAATACACCCGATAGGCTTGAGCGTCGTAAATACAACCCGATCCTCAAGAGGGTAACACTTCATCGTGAAATTAAATAATACTTTTTAAATATGGCAAAGAAAGTAGTTGCTTCGCTTCAAAAAGCCACGAAAGATCGTGTGAAGTGCATTAAAATGGTACGTTCACCAAAAACCGGTGCGTATACGTTCAAGGAAGAAACCATGGATAAATCCGATTCAGCCGAGTTCTTCAAACAGAAATAGTTTTCTGCATTATATCAGACAAATAAAAGCTTTTCGGTTAATCGGAAAGCTTTTATTGTTATTTTAGCGCTTGAAAAATCGTATTGGTATGGGTATTCTTAACATTTTTAGTCCCGATAGCAAGGACGACTCAAATAGTTCACTCGACCAGGGATTGGCTAAGACAAAGGAAAATCTTTTTAAAAGGATTTCCAGGGCTGTTGCCGGTAAGTCAAAGGTTGATGATGAGGTTTTGGATGAACTAGAGGAGAGCCTTATTGCTGCCGACGTAGGTGTCGAAACAACTCTGCGTATTATTGAGCGTATCCAAAAACGGGCAGCAGAGGAAAAGTATTTGAATACTTCGGAATTGAATAACATATTAAAATCTGAAATACTCGGACTACTTGCCGAAAATACTTCAAATACCCAGGTTGATCCCAATAACATTCCGAGGCCTTTTGTGATTATGGTGGTTGGCGTCAACGGTGTAGGGAAAACAACTACTATTGGAAAATTGGCTTACATGTTTAAAAATCAGGGTAAAAAGGTGCTTTTGGGTGCTGCTGATACCTTCAGGGCAGCAGCCGTTGAGCAGCTTACCATTTGGGCCGATAGGGTTGATGTTCCTATTATTAAACAGCAAATGGGAGCTGACCCCGCCGCTGTCGCCTTCGATACCCTTAACTCGGCCAAATCAAACGACTTTGACGTGGTAATTATCGATACTGCCGGACGCCTGCATAATAAGGTGAATTTAATGAATGAACTTTCCAAAATCCGTAGGGTAATGCAAAAGGTGATCCCTGATGCCCCACACGAGGTGCTTCTTGTTCTCGATGGTTCAACCGGACAGAATGCCTTTGCTCAGGCCCGTGAGTTTACCTCAGCTACCGATGTTACCGCCATTGCCCTTACAAAACTCGATGGAACCGCAAAGGGTGGTGTTGTGCTCGGCATTTCCGACCAGTTTAAAATACCTGTAAAGTACATAGGGGTTGGTGAAAAAATGACCGATTTGCAAATTTTCGATCGGGTAGCTTTTGTCGAATCGCTTTTCCGTAACGTTTAACTTTAGATGGCTAAAAAAATCAATGTGGTTACCTTGGGGTGCTCAAAAAACGTTGTGGACTCCGAGGTGCTGATGCATCAACTTGATAAAGGGGGATGGGAGATTGTTCACAACTCAAACGATCCATCGGCAAAGGTTGTTGTAATTAACACCTGCGGCTTTATTGGCGATGCCAAAGAGGAATCCGTGGAAACTATACTTGGCTTTGTTGATGCCAAGACTAAAGGGCTAATCGATAAGGTTTACGTTATGGGGTGCCTATCGCAGCGATACCGCAATGAGCTGGAAACCGAAATTCCCGAGGTCGATGGTTTTTTTGGGGTTTCCGATTTACCTCAAATTGTTGCCCAACTCAACGTAACCTATAACGAATCGGAACTAAACAGGCGTAGGCTAACAACCCCAAAGCACTATGCTTTCCTTAAAATTTCCGAGGGATGTAACTGGGGCTGTTCCTTTTGCGCCATTCCTCTAATTAGAGGTAAACATATTTCCCGACCTATCGAATCGCTGATCGATGAGGCAAAGATACTTGCTAATCAGGGTGTTAAAGAGTTAATTGTAATAGCGCAGGATACAACATACTATGGTTTTGACCTATATGGCGAGCGTAGGATTACTCAGTTGCTTAATAGCCTAAGCAAAATAGATGGTATTGAATGGATTCGGCTTCACTACGCCTATCCTTCGGCATTTCCCGAAGATTTAATTGCCGAAATTAAATCGAACCCAAAGATATGCAAGTATATCGATATTCCCTTTCAGCACATCAATACGCAGGTATTAAAAATGATGCGTAGAGGAATCGATAGGGAGCAAACCATCGAGTTTATTAATAAAATTCGGAGCAATATCCCCGGAATAGCAATCCGAACCACATTCTTAGTTGGCCATCCGGGTGAAACGCCAGACGCTTTCAACGAATTGGCTGACTTTCTTCAGGAATACCGTTTCGACAGGGTAGGAGTTTTTGAGTATTCCGAGGAAGAGGGCACCTATGCCGCCCAAAATTATGCCGATACCATTCCTGCCGAAGAGAAAGCCCGCAGGGCTGAACTGTTGATGAAGTTACAGCAAAACATATCATTGGAACTCAACCAGCTAAGGGTTGGACAAACATACAACGTAATTGTTGATGGGTTTGAGGGCGATTACGCAATATGCCGAACGGAATTCGACTCGCCTGAGGTGGATCAGGAGGTTCTGGTAAAACGTAAAGGGAAAACTTTAAAGCCCGGCGAATTTCATAAGGTCAGGGTTATTGAGGCTCAGGAATACGATTTGATTGGTGAGTTCATATAGAAAAAGGCCGTTGTAATAACGGCCTTTATAATTCTTATTGAATCCTTTTTACACCAATTCCTTTAAGGCTTTAATAGCAGCATCGTAATTGGGTTCATGGGCAATCTCAGGTACATACTCAACATACCGAATAATATCATTCTTGTCAATAACAACAACACCACGAGCCAGGAGCCTTAACTCCTTAATCAGAAATCCGTAGTTAGTGCCAAATTCTAAGTCGCGATGGTCCGAAAGAGTTATTAAATTGTTTATGCCCTCGGCCCCACAGAATCGCTTTAACGCAAAGGGTAAATCGTTCGATATGGCAATAAATGCTACTTTATCGCCAAATTCCGATGCCGCTTTATTGAATTTGTGGTTCTGAACGGAACATACACTGGTATCGATTGAAGGAAAAACTGATACCAATTTAACTTTCCCTTTAAAATCGCTCATTTTTACAGGCTTTAGGGATGTGTCGAGGGCGGTAAATTCCAGCGCTTTATCGCCAGGTTTAACCTGTTCGCCTGCAAGAGTTACAGGGTTTCCGCCAAATGTTACTGTTTTCATATTGCTATTTGGTTAGTTTGTTACTAATATAACAGGCTTGCCCTAAAAATGTTTAAAAAAAAGCGACGCATTGTTTAAAAT
>Ga0078972_1011555_pt1 | contig 15734 bp, 16 predicted proteins | sample YelNatPaOPGAMG01_FD_67568 | JGI IMG/M metagenome (GOLD analysis project Ga0078972, IMG submission 67568) | Hot spring thermophilic microbial communities from Obsidian Pool, Yellowstone National Park, USA - OP-RAMG-01 (SPADES assembly) (version 2) | ecosystem: Environmental > Aquatic > Thermal...
AAGGTTTCTGCACTTATATGAGTCGATTCATCGAGCCTTAACCCTTCATCTATCAACTCTAATACTAGCTGCTTCTCTTCCGGGAATTTGTAGCCCTCGTAGTCTTGTTTAAATAAGAAGGTGCCGTCTGCTTTGCGCCAAGAGTTCATGAAGTGGTCGAAGCAGACCCTGCTTGTGACGTTAAGTTCGCTGATAGTCAATCTTAGCTCCCGCAGCCTTTCGTGTGGTGTTGTGAGCTGAAACTCTCCTCTAATATATGCTTCGTAGAGGGGAGTGTTTGGGCGTGGTGTGAATGGTCTTGATCTTATGTAATCCGGGTTTATCTCATTAAGTACTCTAGCCGTGTTTCTAGCGTGCTGCTCCCAGCGGGCCCTACCACCTACTCCGGGCATCCAGTATTCTGATAACTCGAAGCCAGCTTTCTTTGCGCGTCTGCCCGCTTCGATCTGTTCCTCGCTCGTCACACCCTTTCTAATATATGCCAGAACCTCGTCATCCCCACTCTCCAAGCCAACGTGTACTCTAGTAAGCCCAGCTTGCCTTATCTTGATCAGATCTTCGAGTGGTTTGTGAGCTAGCGTTTTTGCCCTGGCGTAAGATGTGATCCTTACAACGGTTGGGAAGCTTCTTTTTATGTGATTTAGCACTTCGACGAGCTCGTTTGTGCGCATTATTGGGGTATTCGCGTCTTGAAGGAAGACGGTTCGGGCACCAGCTTTCAACCACCGATAAACCAGCACGATGTTTTCGTAGTTTCTTAACTCCTGTGGGCTCAGCTCTTCATAGCCCTTGTTGTAGAGGAAGATGGGGTCGATAAGCCTAGCAAGCCAGTCCAGCCCACCGAGTTTATCTGAGAGTATTTTTAGTAGGTCTGCGATTGCTTTGGCTGAGTCTATATCCTTCTTAACATCCTCCACGCTTCTATACACGAATCGTCTACCTTTATATGAGTCGCAGAAGGTGCACAGGTTCCAAGGACAGTTCGCAGTAACCCTTATCAAAAGTGATGCGCTCCCACCTTCAGACGGGGGTCTAATAGGTCCTAGATCGAAGGTATACTTCTTTAGCTCCTCGATTTCTTCTAAGACCATAGCTGCTACCAAGTTTATCTACCGTTTAGGTGGGATAAAAGGTTAGACGATTGCTTCGCTGCTATAGATGGTTTTAGAGTAGCGGCGCCTAAAACCTAATCGCGCATAGAACTTTGTTAAATGCTCATTCGCCAAGGTCTGAAGGCATATTATCCTATCACCTGAACGATGCGCTTCATTAATAACGTGGGCTACTAGGGCGCTCCCAACACCTCTATTTCTAAGCTTAGGTGTTGTGCCCAAGCAGTATAATCCACTAACCCCCTCTACACTGTATCTCGCAGCCACACCTACAGCGGTGCCTTTGTAGCGTGCAAGGTAAAGGGTGCAGCTAGGATGCTTCACCATCTCTTCCGCAATCCTCTTTAACTCCTCTAGCCACGAGGGGGTTGAGAATGCTTCGACAAAGACCTTAACCCACTCTGCCAGATCGTCTTCGCCGCAAACTGTAATCTTCAAGTTTGGTTTTAAGGCTGAGGAGATATAGGTTGGTGTGCTCATGGTGATGAGCTGCTCTATCGCTTCAAACCCTTCTCCGCTGAGCAGATGCTTTTGGCCGCTATCGGGTTTAGAGTTTAAGATTAGCGTTGGCTTTATCCCGAGGCGAGAATAGAATTTCTTCACATATCTTAGATCCTTGTAGCCTAAGGTTTCTTGTGGGGCAGTTAAGCGTGCGTGGTTGAATAAGAAATCATCAGAGAGATTAGGGTTGTAAAGGAGGGTAAGACGCTTACTTACCTTCTGCCTTGACCATAAAGAGAAGAATAGCAGTTCGTTTCTATCTAATGCTAGATGCTCCAATTGTGTTTCACTGAGAATAAACCGAGGACAGCAAGGATGCCTGCTATGGTTTGATAAGAATTCTTCAGTATACCCTCTGCTTGCATTGCTGTTGATGTGTTGATAAGCTCTGCCACTTCATAGAGGGCTTGGATTGCTGCTGGTGTGTTGAAATCCTCGTTCATGTGTGCGGTGAAACGCTGCTTTAAGGCTCTGATCTTAGGGCTCAAATTACCTTGCCCATCTGTTGAAGATAATCTTTGGCAACTGTCCCAGAGTTTCTCGACGGCTCTGAGCTTACTTTTGAGCTTCATCATCTTCTCCTCATCGAAGATCATGCTCCTCCTGTATTTCGTTGAGAGGAAGTAGAGCCTGAGTAGATTTGGGTTCCACTTCTCCAGAGCATCTCTTATCGTTATGTAGTTCCCCGAAGACTTCGCCATCTTCTCCCCACCTAGCTTTAGTAGACCTGTGTGCACCCAATATTTTACGAATGGTTTGTGACCTGTATACGCTTCAGCTTGAGCTATTTCAGCTTCGTGGTGCGGATATATGAGCTCAACAGCACCGCCGTGCACATCGTATGAGTTACTGAAGTGTGTTATGGAGATGGCCGTATCCTCTATATGCCAACCAGGTCTACCCCAGCCAAACGGGCTATCGAAACCCTCCTCATCTTCATCAACATTTCGCCATAGGATGAAGTCCGTAGGATTCTTTTTCTCAGGATCCAAATCGATTCTGCGTAGGGAGAGCTCAGCCCTACTCTGATGCGATAATGCACCGAAGGCAGGGAACTTTGATGTATCAAAGTAGATATTGCGGCTTGTCTTATAGGCGTAGCCCTTCTCCAGCAGAGTTTGTATCTGCTGAATCATCTGAGGTAGGTAGGCTGATGCTTGCGCGAATAGGGTTACGGTTTCAACACCTATGCTTTTTAAGTCTTCTATGCAAGCCTCCTTGTATTTGGAGGCTATTTCGCTCGCAGACCTTCCCTCTCTCTTAGCCTTCTCAAATATCTTATCATCGATATCTGTTATGTTGATGATAAAGTTGACCCTATACCCTAAGTATCTTAGGTATCTGGCTACTACATCATAGAATATGTAGGTTCTAGCGTGCCCCAAGTGGAGGTAATCATAGACCGTTGGTCCGCAGACGAACATCTTAACCAAACCTTCGGTAATAGGTGTGAAGACCTCCACTCTGCGGCTATACGTGTTGTAGACTTTAAGCGGCAAACTATCTGAGCATTTCTACGCTTAGGTCGGGTAAATACTTTAATGGTCAATAACATTAGGCTGAGTGATGGAGGGCTATAGGGAGAAGAAGCTGAGATCATTCAAAGAAGTTAGAGAGGCGCTCACACACCTAGACTTCGACGCCGGGATCAGAATCAAGGGTTCGCTCGGCGAGTTCAGCGAAGGCGGCTTCATCTTCCTATCTAAGTCAACAGAAGGGTTTACAGTCAACGTCTGTGATGCCATCAGAGACGAGAAGACTGGGCTTCTTGTGGCTGGTGAAAAAGAAAAGTGGCTTAAGTTTAATGATTTAGAGGATGTCATGAAGTTTGTTTTGAAAGCGGCTCAGCGCCCCCTTAAAGCATACCTCTACTAATAAGTTACAAAAATTCTATTCAAACCTCCGGATGTGATGTGAACTACCCTAGTAAGTTTTTATACTTAAAAATCAATTAAGACGAACGGTTGCAAAACATGTTTACAGGCATCCATGTCGAAAACTTTCTGAGCCTCAGGAGTGTCACTATAGAACTTGGGAAGGTGAACATCTTCATAGGGCCGAACGCTAGCGGGAAAAGCAACATTGCAAAGATCTTTCGGCTACTAGCGAAACACGCAAGAGAAGGAGTGCCTGTTTTAGAGGGCTATGCTAGCTTGAGGGACTTGTCTTTCAATTTCGATCCAACTGTGAGCATATATATTGGGTTAGGAGCACTTATTAGATACCGCAAATACACATATGGATTAGAATTTAACAAGGAGAAGTACTTGGAGCAAATATTTGCACGTGATCAGCTGGTCATTTCTTATGAAGGCGGTACTGGTGTGTTACGCACTAAAGATGGTAGTTCACATTTTTCGCTTGGAGAAGCTTACTATTATGACAAAGTGGTTGTAAATAAAAGTATATTACTTGCTCTTCCCGCAAATATAGAAGCCGAAATCCGCGAGTTAGCATCTTGTTTAAGAAGAATTTCTGTTCACTCTTTTGCTCCAGATGCTCTTCGGCTTAAAAATAGCGTTACAGAAAAACCTTTTCTGAAGTACCACGGTGAAAAATTTGGCTCGCTATCTTCTTTACCTCTATACCGAGAGGCGAAGAGATTTTGGGCGAATCGAAGAAACGTTACGGAACATGATTCCAGAAGTCGAGGAGATTATACCACATATAGAGGGAGCCGATGTTGAGATATGGCTTAAACTTAAAGGTTTAGAGGAGCCGCTAAAGCCACATAATATTTCTGACGGTACTTTGCGTATCCTCGCCATAATCTCCGCTCTATACGGTGGTTTCAGCTTAGTAGTTTTGGAGGAACCTGAATGGACAATCTATATGGGAAAAATTGAAAAAGCCATAGTACTTAAGGATGTTCATAGATCAGGTATAGACAGAACTCCCATCATAGAGCGGCTAGCGAGCAGAATCAAGCAGCTAGAAAAAGCAGAATATGCGGGCGCGTGTTCTACCAGTCAAGAGAAGCATAGAGGCGTGGATACTCGCAGGGCTCTCCCTAACTAGCCCCGAGGAGATACTAGATCCAGAGGAGGAGCTCAAGAAAGCGATGCAGAGAAGGGGTAAATACTATGTTAAAAGTCCAGAGGTCTACAAGCGGTTAGCAAAAGAAATAGATATCGAAAAAGCTATGAGTTTGTCCAAAACCTTCAAAGATTTTATAGATTTCCTTTCACACTAATTTTGATATGACTCCTTCGTAAAGTAGGTTCTGCGTCCGCTCATTGTAGGCGTCTGGTAGGAATATTATGAAGCGTTCGAAGCCTAGTTCGGCGTATGTGTTTATCTTAGTAAGCCAGTCTTCAGGGCTACCGCATAGATCTGGCTCCAACCCCATTAACCCAGCCTTCTCCTGAGCCTCCTCTTTGGTTTTGCCTAGAACACCTAGCCAGTGGATCGATCTTCTTATGCTCTTAACTTCCCTACCTATGCTTCTGCACCACCCCTCTAGTATGTTGTGTAGCTCTTTGACTTGCTCTACGCTTCCACCGTAGTTGGTCCAGTCGGCGTATTTAGCAGCGACTTTAAGTGTGAGCCTACCGCTGCCTCCTACGGTTATCGGTGGATGCGGGCGCTGTACTGGTTTTGGTTGGCAGTACGCTTCTTTGATCGCGTAGTACTTGCCTTTGAAGCTCGGTTTCTCCTCACACCACATCTTAGTTATTATCTGTAGGCTCTCATCAAGCATGAAGATTCTCGTTGAGACATCTGGATAGGGGTAGCCATAGCGCCTATACTCCTCCTCATACCATCCAGCACCTATACCGAACTCAAGCCTGCCTTGCGAGATGTTATCTAGGGTTGCAGCCATCTTAGCGAGCAGCGCTGGGTTACGATAGGAGCTGCAGAGAACGAGCATACCCAACCTCACCCTATGTGTGATTGGGGCTAGGTGACTCAGCAGCGACCAGCCCTCGAAGCAGGGGCCTAGGCTGCTTGGCTTTTGTTGGATGAAGTGGTCATAGAGCCAAAGCGACTCAACCTTACACTCCTCAGCCCACCTAACGATATTAAGAATCGTATCACGAGCTTTCTCGGCTGGAAGGTGGTTTAATTCGCCTCTCCAGCCTTGTGGTACTATTAACCCGAAAAGAACCAAACCTCAGACACCCTCCTTACAGTTTTGATCTAAGGCGCTTTGCGGCCTTTATCAAGTTGCTCATCAGCATCGTAATCAACATAGGTCCAAGCCCGCCCGGCACAGGGGTTATGGCCGAAGCCTTCTTACAAGCATCTTCAAAGTCCACATCCCCCACAATCTTACCATCAAGATAGTTGTTTCCAGCATCGATTATAACAGCGCCTTGCTTTATATGCTCGCTTTTAATCAGCTTCGGCTTAGCAACATCGACCAGAAGAAGATCTGCATCACACAAATCTTTCGGAACTGTGGTCACATCCTTGGGGTTGAGCTTAACTTCGGCGCCGAGGTTTAGGGCTATGGCTGCAAATGGTCTGCCTAAGATCACGCTATCACCTAAGATGTGCACCGTACTCCCCTTGAAGTCGAAACCGGCAAGTTTAGCTAGATCTAGCGCTGCTAAAGCGCCTGCTGAGACGAAGCCCTCTTTACCGGCGAGTAGTAGACCTAGGCTTGAGGAGGAGGAGCCGTCTACATCCTTCTCAGCAGATATCAGATCTAGAGCCTCTTGCTCATCGATGTTTTGTGGAATGGGGAGCTGTAGTAGGATGCCGTGTACCCTCTGATCCCCGTTTAGAGACTGTATAACCGATTTTAGCGTGTTGAAATCTGTCTGCTCGGGTAGGGAGAGCACCTTAGCCTCTATACCTATGCTCCTGCAGGCTTCTGCCTTCCGCTTCACATATCCGGCTGCGCCACCTAGATCCCCTATGTGTATTAGGGCTATTGTAGGCACAACGCCACAATCCCTCAGCTCAGCAACCTCTTTAGAGAGTCTGCTCCGAACCTCTTTTGAACGCTCTTTTCCATCAAGTATCTTTACCAAACTCTCCGCCGGCTCTAAAAATGAGTGAGGGCACTATTTTAGCTTTGAAAAGGCTCTAATAGTGTCAGCACGTAAAGGTAGTTGGTTTGCTAAAGATCGTCTTTGCTAAGATAGGTATGATAGGCATAACACCTATGATCGAGGGGTTATTTGACGAGCGGGCTGTGCGTAAAGATATCGTGGTCAGATCGGTTTATTCAGGTTGCAGAATGGAAACCTCTGACGCTAGAGAAGTTTTAGAGATAGCTTTAGCCCTTAAGCCGCACCTCCTCATCTTCGTAACACCCTATCTGCAAGGCGAGGGACCTATGGCTGGTGTTGGGATGATCTGTGTCAGCAAGGTGCCCGCTTGCATAGTGAGCAATACAGCCACCAAGGAAGTCTTGAGTAAGCTGGAGGAGAATAGTATAGGCTACATTATAGTGGATGCTGACCCGATGATAGGTGCAAAAAAAGAGTTTCTCGACCCGGTTGAGATGTGCCTATTCAACAGCGACATAATAAGGGTCCTAGCTCTAACAGGTGTGTATAGGGCTATTCAGATAGAGGTTGATAAGATGATCGAAGCGCTTAAACAGGGTCTTAAACCGCAGCCTCCGAAACTCATCTTAGATAAAGAGAAGGCTCTGGCTTACGCTGGCTACCACAACCCCTACGCAGCATCTAAGGCGATGGCTGCATATGAGGCGTCCAGGCTTGTTGCTGAGTTATCTACTCGAGGGTGCTACGCGGTCAAGGAGCTTGGTAGGGCTCTTCACTATGTGTCTGCTTCGCACGAGGTTATGCGGTTCGCTGCTTGTATGGTTGACGAAGCGAGGGAGATGGAGAAGAAGATCGATACTGTAGAGCGGCTGATACATATCTCTGATGGTTCAGTTATTAGGAGAGTGAGGCTTCTAGAGGGTGTTTAGTGGCTAGGTGATCCTAACCCCCTTAACCTCAACCCCTTTCCCCTTTACTACTCTACCTATTGGTTTTGCTTTGAAGCCGTGCCTCTTGAAGATCTTCTCAACATCCTCCACATACCCTGGGCTCGTCACAACACAGTAACCCACACCCATGTTGAATGTGCGATACATCTCTTCGTCAGACAAGTCACCCTCCTTCTGTATCAGCTTGAAGATGGGTTGAGGCTCCGGCAAATCATCTAACGTAAAGCCTAGATTTGAACCCTTGGTTAAGCGGGTAAGTTTAGAGAAGGCTCCTCCTGTGATATGCGCCAAACCAGAAACATAGATACCCTTCCTTAATATTTCGAGGACGGGTTTGACGTAGATTAGGGTGGGTTCGAGCAGCTCCTCGCCCAGGCTGCGGTCAAGCGGCTCAACCACCTCATCTAGACCATATTTGGTTAGGAGGAGCTTGCGCGCCAAGGTTAGTCCGTTTGAGTGTATGCCTGAGCTGCCTACGCCTATCACCACATCACCATCCTTTATCTTTTCACCCGTCACGACCTTACTCTTTTCAACTACACCTATGGCTGCACCCGCTAAATCGAAGGTTTCTTCGCCACCCGCTAAGAGATCGGGTAGAATAGCGGTCTCCCCGCCTACCACAGCCACGCCAGCTAGAGCTGCCCCTTTCGCTACACCCTCAGCTATCTGCTGGACAAGGTGCTGATCTGGCTTCTTTAGGGCTAGGTAGTCGAGGAAGGCTATGGGCTCGGCGCCCACGCAGATTATATCATTCACATTCATAGCCACGCAGTCTATGCCTACCGTATCATATCTTCCAAGCATCTGTGCTACGATAACCTTAGTCCCGACACCATCGATGTGTGTGGCGAGCAGCCTACCGTCCCCTAGATCGATCAACCCAGCATAATGCCCTATCCCGCAGTAGACAGAACCAACCTTCCCCCTTCTGAACCTGAAGGTGGAGGAGAAGATCTTTGCTAGATCTTTGTGTCTACGCTTTATCTCCGCTACATCTACACCAGCCTCGGCATATGATTTAGGCTTCATACCGCTTTAGATGATCGATAAACATCCGACTATATTACCACTACGCTCCGCTATAGGCGCCTACCCGATATCAGCTCGTAAGCAGTAATATATCTTCTCACAGTCTCCTCAACAAGCTCTTTGGGGAGCTCCGGTGGTGTTGGTAGAGGCAAACCAGCCTTTCTTGCCTCCTCCAACTTGGACCTAAATGAAACTTTGATCAGCCAATCCCTTACGATCTGCTTATCATAGCTCTTCTGCTCCTCCCCAACCCTATACTCTGACTTCAACCATAGTCTGAACTCGTCAGGCCCCAGCGAGTCCGCGAGCAGAATCCGCCCCTCCTCATCCCTCCCGAACTCGAACTTAACATCCGCTATTATGAAGCCAGCCCTATCAGCCCACCTCCTCATCTCACCATAGAGTTTTATCGAAGTCTCCTCGAGGAGGTCGTATTCCTCAGCCGTGGATAGGCCTTGTTTGACGGCTTCGCTCTTTGATATAGGCAGATCTTTGGTCTCGGATTTTGTGGTCGGGTCGAAGACTGGTTGGGGGAGCTCTTCAGCGAGCCTCAGAGGCTTATCCGCTTTGATCACCCCCTTGCTCAGCCTCTCATAGTAGCTCCCGTAGTTATAGCCTCTAACCACACACTCCAAAGGGATCATCTCAAGCTTCTTTACGATCATCTTGTTTGGTGGCATCACTTCAAGCATGTGGTTTGGGTAGGGCAGCACTTGGAACCAGAATTCGCTGAATCTGCAGAGCACCTCACCCTTCCTCGGTATGATCGTTGGAAGAACTACATCAAACGCTGAGACTCTGTCTGAGAAGACGAACATCAGCTTATCCCCGCCATATTGGTAGATGTCCTTCACCTTACCGCTCTTTATGAAGCGGATCTCTTGTGCAGCCATCACAGCTTCCCCCTTCTGTAGAGCGCTATCTTCTCCGCTAAAGCGGGGTCCTTCAGAGCTAATATCTCTGCTGCGAGCAAAGCACCGTTCTCTGGGTTATCTATGCCGACGCAAGCGACAGGAACACCTCTAGGCATCTGGACTATTGAGAGAAGTGAGTCAAGCCCTCCAAGCGCCTTATTGATCGGAACTCCGATAACCGGCTTTAGGGTTCTTGAGGCTATGTAGCCTGGTAGGTGGGCTGCTAACCCCGCTATAGCCACATAGACTTCAGCCTTGGAGTTTGAGAGGTAGATGTCAAGTTCTTCGTGATTCCTGTGTGCTGAGAGGAAGGCTACATCATACTTTATTCCGAGCTTGGTTAAGACCTCTTCAGCCCGCTTCACATACTCAGCGTCGCTTTTGGAGCCTGCGATAAGGCAGATAGGCGCTTCACCCAACTTAATACACTACAGCCCGTTTGATAAAGTACATCTAAAAAGGTTTTGCAGTTAACTTTAAGTTCAACAAAATAAGTCAACGCTCTATGCAAGCCGTAGGGCCTGAAGTATATGAATACGGTGTTCTGGTTGAGTGGGATGGGCTGACTGGTGGGGAGGCGAAGACAGCCCAGCATCGGCTTAGCTTCGATATGCCGAAGGTGTTTAAGGGATTGGGTAGGAGCTTCTGCCCAGATGAACTGCTCCTATCTGCGGTAGGCGGCTGCCTGCTCACAACCTTCCTACACTTCAAAGAGCGCTTCAACCTACCATTAAAGAAGTTTAAGGTTGACGTTAGGGGCGTAGTCAAGTTGATGGAGGAAGGCTACAGAATAACTAAGGTGGAGGCTAAGATAGAGGCTTCAGCTCCGGAAGAGGAGGTTGAGAGGGTCAAGAGGTTCATCGAGCTCGCAAAGGAGTACTGCCACATAACCCGCTCACTCGAACGATGCATAGCAACCACGGTAGAGATAGTGGTCAGCGGCGAAAAAACTTGAATAAATGTTAAAATCACTCCACCGCTTTAAAAAGTGTATGCGAAAAGTTGGAAGCGACTACGTCTTTAAGATTATGAACAAAGAGTTCTTTGAAAGCGTATTTAGAGTTAGGAAGAAGTATTATGTGAGGGGTAAGCCGTCTGAGTTAGGTAGAGGCAACATAATATATTTTGTAATGAAGAGCGAAGAGAGTGGTAAATATCTTCTTGTAGGCGAAGGCGTTTGTACCTATGTCGGCGGGCTACACCCTTTTGATAGCGGTTATGATTTTGCTATCAGCCATAATTGGGATTATGTTGTGGAGCTTGAGGGGCTTGTGGAATATAAGCAGCCTATAGCGGCAGAGGAAGTCTTCACAGAACCCACGCTGAGGAGGTTGAAGCAGCAGCGACCCTTCGGCGTATCTCTTTCACGCGAGGAAGCGAAGATTGTTAAAGAGAAGGTGAAGTCACTTAAGGCGACCTAAACCACCTCTCGCAGATAAGTCAGCCTATAGTAATGACTGTTGTTGGGTAGGCTTAAGCGATTCATTATCTTAAGCTTGCACATATAGGTTAATATTGCCGAAGCAGCCCCTTTTCTATTGTGGATGACCAAAGAAAACCTTGATTTAAAGCTTTCAAACTTTTTCGATGGGATCTGGTGTCAAGACTCGGAGGGTATACCTTGCTTCAGAATGTACGTTGGGGGCTCGTGGGTTGAGTCAAGTTCAAGAGAACTCTTCGCTGTGGATACGCCTATAAACGGCAAGAGCATCGCTAAGGTTCCTGCTGCAACGAATGAGGACGTAAAAAGAGCGGTCGACTCGGCGTATTCAAATAAAGAGAGGATTAGAGAGATACCGGGGATAGATCGCATACAAATATTCAGAAGGGCTGAGCAGATTCTGTGGGAGCACAAAGATGAGTTTGTAAGAACGCTTATGCTAGAGGCTGGAAAGACGCGGAGTGACGCTGAAGGTGAGGTCAAAGCTACGCTAGAGAGGCTACACTTGACACTTGAGGAGGCAAGGAAGATTTATGGCGAGTATATACCTGGAGACTGGTCTGAGGGCACCTCAGGCAAATTTGCTTTGGTTATAAGGGAGCCTATAGGTGTTGTCGGAGCTATCACACCATTTAACTATCCTCTCTATACCGCTTCAGCCAAGATAATACCAGCCCTACTTTCAGGTAACGCCGTGGTAGTTAAGGGCTCGAGTGAAGACCCTATTTCGCTCCTTCTGTTCACAAAAGTGCTTGAGGAAGCAGGTTTACCTAAAGGTGTTTTGAACACGATAACCGGGGTAGGGGCTGTAGGCGAATACTTGGTCAAAGACGAGCGGGTTGGAATGATATCTTTTACAGGAAGTACAGCCGTGGGGAAGAGGATAGCCAGCCTCGCACAGTTAAAGCATCTACACCTCGAGCTCGGTGGAAAAGGTTTAGCTATAGTGTTAGATGACGCAGACCTAAAGCACGCGGCAAAATGCTGCGTTGAAGGCGCATTGAAGAACTCTGGACAGAGATGTGACGCGATAAGCGTAATTGCCGTTCAGAAGAATGTTCACTCTGAGTTCGTCAAGCTTGTGTTAGATGAAGTGAAATATTGGGTGGTAGGAGATCCTAGGATTCCAGAGACTCGTATAGGTCCTTTGATTAACCGCAGCGCTGTTGAGAGGGTGCATTCTCTAGTTGAGGATGCTGTAAAGAAGGGGGCGAAGATATTGGCTGGCGGAGGGTTTAACGGATGCTTCTATCAGCCTACTGTGTTAGATGATGTGCCTCTAGATGCTAAAATAGTCTGGGAGGAAACTTTTGGTCCTGTAGTTACCATTATTGAGGTCGTAAATGAAGACGAAGCTCTGACGCTAGCTAGTAAGTCAAGATACGGTTTAGATGCTTGCGTATTCACAAAGAACTTCTACCGTATGTGGAAAGTAGCTAAGGGGCTTGAGGTGGGTGAGGTAACAATAAATGATCTACCTAGGCACGGCGTTGGGTACTTCCCGTTCGGTGGCTGGAAGGAATCGGGCATAGGGAGGGAGGGGATAGGGTATAGCATTGATGAAATGACTAAACTCAAAACCGTGGTGTTTAACTTGGAGCCGGCTGGGCTAGGTAAACTTAAACACCTACATCCACCCCGACAGTAGCTGACTTCCTATTCAACCCGATCCCTTCAATAGCAAAGAATTTATAGAGATTATGTTATCTTTTTTGTGATGTTAAGGCTCTTTAATCTTGCCTTAAGGTGGGTTGGTTTATGGGTAGTACAGATTACTTGAGTTGGGCGCTGAACCTCTCTGCTCTTGGAATATACATTCACGCTATAACGGTAGCTATAGTTATAGGTTTCTCCGTCGCTTTGCTCATAGTTGAGTTTGTTGGTATTCGTAAAAAGGACGATCTGCTTCTGAAGGCTGCTAAGACAATCTCCCTAGTCCTTCTTATCGTCTTTGTGTTTGGGGCTGCTACTGGAACGCTTGTTGAGTTCGGTCTTCTGCAGGTTTGGAGTGGGGTTCTTCTGGTGGCTGGAAGCTTCGCCTTCATACCTTTCTACCTCGAGCTCATAGCCTTTGTTTTAGAGGCTGCTACACTCATAGCCCTCTACTACACTTGGGGTAAGTTTCGTAATCCTTGGTCACATTGGTCGATAACGCTCATATACACTTTTGCAGCCCTACTTTCAGGGGCACTGATAACTTCAGTCAACTCTTGGATGCAGGCTCCTTGGGGAGTCGGCGAGATCGTTAAACAGATCTATCCTTGGGCGCCTAGCTATGGACCTCTGGTTGTCAATGTTGATTTTCTCTTGACCGTAAAAAACGCGCTTGTCTCAGCGAGCAGCTCAGCCGGAGGCGGTGTTGCGCTAGTAAATCCTGAAATCTTAAACACGTTAACAGAGAAGTTCGGTGCGCTGCTTTATGATCCTTGGATAGCTTTAAAGAGCCCCTATTCGACTCAAAGCATTCTACACCAGCTTCTGGCATCAGCTTCAGTAGGCATCTTCTGGGCTGCTTCCGGATTCGCCATACTCATACTCAGAAGGAGAGCTGAAGGGGACTATTATCTCAAGGCGGTTAAAACGCTTTCAGCAATAGGTGCGGTCTTAATCTTAGCACAAGGCGCTACAGCACATTGGATGGGCGCCGTTGTATACGAATATCAGCCAACGAAATTCGCTCTTATCGCTGGATTAGATGTTTCAAAGCCCGATCCTTTAGTAGGGCTTACCTTGTTCGGCGACCCAAACCACATCTTCGATGGCTTCGATAAGCTGATCGAGGCTGCTAGGAACCATCCTAACCCTAGCCTTGCTATAGGCGGTGTTCCTGTTTCTGAAATCGCTGTAGCAGATACTGTGAAGGCTTCCAACTTGATCGGGTTAGTTTACCCGCTGTATATGGTCAAGGTTGGTGTAGCCGCCTTAAGCCTACTTATCTCACTTGCGATACTATCGACCTTCGTCTTCAGAGGCTTCTGGCAGAGGAGGCTAAGGCTCCTACCTTATATTGCCCTAGTAATGGGTGTATTTACCCCGCTTATGGCCGGCTTGGGCTGGGCGGTAAGAGAGATCGGAAGGAAGCCGTGGACCGTTTACGGACTTGTATATCCTAATGAGATCATTACACCGCTAGGCGGCTCACCTTCGGTTGCCGCTACCGTAATAGGCGGTTTGATCGTCGGCTTCATCCTCTTGTGTTTGACTCTCTACCTCGTCTTGGTTAGAGGCTTTAAAATAGGAGGGAGGTAAGTTGGATACCCTCGCAGCACTACTTGTCCTTGGGTTCGTGTTGCTGGTGCACCTAACGTTCGTGAACATAAACATAGGGTTAGGATTCCTTAGTGTCGCTGCAAGGTGGAGGTCTCGTAGCGATCAGAAAGCAGAGGAGGTATCAAAGCTCTCTCTTAAGTTCGTCGCAGCCAACGAGGTGGTTTCTGGCGTCTATGGCACACTCATAACTGTAATCCTATTTGGTCTCTGGACTGGCTTCGTTAATGTGGTGGTGCAAGTGCTATTCTTCGCTCTGCTGATAAGTGTAATAGGCATAATTATTAGACTCACTTCCATCGCTGCATACTGGTATACTTGGGGTAGAGTGGGATTCAACACACATATCATCTTAGGGCTGATTATGGCTATCTCAGGGCTACTTATACCAGCTGGCTTCAGATACATCTTCGCATACATGAACAACCCAGTCGGCCTCATCAACCTATCTCCCCTAGAGGGGGATGTCGCCGCAGCCCTAACGAACCCACTCTACACCCCACTATTACTACACACCTGGGTCGGCGCACTCTCAATAGGCTTCTTGGCTGCCGCTACCGGGTTCGCTTGGGCTTCTAGGCGAAGTGAGTACCTTAGAGGTTGGGCTGCTAAGACCGCTTTAGTCGGCTCGCTCCTAATAATACCACAAGGGGTATTAGGTTTCTGGTATTGGTCAAGCTTAAGTAACCATTCTCAGCTTCTGTTTTATGCAGTTAACACAGGGTTGATCGGCGGGCTTAGCGCTCCGACTAACGTTTCACACACGTTTTTGGGTATGGTGTTGATCGGCATCTACTTACTTGCTGCTGGGCTTATCTATTACTCTAACCCAACTCGAGTAGGTTTAGCCTACACATTAGCGCCTCTCGCCATTCTCTCACTATACTTTGGTGAAATCACTCAGAACTGGGGTAGACTCCCATATCTGATAATACAGGGTGAGTCTGGTTTAGAGGCAAACCTGTTTGTAAATAGGTTAGTAGTGATAGACACCCCAACCCTATTGATAGCTGTCGTTCCTATCGTTGCTATCACATTAGGGTTTGTTGTACTACTATACCACTACCTAGCCAAAGGCTACATGGAGAGTTAAAACAGCCAAAATGGATGCGTTAGAGGCACTGCTTCTAGGCTTCACGCAAGGAGTAGCGGAGTGGCTGCCGATTTCAAGCTCGGGACACCTAACAGCTGCGCAGATTCTACTTGGGCTTGAGGAGCCTCTGCTATTCGATGTTGCTCTGCACACAGCAACCATACTAGTCATACTCACCTACTTTAAGAGCGACCTACTGCAGATGGCTTCAGCAGCTCTAAAACTCGACTTCAGATCAGAGCAGGGGAGGCTCATACCGCTTATACTGCTAGGGTCTGTGCCAGTCGCAGTCGTAGGTTTTTTGTTTTACGACTACTACCTGGCTCTATGTGATCTTAGGGTGCTGGGGCTCTGCTTCATAGCATCGGGTTTATTCGTCGCCTCATCCAAGCTCAGAAGAGATCGCTCAACAGCGGTTTCAGCGAAGAAAGCCCTAATCATAGGTTTGGCGCAAGCATTAGCC
>Ga0078972_1011556_pt1 | contig 15731 bp, 12 predicted proteins | sample YelNatPaOPGAMG01_FD_67568 | JGI IMG/M metagenome (GOLD analysis project Ga0078972, IMG submission 67568) | Hot spring thermophilic microbial communities from Obsidian Pool, Yellowstone National Park, USA - OP-RAMG-01 (SPADES assembly) (version 2) | ecosystem: Environmental > Aquatic > Thermal...
GGAGAGATGAAGGTTTGGTATCGGATGAAGGTTGTGGGAAAGAAGGAGGTGAAGGTAGAGGATCTTGGTATGTCCACTTTTGAAGTTTAAATGCACAAATAAAGTTGAAAATCGGACAGGTAAGTCCAGTCCAGTTTTGAGATTTAAATACTCAAATAAAGTTGAAAAGTGGACTTTCAGAGAGGCATTTTTTGACCTACTTTTGTCCACTTTTGAAATTTAAATAACATTATATTTGTAAGATATGATGTTTCTTTCGCTTAAGATACACAATAGAGACAGGCTATCTCAACTGGCAGGTGCAGCCAATACATCTCTGTACGGTCCTCAATGCCCAGGGTCGAAGAGGCTGTACAACCACAGGATCACCACTCCCCTTCTTTGGCCACTGGATCACTGCCACATCCCAGGCCTGCTTTGATTTCTCCAGAGTAAATGGACCAAATGTCCACTCGGGCTTGTTTATCCCATTTATATACACCTTTACCGTGGCATCTGATCGACCTATTCCAGCATCATTAAAATAGTACACTGTTATCTGGTAAACCCCGGGCGAGGGGTCAATAATATTTATATTCTCAGGTCCCCAACCCTCCACATCATCAATATCGAGGGCAGGATTGTCCTCGATTGCTGCCTTATAATTCGGATCACTCGTATCAGCCTCACAGGTCAGTACACACCTCCTTCCACCCTTATAACAGGCAGGGTCAGTAGTCATATACGATTCCCCGGCATCATTATAGGCTATACAGACCGCATCAGCCCCATAATTTGGGATACACTCGGGATCACAAGTATTCCCGAGAGGGTTCTGACAACAATTCTCATCCCCGACATCCTGTGTGGAAAGCTCCTCTACATCTCCTGCTGAGACTGCATCACTGCTTCCGCATATATTCTTATATGGTATCGGTATTCCCCAGTCCGGATTCCTATTACCTGTATAACAGTCACAGGGGCAGGTAAACATACCATTACTATCAGGAGGATTATAAGAGATAGCTGAGAGGTTTATCAGATGAAGATCCAGATCTGTCATAGGGGTATTCCATCGCATTTCTATGTGCAGCGACTGAGCCGCATAACCCTTTATTGGACAGAAGGCAGGGCTACTCTCAAGTGTGGTAGCATCCTTTACGATCAATCTAACCTTATAATCCCCAACAATATCTCCGAAGAATTTGGTTATGTCCTTCCTCGAATCCTTGAAGTGGGTATTCCTCCCCATTGCACAATCAAAACAGTAATCTGAACCCTCAGGGGCTATATCTTTATTATTCTCGTCCTTTGCAATATTCCATTGAAACCCTACAATCGGATCATTGTTAGGGTCGGTTGAAAATTTCCCTGACAACTCCAGTTCTCCAGGTACCGCCAGTTCAACCGGCTGGCTCTCATTGCACTCCACCCACTCCCCCTTCACCTTTGCATATATCTTCGCAACGGGAGGCTCATTCTTAGGTTGCTCTATCCCCTTTCCTTTCAAATTGATCTTCAAAAGCCTGTTATCTGGATCATCCGTCGCAAGGGAAAGTATAGCGGCATAATCCCTTACCTGATCCGGAGTAAAACTGACTGTAATAGTGAGGGATTCACCAGTCTTGACCACAATGGGTAACTCCCTGATATCAGGTTGAGTAATGGCAAAATTCTGAGGATCATTGGAAAACTTAAACTCATAGATTGAGAGGGGACCCGCACCTGTACCACTCCAGTTGCTGATTACAAAATCACGGGTCTGAGTATAACCTACCCATACATTTCCAAAATCAAGTTCTGTTTTATCCACACTCAACTTAGGAAGCATCCCCTCACCACTTATCGGTATCTTCAACTCCCTCTTACTCGCAGTGACGGCATTACTCTTTATCCTGAGAAAATATCTATAAACAATTATGTCTGGCGGAGTAAAGGATACAACCACAGGTTCGGGCTTACCGCTGGCGACTTTGAGACTCTTCCTGTCGGAACTAAAGATACCAGATGGGGCAGGACTTCCCTTATCATCCACAAACGATATCTCACTGACCTCTAAATCCTGGGACTTTGCAACGGTATTTTCAATATAGATGGTTATGTCATTCTTATAGAGTTTTGCTACCTTATTGAAGTTTATCTCCCTCACCTCATTCTTCTTACTCTCGTCTAGAACCCTTATATCAGGAGAGATAGAGGTGATAGATGTCTCATCATCACAACTACAACCTGCACCTGCATAAATGAAAATTATTAACATAGCCAAAAAATGGCGACACTTCATATCCTCCTCCTGGATTTATAAAGTTTAAATATTATAATTATTTTTCCAAAAAAGTAAATCCTCAAAATATCAATTCTTCAATTATTTATTTGCCTTTGAAACTAAAATGGGATAGGTTGCATCTAAATCTATGCAGTTGGAGGATGCACAGATCTATGGAACTTAAGGTGAATATATATAGAAATGAAGAAAATAAAGTAGTCCCTGTCGATGAGAATACTCTATACGACCTCATAATCATCGGTGGGGGTCCTGCCGGTATGACTGCGGCTGTATATTCCCTGAGAAAGGGGCTCAAGACAGCTATGATAACATATGATATAGGCGGCCAGATGCTGGAGACATATTCCATAGAAAACTATATGGGTTTCAGATTCATCGAGGGTAGCAATCTGGTAAACAAATTTGCATCTCAGATAAAACAGTTTGAAATTGCCCTGCTTGAAGGAGTCTATGTAATAGGTATAAGGAAAGAAGGGAAAGTATTCTACATCGATACAAACAACCACAGAACATACAAATCCCGAACTGTTATCATTGCTGCAGGTAAGAGTTATAGGAAATTGGGTGTAAAGGGTGAGGCAGAATTTACGGGAAGAGGAGTTTCATACTGTGCCACCTGTGATGTGCCACTATACAAAGATAAGAGAGTGGTTGTTGTCGGAGGTGGTAATTCGGGCGTTGAGGCTGCTATTGAACTTGCAAAGATCTCAAAGTTTGTCACCCTTATGCAGAAGGGAGATAGACTAACAGCTGATAAATTGTTAATACATCAATTTGAGCAGTTCCCGAATAAAGATATAAAATTCAATGTAGAGGTCCTTGAAATACTCGGAGATGATCGGGTCAAAGGCATAAGATTCAAGGAAGGACAGGAGGAGAAGACGATTGAGACTGATGGTGTATTTGTAGAGATAGGGCTTATTCCCAATACTGGATTTATAAAGGATTTTCTCAAACTTAATAAGTATGGTGAAATCCCGGTAGACGAATTTTGTAAAACAGAGATCGAAGGCTGCTTTGCAGCAGGGGATATCTCCTCTGTCCCCGAAAAACAGATAATTGTGGCTGCAGGTGAGGGGGCAAAGGCTGCTCTCTCTGCATATAGATTTTTAACCAGTACCAATTAAGGAGGTATGTGATGTCGTTACTTGATGAAAGCGTAAGAAAGGAATTGAGGGAGATCTTCAAGGAGTTTGATAAGAAGGTTAAAATCAAATTATTCCTTGATGACCGCTCCTGCGAGATGTGTAATGAGGCAAAGACACTCTACACAGAGTTGACCGAGATAACTGACAGGATAGAACTCGAGGTTATTGACGGTAACAACAAAGAAGAGGCCCAAAAGTACAATCTGATGGAGATGAGACCAGCCACAGTAATCTTAGACGAGAATGGAAAGGACTATGGCATCAGATTTTATGGTATTGTAGCTGGTTATGAGTTCAGTTCATTTCTGGAGACTCTAATTATGGTCTCCACAGGAAAACACCAATTGAAGAAGAGTACCGTAGACTTTATAAAATCCATTGACAGAGATGTAGATTTCAAAATCTTTGTAACGCCCTCCTGCCCTTACTGCCCAACATCAGTCTATATCGGACACGCATTCGCCTATCTGTCAAATAACAGAATCAAATCAAATATGATAGAGGTATCCGAATTCCCTGATATGGGCGAAAAATACAATGTTATGGGTGTTCCGAGAACAGTCATCAATGACAGGGAATTTCAGGAAGGCGCCGCCCCAGAAGAGATGATAATAGAGAAGATCAAGGCAGCGCTCGCACAATAGCTATTTTGAGGAATTGAACAGGCTATTAAAATAGTTAACCGCTGCCTGGGTAATACCTGGATAATTAACAATAACACCTACCTCGTGATTACTTGTCAAGGCTGAATATACCCAGTTGCCGCTGTATATTACTACCCTGTCATCTGCAATTAGAAGTTTGGCATGAGTAGTGATATCTTTACTATCGAATCTCACATCTATGCCCCTGGACTTCAGGAAGTTTGCCGTTTTCTGGTTGGTCGAATTCAGGGTTTGATCGAAAGATGAATACTCCAAAAGTATTTTGACATCCAGACCACGGGATTTTGCATCCAGAATTGCATTTGTAATCCTGCCATTGGGTGAGGAGGTATCGGTGTCATAATCAAACTGATAGATTATAATGTACAGTCTTTTCCGCGCAGAATTTATGTATGGAACTACGAGATCATCATACTGGGAGTCACCTACAGGAATGACTTCACAATTTGAGCAATAGATCTTCTGAAGACTACTGTTATTTGCTAATACACCCCTCGCGTACTCATAAAACTTAGATACGAGCGTAGTATCGTCAGAGAAGTAGTTGACCTCATTATTATACTGAAACGACGAGATAGAGAGATTTGTAGAACCCAGCAGGACATACTTATTATCAGACAGGATTAGTTTCAGATGAAGGGTCTTCGACGAGGTATCAAGAGAGGCATTTATACCCTGAGATTTCAGAGTATTCACCCTCGAAGCATTCTCGGATACATCCTTTTCGAGTAGGACTGTTACATCTACACCCCTCTTCTTTGCCGAAATCAGGTCATTCTGAAGTTGATCCAGTGTAGAACCCGTTAAAAACTCCTGATGCAATATTACAATATTCTTTTCTGCACTCTGAATGAGCCTCTTCAACAGAGGTAAATAGTCTCTATTGGCAACAAACTGAGGGGAATCAAAACCCTGATTTACATCTGAGATATCCTGTATATCAAGGGCCAAATTATCCCTTACATCGTCTTCTGCATCGATTGTATCCTGAGGATTGTATATATCGGTATAATTTGAATCACCATTTATGAAGATATCTCCCTCTTGATTTTCTATATCGTATGTCTCAGTATTTATATCATCACTACAGCCTGAAAATAGAATCAAAACATATACACACAAAGAAAATATCGCGATTTTTCTAAGCATAAATCCTGCCTCCCAAAATCCTACTGATTGTAATATACCACACCATAAATATATTACAAATTAATTTTTCAGGTTCGGGATATACTCTGTCCTGCTTCAGATGGAATTTTACAAACGGCATATTTCGGTTAAGGTAGTAACAAGTAACCAACAGGAGGTAAAGAATGAGTCAGCAAAGAAGAAGATTTTCACCAGAGCAAAAAGTTCAGATTATAAGAGAAGTACTCAAAAATCATATCTCTGTATCTGAAGTGTGTGAAAAGCATAACTTATCCCCTAATGTATATTACAGATGGGAAAAGGAATTTTTTGAAAGAGGCGTGGAGGCATTCAAGAATAATGGCAATAACAATAAGGTTAACAGCAAAGAGAAAAGGTTAATGGAGAAGATCAAGAGACAACAGGATGTGATAGCAATCTTAACAGGGAGCTTGATAAATTTCCTAAGGCAAAGCCGAGGATAATAAGCGATAACGGGAGTCAGTATAAGTCGAATGAGTACAGGGAGTATATAAAGGCAGTAGGACTGAGGCACACATATACATCTGTAAATTATCCTCAGAGTAACGGGAAGACAGAGAGGTATCTTCTGGCGATAAAAGAGGAGTGGATAGATAAGGAGAGTATGGTAAGCATAGAGGATGCGAGGGGAGTAATAGATAGGTATGTGGAGTAATACAACACAAAGCGATTGCACAGTGCCCTGGGATATGTAACGCCTAAGGATGTAATGGAGGGGAGAAAGGAGGAGATAATAAAAAGTAAAGAGGAGAAGCTTAGACTGGGAAGACAAAATAGGATAGAGTATTACAACAAAACCTACTTAACTGAGAAAGCCAATTTGTCAAATTTACGCTGATTTTTTCACCTATCAACATACCCCGTCTGCCTCTGGCATCCACCCCTCTTAAATACAGTGTCGGTGAACCGTGTCGGTCTTCGGATCAATTCTTTATCAGAGGGGAATTTTAACTTACCTATTTATTAATCTTCACGAAAACCAAAAATCTATTTTACTCTCGTCTGGCTCTGCTCTCTCATAAACTGCTGCAGATAGTACAACCCGCCTGCACCCTTTGCCGTTGACGAACTCGCCTTCCATCCGCCAAAGGGCTGACCATTTACCATTGCACCTGTAGAACCACCAATCCTCCTGTTGCAGTAGGTAACACCAGCCTCAATGTGGTCAAAGAAATACTCCCTCTCCTTTACATTCTCAGTAAATATACCTGCTGTCAGACCGTACTCTGTATCATTTGCAATCCTTACAGCCTCTTCGAGATTCTTTACAGTAATTACAGCAACTATCGGGAGGAACAACTCTGTCTTTACTATCTCGTGATCAAGGGGCAGTCCGTCTACAATCGTAGGCTCTACGAAGAAACCATCCTTCAACTCACCGCTCTCACATCTATTGCCACCAAACAGGACCCTTCCATCTCTTTTAGCCATCTCGGCGTATTTGGCAAAGTCATCATAAGCCTTCTGATTTATAACCGGTCCTAAGAAAATCTCCCTTCTGGTCGGGTCTCCTATAGTGACCTTCTCCCTGGTCCACTTGACGAGGCCATCAAGAAACTTCTCTTTGATATCCTCGAATACAATAAGCCTTGAGCAGGCCGAACACTTCTGTCCACCAAATCCAAAGGCTGATCTTGCCACTCCTTCAATCGCCTTATCCAGATTTGCCTTTGATGTAACGATGATTGGATTCTTCCCACCAAGTTCGGTTATGCAGGGCTTTACTATACTGGAAGTCATCTGAGCAAAAATCCTTCTTCCTACAGGTCTCGAGCCTGTAAATACCACACCAGATATATCAGGGTTGGATATGAGCTCCTCACCCACGGTAGAGCCAGAGCCTACAACAAGATTCATAACACCATCAGGCAGTCCCGCCTCTTTCATAATCTCGTAGAATTTCAGCGCCATAAGCGGTGTATCACTGGCTGGCTTCAATACAATGGTATTCCCCGTTATCATTGCGCCTGTACTCATACCCGTGGTAATGGCAAGGGGGAAGTTAAAGGGTGATATGACCGCCCAAACTCCGTATGGCTTCAATACACTCGTGCAGTCCTCCTCTGGGAAGGGCTTGCCCATCTTTACAATAAAACCCTTATTCTTCAACATAAGGTACGAGTAGAAGTTCAGAAAATCTATCGCCTCATCCACATCAGCAATCGCCTCGTACCTGTTCTTCCCGTTGTCAAAGGTCATAAGTGCTGCAAGTTCGAACTTTCTTGCAGACATAATCTTTGCCGCCTTCTGGAATATCTTGACCCGCTTCTGATATGGTGTCCTCGACCACTCATAAAACTTATCCTTTGCCGCCAGAATGGCATTCTTTGCATCCTCCCTCGTCCCCTTCTGGCAGTACCCTATTACCTGATTTTTGTTTATAGGGGTTATTACGGCATACTCTCCCTCTGAAGAGAAGGACTCTTTCCCTCCGATATAATTTGGATAGTGCGTGTCAAAACCCTTCCTGACCTTCTCCACACCCTCTTCATACTTCCTGTGGAATAGTTCCACCTTCTTTGCCTTTGTCATCTCAAAGAATGTCCTTTCGTTTTTAAATTTCATTTTATACCTCCTTATTCATTTAATCCTGTAATAATCGACAGTGCTATGGAGTTGATCTTCAACTGAGGGCTGTCCGTTCGAGAGTTGATCAATATCGGTACCTTAGCACCCTTTATTACATGCCCTATCTGCCTGTTCATATAAAATACAAATATCTTTGCAACCATATTCCCCGCCTCAAAGGTGGGCATCAACATTATATCCACATCCCCGGCTATCTCCGAATGAATACCCTTCACCTCAGCACACCATCTATGGGCAGCCACATCCAAAGCCATAGGACCTTCCACAATGCAGCCTGTTATCTCCCCCTTCCTGTACATATCAACGAGCAGTTTTGCATCCCAGGTCGAGGGGATCTTCTCATTTGGCTTCTCGATGGCACTCATAATCGCCACCTTTGGCCTCTCATAACCAAGGCGATGATAGACTTCCACTGCATTCAATAGTATCTGCTTCTTCTGTTCCAGATTGGGTGCAGGGGTAATACCACCATCAGTTATGGCTACCAATTTGCCACCCCTGTTATCCCATAGAGGGTCTTCGAATATAAAGACATCGGATAATAATCTCTCCGTCCTCAGCCCCTCATCCCTATCGAGGACCGCCCTGAGCAATAGAGGCGTATCCAGGTGCCCTTTTAGTAGCATATCCGCCTTCTTTTCCCTGCACAATCTCACTGCAATCTTCGCCGCCTCTGAATAGTCTTTGCAGTCTATTATCTCAAAATCGGTTACACTCGCACCCTTTTTAGATAAAATATCCTCTATCTTCTTTTTATCGCCAATCAATATAGACTGTGCCAGACCCTCTGACTTCGCACTCAAAGCCACCTCTATAGAGATTTCATCGTCAGAGGCAGGGATAACAACAAAGAACTGCCTTCCGTAACTCTTAACCTTCTCCCTTATCTCTTTGAAGCTCCTCAACATTGCCTGAATCTCCCATAAAACATCAACTGAACTCAATAGCCGCCTTCCCCCTCCTGAATGCCTCCTTGTTGATATCTACAAACTTTGCCTTCACCTTCTTCTCTATAGCCCTGTACCACTCTTCATCAGCAAATGGCATCAACTTTGATATACTCCCGAGCATAATCACATTGACCACATTAGGGGTCTTGAGTTCCATAGCAATCTTTAGGGCATCGAAGACATATAAATTCTTCGTATATTGACTGATAATCTCCTCGGGTTTTTCAGGGTACGGTATCTTCCCGAATATCGCAGTTTGGGGGACATACCTTATGGAGTTCACTACAACATACCCATCCTGCTTCAAAAAATCTATGTATCTGATAGCCTCGAGTGGCTCGAAAGAACAGAGGATATCTGCAGTATTCTTCTCCACGATAGGCGAATAGATCTTATCTCCGAATTTTACATAACTGATTACTGAGCCACCCCTCTGTGCCATACCATGTACCTCTGCTTTCTTCACATCCATACCGTGGGCAAGTGCCACCTCAGAGAGTAGGTCACTTGCGAGGATAACACCCTGTCCACCAACACCCGAAAAGACAATTGACATATTCCTGTCAATCATAAATTACTCCTTTCTCAGGTCGTCTCCACAATAGCCGTTGCCCTGCAGAGCTGAGAACATATATCCGAGCAAAAACCGACAGTTACATATTTGCACTTCTCAGCACCACTCGATTTACATACCTGAACACAGGTATCACAACCTACACACAGGGTCGGTGATATAAAAGCCTTCCCCTTCTTATCCTTCAGTATCGCCGGACAACCTATCTTGAAGCAGGAGCCACAACCCACACACAGGTCGGGGACGACCTTGCGCGGTTTATTTATAACACTTCTGTCCTTTACCACACAGGGTGACCTGAAGACAATTACAGATGTACCATCGTAAGCCAGCTCCTCCTTCAGAACCTTCTCGGTCTCCTTTAAATTCTTGGGGTCTGCAACTCTTACATGAGGAACCCCTATAGCCTCACAGAGTTTTACTATGTCCAGCCTTGTGCTATCCTCTCCCATCAGGGTCTTTCCAGTGCCAGGATGTTCCTGATGTCCTGTCATTGCCGTGGTACCGTTGTCGAGGATGCATACTACTACATTCGCCTTATTGTATACTGCATCAATCAATGGGGTTATACCGCTGTGAATAAAGGTCGAATCTCCGATAACTGCGATGGTCCTGTCCTTCTTCGAACCTCTATATGCTTTGGAGAAACCCACCGCCTGACTTATGGACGCACCCATACACAGACAGGTATCCATTGCACTCAGGGGCTCATAGGCTCCTAAGGTATAACATCCGATATCTCCAAGAACTGTCAGATTAAGCTTCGATGCGACTGCGAAAAATCCCCTGTGAGGACATCCAGGACACAGAATAGGGGGTCTTGATGGTATAGGTGGGATATCATACTTTACCTTTTTCCCGAGTATGGCATTCCTGACTATATCTGGAGATAATTCACCTATATTAGGTATCACCTCTTTACCAGTTACCTCTATCCCCATCATTCTGATGAACTCCTCCATATAAGGCTCGAGCTCCTCGACTACATAAAGCCTCTTTACCTTTGAGGCAAACTCCCTTATCAACTTATCCGGGAGGGGATTGCTCATACCGATTTTGAGAATTGACGACTCCGGGAATGCCTCCCTCGAATGTTGATATGATATACCGCTCGTAATGATACCCATCTCAGTACTCCTCATCTCAATCCTGTTAACAGGCGTAGAATTGGAGTACTCTCTAAGCCTCTCGAGCCTCTTTTCGAGTTCTACCCTCCTCACTCTGGCTGAGGATGGAAGCATACAATACTTTACAAAATTCTTCTGATACTCTCTATATTTGGGTTCCTTCCTCTCCTCAAGCGTCACTATGGACTTGGAATGGCAGACCCTCGTAGTCACCCTCAACATAACAGGTGTATCGAATTGTTCAGATATCTCAAATGCCAGTTTTACAAAGTCCTTTGCCTCCTGAGAATCTGAGGGCTCAAGACAGGGCATCTTTGCAAAGTAAGCATACCTCCTGTTATCCTGTTCATTCTGAGATGAGTGCATCGATGGGTCATCCGCGGATACAAGAACCAGTCCGGCATTTATCCCTGTATAGACTGATGTCATAAGGGGGTCTGCCGCCACATTGACACCCACATGTTTCATCGCGGCGAGTGCCCTGCCTCCTGCAAGAGCGGCACCGTAAGCCACCTCGTAAGCCACCTTCTCATTTGGAGACCACTCTGCATAGATCTCCTTATATTTCGAGATATTTTCCAATATCTCTGTGGAAGGTGTACCGGGATAGGCCGCCGCAAAAACAAGCCCCGCCTCATAGGCCCCTCTCGCAATCGCCTCATTCCCGCTCAATACTTCCTTTACCATAATACCTCCAGCAATATATACAAATCAATAAATCTTCACCTTTTCTATGTTCCTGAGCACCCTGTAGGCACCCTCACATAATGCCTGCAACTCATCCTCCCCTGTGAATACCTCAATTTTACCTAAAAAGGAGACCCTCTTTTTTATATCCTCGATCAACCTCTTCTCATTAGCCATACCACCTGTCAGGATGATGCAATCAATCTGTCCCATAAGGACAGGCGCCATATATCCGATATACTTCGATATCTGATATACCATCGCATCATATATCAATTTTGCCTTCTGATCTCCCGAATCTATCATCTCGATAACCCTCCTGAGATCCCGAGTGCCCAGATATGAATATATACCTCCCTCACCAAACAACTTCTTCTCGAGGGTTTTATAATCATACCTACCCGAAAAACAGAGCTTGGCAAGCTTAAGAGATGGTACGCCACCTGCCCTGTCAGGTGAAAATGGACCCTCATCCCGGGGATTTACCACATCCACCATCCTGCCTCCGATATGGGCTGATAGGCTTATACCGCTCCCCAGATGGACAACTATCAATCTCAATTCCTCATAACTCCTGTTTATGCTCTGAGCATACCTCTTTGCCACCGCCTTTGTATTGAGGGCGTGTAACAGGCTTTCCCTCTCAAGTTCTACAAACCCTGATATCCGCGCTACATCCTCCATCTCATCTACAGTTACTGGATCCACTATATAAGATGGGATAGAATACCTGTTTGCAATCTCATAGGCTATTATCGCACCCAGGTTAGAGGCGTGCTCTCCCCTCTCGGCCCTTTTAAGATCCGATAGCATCTTCTCATTGATCAGATAAGTACCGCTCTGAAGGGGCCTCAATAGCCCACCCCTACCCACCACACAGTTCAGTGACTTCAGATCGAACCTCTCCCTTTCGATCTCGGAGAGGATCTCATTCATTCTATAATCCTTCTGGTCTGCGATACACTTAAACCTTTTCAACTCCTCATCATTGTGAGCAATGGTCTTTACAAACAAGGGTCTGGTATTCTCAAAAAGCCCTATCTTAGTAGATGTATTCCCCGGATTTATTGTAAGGATAAAAACGGGCGTCTCCATCAGTACCTCCAGAGCAGGGTTTGAATAGCAATTGAGTTTGAACTTGTCAACCTATTACGACTATATTTTAAATCAAGTATAAAGTAAATGAATAAGTGAGAAGTAGGAAAGGGTTAAGTAAATTCCCATCTTTAAGAGGGGTGAATAATGAACATAGATGGGTTGTTTCTAACACATCCCACCATTTTATAAAGACCATTCTTACACTCAATCCCAATTCTTATGAAGAAATTATGGATTTTTGTGAGATTATCTTATCAGACCCATAATTCTGAACATAAATTCAAGGGCATTCTGATTTAAGAATAGGATAGTGAAAAAGAGAATAACAAACATAATTGTAAACTTGCGATCTATCCTCAATATCTCCTTCTCAACTTCTAATCTATTCTTTTCAATAATCCCCATTAACTCGGTCTTATCCTTCTCAGTCTTCTCATACAGGGCATCTATCTTACCTAAAAGTTCCGCCTTGTCCTGCTTTATTATTCCCAGAAGTTCTGCCTTGTCCTGCTTCATTATGCCTAAAAGTTCCGCCTTGTCCTGCCTCATTATTCCCAGAAGTTCCGCCTTGTCCTGCTTCATTATGCCAATCAGTTCTTCCCTTAATGAATTTAATCTCTCCTCAAAGAAATCCTTAGTGACAAACTCCTTCCTCATCACATCCAGAAGTTCATCTTTGCTCGTCCTCAGTTTGTATTCAGTATACTCCGATATAGTACTCTCAATGGACTTTATCACTGCCTTAGCCCCTTCCTTCCCGACAGTCCTTTCTAAGGTTTCGTATATTTCTATGGGTAATGTCACAGGCATTATATCCTCCATCTACCTATTATGATACAATAAATTTACGATTTGTCAATGAAAGAGCCACTCAGGGAGTTGTAGGGGTTCAAAATTTTGAACCCTATGTCATTCAAAATAATAATTCCATGTACCTAATCGGATATTAATACACGAATTTGTAGGGGCGACTGACCAGTCACCCTTATATGAATGTAGGTGTTTGTACCCATAATTATTATATTTTTCCACGGCAGATACGCAGGTTTGTATTATTAATTAAGACAGGTTGTTCTGCACATACAGCCACAAAATCCCAAATCAAACAATTAAAATCAACCAAAAGTAATTAAACATTCATCATTCAAAAATCGAAAAACCTAACAGCCTAAAATCCAAAAATTTTCAATATAACAATCTAAAATCTGAAAGTCTGTAATCTGTAATCTTTTTGTTTGTAATCTGTTGTCTGTTGTCTGTCCTCTTTCTGTCTGTGTTCTGTATTCTATCTTCCTTATGGTGCGTATTTTATAAGGTAAATATCATAATATCCTGCACTCGACAGCGGACATCCTCCAAAGTCAATATTATTACCATAGAATACTCTAGTTCCATATACATTACCTGAACTATCTACAGAGACGAAATAACCTTCATCACTATTACTCCCCCCAAATCTCTTACTCCATAAGTGATTTCCATTGCTGTCAAACTTGGCAAGAAAGATATCAGAATAACCAGCATATGCATTTGCAAGTGCACCTCCTCCAAAGTCTATAGTAGAACTATCAAAAATCCCTGTTATATATACATTACCTGAACTATCTACGAAGACAGAATTACCATAATCCCAACTACTCCCCCCAAATCTCTTACTCCATATATGCTTTATATCACTACCCTGCTTCTCACATCCATCTAATAGACTGCCATTGCAGTTATAGTACCCAACTATGCAACCACAACTTCCAGCATTGCATACCGAATTTGCCCCACAATTTACTATATTGCTACAAGAAGTACCGCAGGTTAATGGATTATTCAAATTTACCTCACATCCATCTGATAAATCATTATTGCAATTTGCATACCCATTGTTGCATACACATTTATTATTTGAACAGATTGAATTATTTCCGCAGACTCCACAAACTCCCCCACACCCATCAGACCCGCACTCCTTGCCATTACAATCAGGGACACAGATATCGGATATATCCGATATATCACTCCCATCTATTCCATCCTCCTCTACATTCTCAACCACATCTGATTCTCTATCCTCTACATCTAACTTAATATCCTTAAAATCTTCAAGGTATAATGCATCTTCTACATCATAAAACTCTGTATCCGTAAGTGCGTCAAATATTGATGTATCTCTGGGATTTCTTATCCTCCATATTGTATGTCCTACATCGGCTTCTAACCCCCCCTCAGCAATATCTGAGCAGTTACAACCAGGGACTGAAAGTATAAGAAAGAGAAGAGATAGATAGACAGATTTCGTAGAATTCTTAGATGACTTTCTCATCTCGATACCACCAAATTTGTACAAATATCATCCTAAATTGAGCAATTCTTTAATCACATTAGCATTTCTACCAATCAATTTCAGTTATATCAAGAAATTTTTTTATATTAAGGGATTTTCATATAATCTTTTTACCAAAATAAATTTTGTGCGATTCTCTACGAACTTTAGCAAATAGTGACAGGTAGAATTTCTCATTAGCAGGTCAATGGTTAATGGTGGAAAACAAAAACACAATAGAATACTTATCACCGGGAACTGAATTATTACTTAAATCAGATAATATTGATTTGCCAATAAACAGATTTTTTATTATATTATTGTCTTCAGGAGGTAGTTTTATGATGAAGTATTTCCTCATATTTTTGGCGATTATTTGTATAAGCCTGCCGATATTTGCTCAGGAGGCAGCAAAAATAAAGGCAGCCCAATCTATGAATTCATCAAGGGCATATCACGAAGGTATATATGTCTCTATAGAGGGTGCATATCTTGTATGCGGAGGTAAGAATGGTAGTTCCTATCTCGATTCCTGCGAGTTCTTTTCCAATCAAAATCAGAGCTGGTCCCAGGGATTCAAGATGAAGGTTGCACGAAAGAACCCTCCACTTGCAAATATATTTGCCCTTTCGAAACAGGGATCTGAGAAGGGTTCGATATTGATCCCCGGCGGAGAAGATAGCTCAGGCAATCCCGTTATCAATGTAGATTTCTATGATATCCAGAGCAAATCGGTCGACCAGTTCAAGCAACTCCCTGCTGCACATTCACAGGGGATTGTCTCCTTCAATCCAACCCAAGAGCCATTGATCCTCGCAGTATTGATAGGTCCTGGTACGCATATAACCAAACTCGTAATAGCCAATAATGATATAAATTGGGTACAATCTACCAAATCCCTCCAGTACCCAAGGGATGGTCATAGGTTTACTGGCATTCCAGATTACAAGATACTCGTCGTTGGTGGAGGGAGCAAGGTACTCGAGACCTACGACTATAAGAATGATGTTGTAAGTCCTTCAAAGGAGCTCCCCTCAGATATAAAAGGGCACCAAATAATAAACCTGAGCGATAGCACAATATTGATAGCTGGTGGCACTGACGAGAATGGCGGTTTCATAAAAGATACATTTATCTACAACC
>Ga0078972_1011557_pt1 | contig 15731 bp, 8 predicted proteins | sample YelNatPaOPGAMG01_FD_67568 | JGI IMG/M metagenome (GOLD analysis project Ga0078972, IMG submission 67568) | Hot spring thermophilic microbial communities from Obsidian Pool, Yellowstone National Park, USA - OP-RAMG-01 (SPADES assembly) (version 2) | ecosystem: Environmental > Aquatic > Thermal...
CGTCGGACAAATTCGGATCCCAACCTTCGCATCGCTATCGACCCTACGGGCTGTTGGCCAAACTGGAAACACAAAAACCAGTCTGGCCTCCCCTAGGCCCAAGCACCGGCCACGCGCCGGCCTGCGCATCGCTCATCCGGACTGTAGCCGATTGCCCAGCTTTTCCCAAAGGTTTGTCCGCCCTATCCGGCCTACCGGCCGGCGAACTTTGACACCTCCAGCACCACGCCGCCTCGGTAGCCCGATCGAATGGAGGCTCCGGTTCCACCCCGGCCCGATTGGGATGTCTTGGAAGGCCCGGTCACCCGGGCCATCGGACGGCGTGGAAGCCGTCCCTCCATTGGACGCCGTGGAAGGCATCCCTCCATCAGACGGTGTGGAGGGTCGGGTTCCACCCCGACCCGAGGACGAAAATTTGTTGGAGGGCCCGGTTCCACCCGGGCCAAGGGACGCGGTGGAAGGCGGGGACGCGGTGGAACGCGTCCCTCCAACGGACGCTCCAACGGACGCCGTGGAAGGCGTCCCTCCATTGGACGGCGCGGGAGCCGTCCCTCCATTGTCGTCCTCCTCGAGGGGTTCGCAGCCTTCTTCGAGCAGTTGTCGTTGCGGGCAGACACAGATGCGCCAATGGTCGGGTCGGTGAACTGTTTGCTGTAGGGTGTGGCGCTGAGCAACAGCACCCGGGGTTCGTTGAGGTCAATGTAGTCGCGGATGGCGCGGTAGCGGCGGCCTTGGCGATTGCGCAGGTTGTGGCTTTCATCAATGATAAGGAGGCGGTAGCGGGGCAGATTGGGCAGCTCATCAATGACCCGGCCCAGCGAAAGCACGCGGCCAGTGATTTGGTATTTCTCCAGGTGGCGCTCCCACATGGGCCGAAGCTTGGGCGGACAGAGCACCAGGGTGTTGCCGTCGTCGTCTTCCTGTAGGACCCGGGCCACGGCCGTAGCCATGAGAGTTTTACCCAGGCCGACCACGTCGCCCAGCAGCACGCCCCCGCGGCGGTGCAGGTAGTGGGCGGCGAGCGAGACGGCCGCTTCCTGGAAATCCATGAGCACGCCACGGAATAGTTTGGGCAGGCGAAACTCGCGTTCGCCTTGGCGCGCCTCCTCACACAGGTGGCTGGCGATCTTGAGATAGACCAGGTAGGGGCGAACCAGTTCGGTGCGCGCCCAACTGGTCTCGATGAGTGTGGCCAGCTCGTCAGTGAGGTCCAACGTCCACTCGTCCTGCCAGCGCTCGTTGAACCAGTCACGCAACTTTTGGGCGGCATCCTGCTCAACGACGTCCACGTTCAACTCGCCTTGGTGCGATAGCCCAGCCAGGGTCAGGTTGCTGCTGCCGACAAAGCCGATGAGCGGAGCCACCGGGTCAGCCCGTTCGATCAAGTACAGCTTGGCGTGGAGCGGATAGCGCAGGAACGCCTTGAGAAAGACCTTGCGGGCGCGGAGCTGGGCCGCCAGCCGGCGCAGGGCAGTTTCAGCTTCGGTCGTAGGTACTCCAAACTCGAGCTGCTGCTTGAAGCGCTCAGTGATTCGGCGCCTGAGCCTGGCAATAGTCGGGCCATCCAGCGCCAGGCCAGGCCTTTTCAGACTGGCCATGGCTTTCATGTCCTCTTCCGGCGGTCGGTGCATGCCAACCAGCAGCCGGCAAGCGCGGGACTCGTCATTCCCAGGCAAGGTGTCCACCAGATCGGCCAATTGGCCCCAACCCCGCAGGTTCAAGTACCCGACACAAAAGGACGCAGCGGTCGCCCCGGGTAAAGCCTTACGCAGCCCATCGACCAGCGGCGTTGTGATGTTGTCGAAGATGGTTGGCATAGGCAGCTCAGCGTGGGCAAAGGGGCCTCGGGCAGTTGGGCCAGGTGGCGCAGAGCGTAGCCCCACCAGCAGAACCCCGCCTGAGCCAGCTCCCATGAGCCTGCCCGGCGCGCCGAGCTTGGACAAAGGCGGGTCGGCATAGGTCGGTCGGTGCACTGGCTTTGCCGCATGCCTCATGGTTTGCGCCTCGCCGGCGAAGAAGGAACCGCCTGGCAACTGTTGCGGCCGCAATCGCCGGCAGCAACCGAAGCGCTGTGTCCCCCAGGCGCGTTTGCCGACTGTCAACGACGTCGTTGTGGCACCTTTACGTGGCCGGACTGTTATCTCGAACCCTCTCCTTTGTAAAGCCAAACAGAGCCTCTGGCTAGCCTGTGGCCGCCGGCGTAGGCCGGCGGAAATGCTCCGCCGGGTCTGTGGGGTCTGCCGCCTGACGGCGGCGGCTACGGGGCAAGTGGGTAGCCGCCGGCGTGAGCCGGCGGATTAACGCGCCGGGTTTGTATTGTCCGCCGCCTGACGGCGGCGGCTACGGGGCAAGTGGGTAGCCGCCGGTGTGAGCCGGCGGAAATGATCTGTCGGGTTTGTCGGGTCCGCAGCCTGACGGCGGCGGCTACACGGGCACTGAAATTCGTAGCCGCCGGCGTAAGCCGGCGGAAATGCTCCGCCGGGTCTGCCAGGTCCGCCGCCTGACGGCGGCGGCTACGGGGCAAGTGGGTAGCCGCCGGCGTGAGCCGGCGGATTGATGCGCCGGGTTTGTATTATCCGCCGTCTGACGGCGGCGGATACGGTATCGGGTGGATAGCCCTGCTGGCCAGGACGGCCATGGGCCACGCGCAACCGTTCGGCACGGGCTTGTGGCCGGCCGGGCGACTACCAGCCAGAGGAGCTCGGATCCGTTGGCTGGGCTCCTGATACAACACGCCATAGCCGGGCGCTTGGTCGAAAGCCGTGTCGTGATTAGGCGGAATTCCAGGCTGAGAAGTTGAAGCAGCGATCTTCCAAGAACGGGCCTTGGGGCCCAGCGCGCTATCGGCTTTTGCGCTTGTCGGGCAAGCGCCGAGGTTGGAAGGTGTGGTGGATGAATGCGGCCAAAGTTACGGCTGAGACCATTCGCACCAGCAAACAGCGGGGTCAACGGATTGCAGCCCTGACCGCCTACGATTATCCCACCGCCAGGTTGCTGGACGAAGCGGGTGTGCCGTTGATTTTGGTAGGCGACTCGGTGGGCATGGTGGTGCTGGGTTACCCGGACACCACGCAGGTGACGCTAGCGGAGATGGAGCATCACGTGCGGGCCGTGGCTCGAGCCAAGCCGCGTGCGTTGGTGGTGGCCGATTTGCCGAAGGGCACCTACGACACCCCACAGGATGCGGTGGCTAACGCCAAACGGTTGGTGGCTGCCGGAGCCGAAGCGGTCAAAGCCGAAGGCGGCTGCGCCATCTTGCCCCAGGTCAAAGCCATTGTGGGCGCGGGCATCCCTTACCTGGGCCATGTGGGGATGCTCCCCCAACAGGTCCAAATCGAAGGCGGCTACCGCATCAAAGGCCGGTCCCAGCAGGAACAAAACGCCTTGTTAGCCGACGCGCTGGCTTTAGCTGAGGCCGGCGCGTTTGCGGTTGTGCTGGAGCTGGTGACTCCACCTGTAGCCCGCGAAATCACTGCGCGGCTGGCCATCCCCACCTTGGGCATTGGCTCAGGACCAGATTGCGACGGGCAAATTCGGGTGTTGCATGATCTGGTGGGCCTGTTCCCTTGGTTCACGCCGAAATTTGTCCAACCGAAGCTCCGCGCAGGTCAGCTGATCCGGGCCGCGGTGGCCGACTGGGTCCGGTCCATTATGGGCACCGAGTTGTCGGCCGGCGCCAGCTCGTAGCCTGTTGCCGGGGGTATCTGACCCTGGCCGGTGTCAGAAAATCCGCCGGATTCGGAGCGTTGCTGGCCCTTTGGAAACCTGAACGCCCCGTTGTTTGACAGGGCTTAAGAGCAGGTGCCGTGAGCTCGGTTGCTGCATAGGCGGCTGGGCCGAGTGATCTTTCGACCATGTCGAATTGGTGCTGTTGCGTTGCGGCCCGTGGAACTGTCCATTGAGGTCCAGGCTCGCCTGCGTCGGTTAGCCTGGCGTGGCCGAGCTCTTGGCCCACGCGATCCCCGATGAGCGGCACTGGCGGTCAGTGACCGGCTGATGCTGTCTGGAAGGCTGGTGGAGGCGGTGCAGAGCCCGTTCAAGAGGGTGCACCTAGGTTTTCTGCGCCCAACGCACACGCCTGTTCCAGTCCAGGTCCGGTGGCAGGCGCCATGCCGATCTGCCGGCTAAAGATTGTGGGCCTGATCACCCGCCGTTTTGCCCCTTGCGCCTGGGGCTCGATCCTTAAACATTGGCTGGAGACTTCAACCCATGGACACGCTCTACATTCTCCGACACGGCATCGCAGCACCCTTGCCCGTTGGCGGACGCAGCAAAGATGCTGATCGGCCTTTGACACCCGAGGGTCGCCAGAAAGTGCGGCGCGTGGCCCGCGCTCTGGCCAAGTTGGACGTGGAGATCGACCTGATCGTATCCAGCCCACTGGTGCGGGCACGCCAAACCGCTGAGCTTGTAGCTGACATCCTCCGGCTGCGCAACAAGGTGCAACTGTGCGAGCATTTGGCCCCGGAAGGTAACCCCCGCGACCTGATTGCTTATCTGACGAGGTTGGACCCAATGCCCGACAGTGTCCTGCTGGTCGGGCATGAACCGTATCTGAGTGGCCTGATCTCGCTGTTGGTCTGCGGCTCGACCCGCTTGGCGCTCAACCTCAAGAAGGCTGGCCTATGCAAGCTGACACTAACCGGCTTGAAAGCTGGCCGCTGCGCGACTCTGGAGTGGCTGTTGACGCCCAAACAGATGAGTCTCATGCGGTGAAGCCCGGGAAGGCTACCGGGTGCCGCCGGGCAAAGTTGGTAACGGTTCAGGTGCCGGGCTTAGCCGACAGCAGCGTCGAACGTCTGTGCACCTGGCACCGGCCAGCTCGGGCCCTTCACGGAATGCGCAAGCGATAAAAGCAGACACCCGCAGAGCCGGGCAGCGGGAGGCGGTAGTCCAGCAACGCGCCGGTGCCGGTCCACTGCGTCACCGGCTCCCAGTCGGCCAGGTTGGTCGAGGCCAGCAAGGTGTAGGACTGGCCGGGTTCGGAGGAAAAGCTGAGCAGACAAGCCGGGGGCGTCGACTCGTAACGCGCGTTCAAAACGGGCGGCACGACAACCGGCCTTGAAAACCGGATGCCCACCAGCTCGAAGTTGAAGCCCAGATCGCTGCTGTCGCGGGTGGCCTGGTGCACTTCGGCAGCCAGGACATTCATGCCTTCGACCAGCAGCGCCGGGTTCAGTGCGTTGGTGAACCAGCGGTTCTCGTCGCTGCCGCCAACCGTGGCAGCGGCCAGCGTGGTGTAGCTGATCGAGCCGGCGGGCATGTTGTCGCGCCAGACTTCCACGCCGTTGAGGTAGATCACCGCACCGTCGTCGCGGATGAGCCGGGCAGTGAGGTTGGTGTAATCCGCCGCGCGGGTGACGGTGAAAGCGTGGCGGAAGTAATAGGTGGGATGCTTGAGGGCGCTGTTGGCGCCGAAGCTCAACGTGGTCGCTTCACCGTCGCCGCCGTAGCCCAGTTTGGCGATGCCGTTGCTCCAGGTGCTGTCGTCGTAGTCCGGCGCACGCCAAGCAGTGCCCAGGTCCACGCCTTTGTCGTGATAGCGCCAAAGGGCGCTGGTGGGGATCAATGTGTTGGTCACGGGGATGGGCGGCGGGTTGGTGACGACCAGCAGCGCCACGGCGCTGGTGACCACGCCGCCGGGGTTGCTCACCACCACCGCGTAAGCGCCGGCCTGGGTGAACTGGACGTTGGTCAGGACCAGCAGTGCATTGGTCTGGCCGGACAACGCCAGGCCGTTACGTTGCCATTGGTAGGCCAGTGGCGGGTCGCCCGCAGCCAACACCGTCAGCGTTGCTGTGTCGCCGACGATCACGGTCTGGCTGCGCGGCTGCTGGAGGATGACCGGCGGTTGGGGCGGCGCGGCCGTGGCGGCGTAGCCCAGCAATTCAAGGTCGAAGCCCAGATCGCCGCTGGTCGGATTGCTTTGATGGACTTCGGCGGCAAGCAGGTTGATCCCCGGCACCAGCAACGCTGGGCTGATCGAATAACTGAACCAGTTGGTTTCGTCCGCGCCGGTCACAGTCGAAGCAGCGGTGGTGGCGTAGGTCACCTGGCCGGTGGGCATGTTGCTGCGGAACACCTCGACGCCGTTGAGGTAAACCACCGCACCGTCATCGCGCGTCAGGCGGACCTGGAGGCTGCGGAACACCCCCGGGTCCGCCACCGCAAAAGGGCGGCGGAAATAGGCCGTGGGGTATTTGTTGTTCGGGTCCGGGCCGAAGCTGAGCGTGGTTTGTTCGCCATCACCACCGTAGCCCAGGCGGGCCAGACCGAGGCTCCAACTGCTGTCGTCGTAATCCGGCGCGCGCCAGGCAGTGCCCAAATCCACGCCCCGGTCGTGGTAACGCCAGTAGCTGCCCGCCGGGATCAACACCGCCGGCGGCGGGGGCGGCGAATTGTTCGTGCCGCCCACCGCCACCAAGCTGGGCATGCCCTCACCGAACTCGTTGGTTGCGGCCACCCGATAGTAGAAGACCGTGCCCGGCCAGGCGTCGGGATCGGTCCAGGAAGTGCCGGCCACGGCGAACTCGGCCGCGCCGGCGCTGAGGCTGAAGGTGTCGTTGGTGCCGCGATAAACCCGGTAGCCGGTGGCCCCTGGCGCGGCGTTCCACGAGAGCACCGCGCCACTGCTCGTGAAAGCCACTTGGAATCCCTCCGGGGTCGGCGGCACAGCGCCGACCTGGGGCAGGTCAGTGTTAACCACAAACAGGTAAATCGAGCCTTGCGGCATGGTGAAGGTGTGCGAGCGCGTCATGGCAACCTGCTGGGTTTGGATGGTCAGCACCAGGGCAGTTCGATTGTTGGTGCGCGGGTCGCCGGTGAGCGAATAGAGCATGGCCGGCCCGACGGGGTTGGCCGGCAGATGCAGGGTGACCGGAGTCGAGCCGTCGCCGAAATCGTGGCCGTCATGCACCCCGCCCAGCTTGCGCGAGAGCACGAACACCGACAGCTTGGCGCCGTCACGGAACGCGTAGCAGCCGATCAGCGGCCAATCTTTGTTGTTCCAAGCGATGGTGGGCGTGGCGTCAGTACGGACGCGGACCATTTGGCCCGAGGCGAACCGGTTCCGAAGCTTGATGGCCTGCCAATGGGCGTGCGGGCGGTAGCCGTCGTTCATCAGCGTGTGGCTGGACCAGTATTGGCCCTGGGCGAAGGCGAGCTGGCCGCGTTCGGTCATGCCCGCTTCGTGACTGCCCAGCCAGGCGTCCAAGGCGGCCACAGCCATGGCCAACGACTTGCCGTATTGCTCACTGATTTCCACCTGCTCAGCCGAAGCGGAGCCGGGCAGGGAGTAGCCGCTGGGGCCGCTTTCGTAGCCGACCAGCTCGTAGAAATGGCCCTGGGCGGCCAGGCGCTCGCGGTTAACGCGGTACTTGTCCATGTCCAGCGCCGTGCCGGCGATCCAACCCAGCAACGTGCCCTGGAGGCCGTGATCGTCGAAGACCGCGTTGGGCGGGTCGCCGGTCTCCCACTTCGGCCCCACATAGGGCGCGTGGCCGATGGCTTTGACCCGGGGCGCAAACGGCCGGCCTTTTTCGGCGTAGTCCTGGTAGTTGCTGCCCATGACGAAGATGAGCTTATCGGCGAGCTGCCGGGCCTCCCAGTAGGGCGAGTGGGTGGCCACCAGGTCGGTGATGTAGCGCGCCCACAGGCCGAACTCCTTTCCACCCTGATGCACGGCCGAGAACTGGCCCCAGCCCCACCAGTAGAGCGTGCCGGGTGAGGCGCGGTTGTGCCAGGTCTCGTTGGCGAACTCGAGGTAGATGCGCTCGAACTCGTCGGCCCAGGGCGTGGCTACGCCGCGCTGTTGATAGCGGAGCCAGGCCCACGGCTTGGCCGCGCGCTCGGCCGGGTCGGCGGGATTGATGGGCGCGGCCAGATACTCGATCAACGCCAGCCATTCGTCTTCGGTGGTGAACGAGGCGATGTTGAGCCAGGGCCGCATCCGGTTGGCCGGCTGGTCGCCGGTGCGCAGGGCGTATTCGAGGAAGAAGGGCAGGGTCATGTTGGGGGCGGCGTTGGCGGCCTGATACCAGTCCAGCGTGGCACCGGCGTCGCGGTGGTAGCTCAGCAGCGATTTCATCGAGGCGCTGTTGAGCATCACGCCCATCGAACGCAACATCCCCTTCGGGCCGGTGGCCGGCTGGGCCTCCATCAACTCGTCGAACACGCGTTTGCCCGGCACAAAGTCCGCCTCGCGCTCGGCCGGGGTGTCGAAGCGGAAGAGCCGGATGTTGTCCATCCAGAGCGTGCCGGGGCCGGTGAAATTGAGCCGGGGCATGCCGTGCCAGCCGTTGGTAGGCGGCGGGGGCGCCACAAAGTCGAACCCGAACCTCTGCCACTGGGTGGTAACAAGGAAGGCCTGCTTGATGCCGGTGTACATCTGGTGGAACGTCAGTTCCACACGCCCGGTATTGGCCAGGCCTTCCTGGCGCAACCAAACCTCGTACCGGTAGGTTTTGCCGGCTTCGAGCTGGCCGTACCAGTTCGCTTCGCCGCCTTTTACGTCCGGGAAGAAAATGGCCGGGCCAGTAATGTAACGGCTGCCGGGGTTGGTGGCCGTGATCCGCAGGCATGACTCGCCCGGGAACCTGAACTCAGGCGGCAGATTGGTGCCGTGCAACTCGCGTCGGATGGAGACATCGGCGCTGCTGGCGCTCCAGGTCTCGCTCACCTTCGAGTTGATGTCGCGCACACGCGGATGCGACCAGGAGCTGTCCACCGCAAGCACGCGGAGGTCGAACAGCAGATAGTCGTCTTTGAGCGGCGCCGGGCCGTCGCCCTCAAAATAGACGCGATTGACCTGCTGCGTGCGCGGCGCGGTCGACCGAAAAATGCGGTACCCGACCACGTTCGTGGACGGGCTGGGGTCCCAGGTAAGCCGGACGAACTTGTTGCCCGCCACCGCCACCACGTTCTGCGGCGGGGCAGGCCGATTCGTGTTGCCTGAAGGCGTCCAAGGGGGCGGATTGAGCAGGAAATCGCGGCTGTCAGAACCGTTCTCGGCGGTGACGCGCAGCCGCAGCCAGGTGGGGCCGGGTGTGGTGGTGGGCGTGCCGGAGAGCGCGCCCGAATTGGTGTTGAAGCTGAGGCCAGCCGGCGGGCTCATCGGCTGGTCGTTGGTATCGAGCAGGCTCCAGCGGACCGTGCCGGTGGCATTGGCCACGCGCGGAGTCCAACTGAACCACGAACCCGACCGGACCGCCGGGATTTCCGCCAGCGCATCACCTTCGGGCACGTAGATCCGCGGCCCGCCACCCAAGCTTGCCTCTGGCGTGGCCGACACTTCGACCGCCGTGGCCGGGTCAGACTCGATGATGTTGCCCGGCGGGTAAGCGCTGCCGTCGCTGACGGCCGTGACGATGTAGTAGTAGGTCCGCCCGTTCTCGACCCACTGCGCGTCGGTGAACGAGAGGCTGGAGCGGGTGCCGAACACTTTGGCTGGCTGGGTGTAACGGGTGCAGACCCAGCCGCCGTCGGGAAAGCCCGGCGCGCCTTTGGGAATGACCCGGCCCGAGCGGACCTTCACGAATCGGTCGGCCAGGCTCAGGTCAAGGTAGCCGCTGCGTTGGGGCAACGGGTTGCCGTTGGTGTCCACGATGCGGTAGAGGCGGAATTCGGCGCCGCTGAGGTAACCGCTGGTCACCAGGTCCCAGTCGGTCATGCCGCCGCCGTCCAGCTCGGCCCAGTTGGTGCCGGCGTTGGTCACGCGCCAGTACCGGCGGATGTTGATCGGCTCGAAGCCCGAGTCGGGGATGAGGTTGCCGGCCGACCAATGCGTGCCGCCCGAATCGCCGAACTCGTTGACCCCGATGGGCAACGGATTGGTCAGCACCACCCGGGTGGTGATGGTGAACTCGGCCGGTTGATCTGGATTGGCAGCTAAGCCGGCTGAAGCCACGGCCAACAGACTCAACCCCAGCCAAATCGCCCAAGGTGTGCCGATGCGGCCCTGCATGCGCTCAGAGTTGTTCTCCGTCATTTACGGCGGCGCTAAGTTAGCACGCCCTGGCTGGGGCGCGCCAGTGGGTCCAGCTTCCGGGCTGTTCTCCGGCAATCGGGCTTGAGCTGGCCCAGCTTGGCCGGGCGGCATCACTGTGCGCCGGGCGCCAGCTTAGCCGAACCGGGCCGTCGGGCCGCGGTCGGATCGACGCTCATGCCACACCCATCGTGCCCACCGGCAATCGGTCCATAAATAGGCCAGCGCCACCAAGGCGGGGATCAGGTAGCTGGCACCCAGCACGGCGCCCTTGGCCAGATGGCCGTGCTGGACCTGCAGCACCGCAACCACCACACCCACTGCATGGACGGCTACGGGTGCAAATCGCACAATCCAATCGCTAGACCGCGCAAACAGGGTTACCAGCCCAAACAAGCACACCAGGTAACAGTTCGGCACCAACCAAAAGCCGGTCTCGCCCCGAGCCAGACGCAGTTGCCACGGGACGATGCCCCAGCCGTAGAAAATGGCTGGAGGCGCATACGAGCCATCGCCAGCCCCTCCGAAAAATACGCCCAGGAAAAAGCTGGCGACCATGTATCCGAATAGGAGCAACAGTCGCAGCACAAACCACTTTCTGCGGTCTAGCAGCGGGGCTTGGTTCACCGATCCAGCGCACATATGGGGCGATGTAATTATGTCAGCACCGCCGCAAGGGGGCGCTGCCACTCAGGGTTGGTTGAGCACCTGCATCAGATGCGGCGTGTAGAGTTTCGGTTCCAACAGGAACGAATCGTGCCCTTTATCGGAGTGGACAGTGATCCACATGGTAGGGACCTGGGCCTTCTTGAGTAAGTGCACGAGTTTAGCCTGCTCTTCCGGCTCGAACGAGGCGTCCGAATCGATGCTAAAGACCAGGAACTCCTGGTCCCGGCACCGTTCGAAAAGGTCCTGGAAACTGGTCGCCCCGGCTTCAGCTACCAGGTCGAACCATTGCCAGGCATCGACGATGCGCAGATAGCTGTTGGCATCGAACCGGCGCACGAACTTCTCGCCTTGGTGGTACATGTAGGACTCGACCGGATGATTCATTTCGTACCAGCCGTAGGGCGGTTTTTGGCTGACGACCTCGTTGCGAGCCCGTTCACGCAACGCCTCCAGCGACACGAACGTCTTGTGCGCAATGCGACGTGCCAGGGCCAGCCCCACATTGGGTCGTGGACCATCGTAATAGTCTCCACCCCGGAAGTTGGGGTCGGCCTCGATAGCGGTGATTTGCTCGAAATTGATGATCCGCTGGTAAATGGTGGTCTCGACCCCGGTGCCCACTGGCACGACGATCTTGACCCGGTCCGGATATCGAGTGGCCAGCAACAGGCACAAAAACCCGCCGATCGAGGCGCCGATCACCGCATGCAGCTTCTTGATGCCCAGCGCGTCCAGCAGCTTGATCTGCGACTCGACAATGTCGCACATCCGCAGGACGGGGAAGCTGGGGCCCCAAGGCCGACCGGTAGCGGGGTTGATCGAGGCTGGCCCGGTCGAGCCGTAACAGCCGCCCAGGTAATTGACACACAGCACACAAAACTTGCGTGTGTCCAGCGCCTTGCCCGGGCCGATGAACCCGTCCCACCAGCCCCGATGCATCTCCTCGGTCCAGCGGCCGTCCAGCCCGGGCACATACGGGTTGAACCCAGCGGCGTGTTGGCTGCCGGTCATGGCGTGGAACAGCAGCACAACGTTTGATTTGGAGGCGTCCATCTCTCCATACATCTCGTAGGCCAAAGTAAACCGCTCCAGCGGCCCGCCCACCCGCAACATCAACGGGTGCTTCGGGTCGTGGAACTCGTAGAACAGGGTCTGAACCTTACCTACGGACCGATGCATACCGGACGCCGTTTGCGACCCAAATGTGGCCTGGCAACCGGTGGCGCGCAAGGGCTGGGCGCACCTCTTGCACCGACCCAGGCGCCTCCTGGCCCCTGGCCTTCCGCCGACCTCGGCGGCTGCGGAGGCGCCACCCGCAACGCCGTAGCCGGGACCTAGCGGCCATCGGACAGACGGTGGTCCGCGACCTGCGCCGGTGGAATCGAAACCAGAGGCGTCCGGAGGGCCGGTGGTGCTTGGGGAAAACGTCTGGCGGGCCTAGAGCCAAGGCGTAACCTTGCAGCGTGTGGCGATATGAACGGTTCCCGGGTTTGGACCGCGGTGGGTCGAGCCCCTGTGTGCGGCTTGGTGCAGCCCCGGTAGCGACGGTGCCGGCTGGTGGCTCAGCAGCGCGGCGGGTTAGCCCGGGTATCCCTGCCCGACCGGATAGCGCAGCAAGGCCAAGTCCGTCGAACCCTGCTTCCGGCACCTGGGGCTGGATGAGTTTTCGGAGTGCGCTGGCGGTTGCGGCCTGGGTGTGGGCTGAGCTTGCTGGGCTGTGGTTTGCGCACCCGCAAACTCCATCGGGCGGAGCGGGTCCAGGCACCGGAAACAGCTCGGGCCCCAGCTTGAACGCAGCCGCCAGCCCCGGCGCAGGCCGCGTCGAGCTAGGCCAGGCGATGGCTATGGCGCAGCAGCAGACCCAGTTGCGGTTGGGGCCGTTGGGGCGCACAGGCGACTTGTCTGTGACCGGCACGTTTACCAACGGGGTGTGCACTGTGCTGGAGGCTGACGCCGTCACTGGCCCGTGGCGTCCGGCCAAGAACGTGTTCACCATCAGCCCCGGGACGAATTTCACAATTAGGCTGAGCGACTCGAACCGGTTTTATCGCGCTTTGGCAGTCGAGTTGAGCCCGGGTCGCGTGGGTTTTACCAACCTGATCGAATCTTACGGTCTGTTGAGCACGGTGGCAGGCGCCGGTGGTGCAACTGACGAATCCAACAAATGGCAGCCTGAATTCGAGAACGCTCCGGCCACCAACGTGCTGTTGTCTGGCCCGCACATTGCCATGGCCGATGCAGCCGGCAACATTTACATCGCCGACAAGAACGCCCATGCCATCCGCAAGGTGCGGCCGGACGGCATTTTGGTGACCGTGGCTGGCACCAACGCGCCGGGCGACGCGCCCGATGATTGGAGTCCAGCCACGCAGGTGGGCCTTTACTGGCCCAACGGCCTCTGGGTCCAGCCCGACGGCACGGTGTATATCTTGGACTTGGGCAATAGCAAGGTGCGTGTGCTAGCCACCAACGGGCTGATGCGGACGCTGTTTAGTGTGCCGGGTGGGATTTTAGCCGGACGCGGCCTGTGGGTGAGCCCGGATGCATCGCTGGTTTATGTGGCTTCGCTGATGACGGTGAAGAAATGGACTCCAACCGGGGGGGTGACCGATTACGCCTTTGGGTTTACTGAGCTCGGCAATTTGGTCGTGGATCCCAACGGCTACTTGGTGGTCACAGACCGGGGCGGCCACAGTGTATGGCGAGTGTTTGAGGATGGCTCGCGCGTGCGCATTGCGGGCAATGGCACCCCATCCAACAGCCCAGGCGGAGGCGATGGTGGCTTGGCGACGTTAACCGGGTTGGATGGAGTGCGCGGCGTGTGGTTTTTGCCCAACGGCGCCTTTTTCGTCTGCACGCATCGGGGCAGCCAAGTGTGGTATGTGGATCCAGGCGGTTACATCCACTTGTTCTTGAACGGGCACCGGAGCGAGACGCACGCCGGAGACGGCACCTGGTTTTACAATCCCTACGAGTACCGCGTCAGCGAATGCCGCGCGGTGACAGTCGATCATGAGAGCAACCTGTTGCTGACCGAGCACGACGCTGGCTACGTGCGCAAAGTGCAGTTCCTGCGATACCAGCGCTGACAAGCCGGTGTCCCGTGGAGGGTTTGGGTTGGCAGGGATTTGGCGCGGAGCCGAAGCTTTAACTGGCTGTGCGTAACGCAGCGCTGAGGGCTTCAGCTAGTCGGTTCAGATGCTGGCGTGTATGGGCGCTGGAGATGGCGAATCGGAAATAGCCCTTGGGCGGGCCACCGGGGTATTTGATCAGCACAGGATAAATGCCGGCGGCCAACAGGCGTCCAGCGATCTGGTTGGCTTGGCGGGCGGTGCTGGGCTGCAGTGCTACCACCGGCCCGGGGTTGTCCGGCAGGCGCACACCCAAAGCCCGCAGCCGATCCTTCAGCCAGAGGCTATTGCGGTGTAGCCGTTGGCGCAAAGTGGGCTGGGCCCGGAGCAGGCGCACCGCAGCCAGAGCTCCTGCAGCCAACGGCAACGGTAACGGCGTATTGCCGGCAAACACGTCGCTGAGTCGGATGATTCGTTGTCGCAACCAGCGGCTGCCCAAGATGGCGCCGCCATAGGCCCCAAAGGCTTTGCTGAGAGTGATTGTCTGGATCAAGCGGGTGCGGTCCACCGCTTCGTGTTCAGGGGTTCCTCGGCCACGGGCACCCAACACCCCAGCCCCATGCGCGTCGTCCACCAAGATCACTGCGCTGCGGGGCAGCACCTCCAAATACGCCCGTAAGGGCGCCACGCTGCCATCGTGCGAAAACAGCCCGTCGGTCAGCACCAGCACATGCGCGTTGCGGCCAAGGGATTTCACCCGGGCGGCCAATGCCTCAGGGTCCCGGTGAGCAAACGATAAGACCGGACAGTCCAAAAACCGTGCGGCGTCTGCCAGGCAGGCGTGGGAGCGGCTGTCCAACAGCGCGTGCGTGAAGTGGCCAGCCAAGGCTTGGGCGACAACCACGTTGGTGAGGTAACCGCAGGAGACCACCACTGCGGCTTCCGCACCAAAAAACTCGGCTAGCTCCTGTTCCAGCTCGCCGTAGAGTGCATGGTTGCCCGTGGTCAGGCGTGAGGCCGCCACGTTAAGCCCAATCTGCCGCACCGCTGACCGCACCGCCCGACGAACAACCGGATGATGCGATAGCCGCAGGTAATCGCATCCACCAAAATACAGTAACCGCCGCCCATCCTGCTCGACCCAAACCCGGTCCACCACCTCCAAAGCCGGCGGCAACCATCGACCTACAGGTTCCAGACGCCAACGCGCCACAGTGGCTTACCTCCCATTTGACCGGTGGCAGTGCGGCCAAGCCCTTGGACACGCCAAGCGCGCCAGCCCTTCCCTATTCAGAGCCGAGGGTGCGGCGGACATGACCTGCCTAGGGATGAACCTGGTGGCCCGGGCCGGCTGCACACCAACGCCGGCCAGCAGCCACCGCGGCCAAGTTGTCTCGAGGCAGCGCAACGCCTTCGACGGTTGGGCTGGTTGATCCATTTAACTGCGTGAGATTGCGGGTTCGAGCTCCAAACTGCTCAAACTTCAGGTGCACTCACCAACTTCCGTATCGGTGAGTGCATCTGGGTTGGCAGCGGGAAAACACTTATCTGCTGCTCCCCACCCTAGGTACCAGCCGAGTCCTGTCAACACCAAAGCCCCACGCTGGCAAACTCGGCGCGCGCATTCAACACTGGGCTTTGGATGGGGCCGAGCTGGGCGCAGGCAGCAAGAGCAGGGGGCGTGCAGCATGGAGCGTGGGGCATGGAGCATGGGGTTCGGAAGACTGAAGACCGAGGACGGAAGACCGAGGCGGTCAACCGTAGCCGCCGCCGTGAGGCGGCGGACACCAGCCGCCGGGCAAGCGAAGCGCCGCCCTGGGAAGGCAAGCCACCGCAGTCCAACGCCTCAGCCAAGAAGCCTGGCGCTTCCGCTAGCGCCCAGCCTGTGATAGGGGTAGGGATGGCGGGATTAGCGCCACCCCTCCCTCCGAACCGGACGAGCGGTTCTCCCGCATCCGGCTCTCCAGTCAGTGGGGTCTCCGCGAGACTAACCATAAGCACAAGAGCCA